>OGPC01001686.1_pt1 | contig 13032 bp, 13 predicted proteins | sample 1552911 | NCBI WGS metagenome assembly OGPC01 (sample SAMEA2580248, study PRJEB22360) | human gut metagenome | biome: human gut; feature: human-associated habitat; material: faeces | place: Denmark | collected 2008/2010 | reverse complement strand
ATCCGATTTGCAGGCCGGCATTATCAAATCCGTCTTGCAATGGCAGAGGCGCGAATCGTTCAAGGGCGCTTACTATTTCCTTAATTTTCATTATTGGTAGAAAATTTGGTTGCAAAGATAATAAATAAAATAGGAATTAACATACTAAGTGATCGTTTTTTAGAGAATTTATCGTTATCCATTTTTTGAGATCCCCGTAAAAGATATAAAATACCACCCAGAAACTATCAAAAAGGACCTAAAAACTATCTGTTGATAGAAATTCCCCTAAATTACGTCTAATTCTCCCCTACCAAGGTCGACAAAATATCTTAAACTTGCATCATCAAAATTTTTACAACGAATACTCACATTTTAAAAACAACACATATGAAAAGTTTAAGCTTCAGAAAAGATTTGGTAGGAGTTCAGGAAGAATTACTACGTTTCGCATACAAACTGACAACAGACCGCGAAGAAGCAAACGATTTGCTGCAGGAAACCTCATTGAAAGCATTAGATAATGAAGATAAATATACACCCGATACAAATTTCAAAGGATGGATGTACACCATCATGCGCAATATCTTTATCAATAATTATCGTAAGGTAGTTCGCGACCAGACATTTGTCGACAAGACCGATAACCTTTATCATCTTAATTTGCCGCAAGATGCAGGGTTTGAAAGTACTGAAAGGACATACGACCTGAAAGAGATGCACCGTGTAGTCAATGCTCTTCCGAAAGAATACAGGGTTCCGTTTGCCATGCACGTTTCCGGATTCAAATACCGCGAAATAGCAGAAAAACTGAATCTTCCGTTGGGTACCGTAAAAAGTCGGATCTTCTTTACCCGTCAGAAATTACAGGAAGAACTGAAAGACTTCCGCTAAACCATAACTATATCCATATAAATTTTAGATTAAACAGTTAATTTCATTTTTCAGTTTTATCAATAGGCAAAAGGCAAAAAGAGTTTATATTCTTTTTGCCTTTTGCCTGTTTTCATCGGATAAATTCGGATAAAAACCGGTTCCGAAATAAAAACTAATTATAAATTTTCGCCTAAAGCTTCCGTTATTTATTGAAATTCTGTACTTTTACTTCATCTAAATAATGAATACGATGAAAACAAATTTGACTTTACTGTTCCTGCTAGTTATGATGGTTTCTTGCCAGCCCAAGAAAAGTGATAGTATCGAAATGTCCGTAGCCGAGGCTGCAAAGATTGACAATATCGAAGATTGTGCGGCAGATACGGTCAAAGCTACCGCTATCTTCTGGATTGATAAAGTAGAAACCAAACACTGCAAAGAGTACGGTTTTCGCACAATCAAAGCTAAGGTGCTCATTCGCGAAGACGGGAAGGTTGATTTGCTGTCTTCGTCAAGAAACAATCGCCTGATGTAGAGAAGTATATACGCCATCACCTCTCTAAATTTCAAGTAACGGAAAAGATGTTTGAAGGCGGTTATGTGCAACCCGGAGAACAATTCGTGCAGCTTCGCTGCTTATGGGGAATGTTGAAAGGCAAATAATAAATACGCTAATAACCGGTTAGCTTTTGCTTTTCATTTGCACCTTATTTATCATTTGTACCTTGTTTTTCAGTGCATACCGTTCGTCTACGACTCTGTCCGTAGGGAAGAAAGTGAAAATAAGCCGCCACTCTCCTTCCTTATAGATAAATTTACGTCCACTGGCTCCACGAAGAATTGCTTCGTATTTTTCCTGCAGGAAAGCCTCGATATGTTCCGGCATTTCTGTGCCGGATGCTGAAAACTCCACTGTTATAAAGAAGTGTGGAATAGCTATTTCAGCTACTTTATGGAATATCTGGTCAATAACAGTCATTTCCTGGGTTCTTTTGTTACCTCCAGCAGTTTTCCGTATGCATCAAAAGATCGACGCGAAGCCAATGAAATAGTAATCATTAGCGATAGCATAGATGCTGTGAAAGTAATCACCATAATCATCATTTGATACTTGATAGCGACATTCGGGCTGCTTCCTCCCAGAATTTGTCCGATCATCGTGCCCGGAAGAGCCACCAATCCCATCACGGCAATGTTTGCAATCAGGGGACTAAACGATTTAATGATGGCCTGCCGGATAAATGGAGCCTGTGCTTCCTGCCTTGTTGCCCCGTTTCCCAATAAATACCGATATAGTTGCTGTTCACGTTTTAATCCACTATAATAAGTATTCAAAGCTATTACATTGCTCGACAGCATATTACCCATCAGAATTCCGAATATTGGAATAAAGTATTGGGCGCTAAATATATTATCCAGTTGGAGAACAATACCGATAAAATAGATGCCTACCAATACAACACTACAAAGAAATCCTACCGTAATAGGGATTAATAAAACACTACGTTTCAACTGGGTACGTACCAATGCGGTCTGCCCGGCCACGAATACCATAATTATCACCCAAAGAAAATTAATCCAGGGATTGTTCCATAAAAAGAGATATTTCAGATACATGCCGATAAAGAACAGCTGGATAATCATCCGTAATGTACCAATCACGGCAGGTTTTAACAATCCCGTTTTAAATTTCCAAAGGTAAAAAAACGGAATGGCAAGCAATAGCAGCCCTATAAAGAGATTATAATATGATATATCAATCGTTCCCACAATATATTCTTAACAATTCTATCCGATTTGCGTTACAGTTCAATTAATTACAGTTCTATTAAATAATGACAGCCCGAAGCAAAGTCCTTATCATGTGATACGGCTAACACAGCCGTTCCCCTTTCCGCCTGTCGCCGGAAAAAAGACAGGACTTTACCGGTTGATCCGGCATCCAAAGCAGAAGTCGGTTCATCTATGATAATGAGAGGTTTGTTGAGCATTGCAGCCACAGCCAACATAATACGTTGGCGTTGACCACCCGATACTTCATTCACCCTCTTTGTATATAATTCGTGTTCCAGCCCCAATTCATCGAAACAAGTGAAAAGTCTTTCTTCCGAAAAAGGAACAGAACGATTCACTTTCAGTCCGAACGGGAGAGCCACCATCTCTTTGACCCATTCAAAAGGTAGTGCCAATTCTTGAGGAATCCATGCAATCTGTCTGCGGACACTATCGATAGTCGATATATCAAGCAATGTTTCCCCTACCTGTATAAATCCTTCTTTCAAAGGCACAAACCCCATTACCGCATTCAGCAACGAAGTCTTTCCACAACCGGATTGACCGACAATGCAAGCCGTTTCTCCCCTTTCCAGCTTCATATTGAAACCGGAGAAAAGCACTTCTACACCAAAAGCAATACAGGCATTATTAATATGTAACATCTATTTGTTCTCTTGTTAATCCTGCCAAAAGTACATAAAAAACAAGACTTTTGAATGTTAAAATGAGAAATAAATTGAAATTACAGGAAAGCAATGTATGTTTGAAAAACTTAAATTTGTAAATATCATGAGACACTACTATAAATCGATAGTTGTATATTCCATTAAATAAATAGCTAACAAGTTGTATATATTGTTGCATCTTTTAATAGAATGTTGTATATTTGCCAACGAAAATAAAATAAAAATATAAGGGTGAGAAATATAATACAACCACTCTTTCAATTGCAAGCTAAAACAAGCATCAAATAACTCTTAATTTATAAAAATGATGAAAAAGTATTGGTATGTTATCGGTATGGCATTGGTTTTCGGAATAACAGCATGTTCCGAAAATGTTGTGATGGACAAAGAAACCACAGATCCAAACGGTACTACTGTTGAAGAGACTAAAGTATTGTCGTATGTTTCGGTTTATGCAGACGAAAGTGCTAAACAGCCGCTTATTATTAACGCTCCACTAACAACAGAAACAACTACTCTTGGATTTCCTTTAGCCTATGGAATAAAGGAAGTGTATGTAAACTATCCGACAAAAAGTGGTGTGAAAACAAAAAAGATGTCTGTTACGGCAACGAATACAAGAGCATCTGACCCTGGAACTTATGAGTATTTTCAAGAAGGTCATAGATACGTTGAATTAATTATAACCAAACCTGAAGATGCTATACCGGCCTACATAACAGCGCATGAGGATGACGATAGTATACAATTCACAGCCTATCATTCAAGCGGTGTAGTGATGTTTGAAGACACATGGCCTAGTAAATCTAATACGGATGGTAAAGCTCAAGAAGGTGGATTGTTCTTTGGCGACTACAATGATCTGGTAGTAGAGTATGATTTGGAAACAAATATAAAAGGCAGTCTGGATGACATTAAAAACGATATCGAAAGTGTAGAAATGTGGAGAGATTTGAAAGTGACTCTGCATTTCCGTGCAAAGGGTGGTTCTTATGCGCATACATTCGGATTAAAGTTAGAGAATTTGCTTAAAGAATTTGTTCGCGATGAAACACCTGCTATGTATTGGTCTATGAGCAATCATGCAAGTATTCCTGATGATGCAAAACAACCATTCCCTGTAGAAGTAAAATGGGACAGCGATAATCATCCGGTAATCTTAGTGAAGGAATTGAATAAGTTGACAGACAAAGAATTCATGTCATCATATGGTCTAAATGTTAGCTCATACGGAACAGGTACTAATACACTCTTCTATAATACAGTCAATGATGATAATTTGAATGTAGGTAAAGGTCTGTTTACACTGACAGTGACTTTTAGAGAAAACCTGGAAGCTGATCATGATAAGGTAGTTAAACATTTCCGTGATGCAGTGGCAGATACCCGTCAGCAGAATTTCTTCATCATTACTAAACAAGCTGGAAAAGAGTATGAAACCCATTTGGCTGGTTATAAACCAACCGGATTCTATACTACTTACAATACTGATAAAAATGATAAAGCTGCAGGTCTATCAGTAGAAAAGGATGCATCAACAACATATCGTGCCGCAGATGGTAATATATGGGCATTTAAGACACCGGTGCTAACTCGCCACGCTACAGAACAACAAAACTTTGGTGTTGCATTCCCAATGTACCCAAATTGGATGAAGACAGGCAACGAAGAGTATGCACTATGGTACCTGAACGAAAATGCTAACATGGAATACATTATACACGAATGGTAAACGAGAAGGTGCTACTCGTATAAATCCACGAAAGAGCTAACCAACGCTTTAACGGTATAAATTCATTTTATTAGATGAATTTATACCGTTTTTAGTTATATCTAAATCTACAACTTTTCATCTCCTCTTTCTCCTTGTAGGAACACACTTACACTATTTTACTCCATTTTTTATTATCCAGTTCCGCCACCCACTTCTCAATGTTTCGTGTTTCAGCACTAAAATTCACTCCAATCTTAAAAAGTGTTCGCCCATCACTTTCGAAAGGTTTAGCATAATGCTTTTCATTGATCTGCTGCAAGGCTTCTTCAGCCGTACCCTCCAGCTTGAATTCCATGACATAGAGAAATTTATCAGTCTGCAAAACAAGATCGATACGTCCCTGACTCGTGTGATATTCTGCTTTCACATAAAAACCGACTAATTTGAACACGATAAAGAGGACATTCTGATAATGCAATTCCAAATCGCGAACCAACTCATAAGGAGTGTCTGCAAAGAAACTCTGAAGACGACGGAAAAAAGAATCATAATCTCCCGAACGGACTTCGCGGACAAACTTCTGAATCTCAAAAGATGATTCTACGGCATTTATATTGGCATAAAAAGGCATGAGATATTTCACAAAACCTTCCTCCACTTCACGATTGGGAAATCCCAGGCGATAAGTTTCAAATTCACGATCGTAGCCTTTTATGGTAAGATAACCGCTCTGATAAATCACAGGGATAGGATTGTCGGAAGTTGAATCAATACTATTCAGTACGTCGGCACTGGTTTCTTCATGAGCCATCCGGTGAAGATCGTAATGATGTTTTTTTAGTAATTCGACCAGATAAGTAGGTGTGCCCGTTTCAAACCAGTAGTTGCCAAACACATTGTATTTAAGAGTATTAAGTACACTGAACGGATTATACATACCTATAGAATCATGAGTGAAATGATAACCATCATATCTTTCACGCATTTCTGTGCAAATTTCATCATACGTCAAACCTTGCGCATCGGCAAATTCATGCAATTCAGTTTCAAAGTTCTCATGCAACTCACGATCACTGATTCCGCAGATTTCTATATACTGCTGACGCATAGAAATATCCTCCAGATTATTCAGATCGCTGAATACACTTATCTTTCCGAATTTTGTAACTCCCGTAAGCATACCAAATTTAATGCAGCCATCCTTGCTTTTTAAAGCTCCATAGAAAGCCTTCAATGTATCACGAAAACTCTTCTGGAGTTCATCATTACCAATCGCCTGTAACATAGGCTTATCGTATTCATCCACAAGAATAACGACACTCTGGCCCTCTTTCTCACAAGCACGCTGAATAATACCTTGAAAGCGGGAAGCGAATGTTTTCTCATAATCCTGTGCACCATAGAGAGCTTCCCACCCCCGTAAAGCACTCTCTAAAACCTGGTCGAGTGCTTCAGGAGTCGTATATTTCTCCGCATTCAGATCTAAATGCAGAATGGGATATTTGATCCAATCTTTTTCCAGTTTCTCTATTGCCAATCCTTCGAAAAGTTCTTTCTTCCCCTGAAAATAGGCTTCCAAAGTAGATAGTAACAAACTTTTCCCAAAACGACGTGGACGACTAAGAAAATAATAACTGCCAGTTTTCACCATTTGATATATCCAAGCAGTCTTATCTATATAGCAATAACCTCCTTTACGGATTTTCTCGAAGTTCTGTATGCCGATAGGATAAATTTTATTACTCATATACTCATAACTTTATAAGTTGACAGATACAAAGATAGCCTTTTCCACCCAATAACACAAAGTCCGATACGAAAGTTTTTTCATATCAGACTCAAATGATAGCCCCTATTTATTTCATCATCTAGTGTAATTTTGCCAATTTTCATTTATCTTTGCCTTACTAATTAATTCAAGAAAGTTATGATACTGAACGAAAGAGACACTCGTCACGAGCATATATTGCAGGTAGCACGTCAGATGATGACGGCTGCACGCACTGCTCCGAAAGGAAAAGGAATCGATATTATTGAAGTGGCCCTCATCACTGATGAAGAGATTAAACAATTATCGGACACTATGATAGCTATGGTAGAAGAACACGGAATGAAATTCTTCCTTCGTGATGCCGACAACATCCTAAGTGCCGAATGTGTTGTACTGATAGGAACACGCGAGCAGACACAGGGCTTGAACTGCGGCCATTGCGGATTTGCCACCTGTGCCGGACGTACTGATGGAGTTCCCTGCGCATTGAACAGCATAGATGTAGGTATCGCAATAGGTTCCGCGTGCGCCACGGCAGCCGATTTACGCGTAGACACACGCGTCATGTTCTCCGCCGGATTGGCAGCACAACGCCTGAACTGGCTGAAAGACTGCAAGATGGTAATGGCAATCCCCGTAAGCGCATCCTCCAAGAATCCGTTCTTTGACCGGAAACCGAAGCAGGAAAACAATGCATAACAGTCACATCGATGCAGAAAACAAACTGACTTTAGATGCAGACAATAAACTGATTTTATAAATAACTAAATATATATAGTCTAATGGGAATCATGGTTGGACTCCCCAGCCCAAGCGGCTCGGAGAAAGATTTGCAGTTGAACTTCGGCAAAAACATGACCGTACAGGTAGAAATGAGAGTACCTCATTTGCCTGCCGAATGGCACATGCAGAGCGGTATACAGTTAACATGGCCACATGCCGGTACAGATTGGGCCTACATGCTGGCGGAAGTGCAAGAGTGTTTTATCAATATTGCCAGAGAAATAGCGAAACGTGAATTATTATTGATCGTCACTCCCGAACCGGAAGAAGTGAAAAAGCAGATAGCTGCTACTGTCAATATGAATAACGTCCGCTTTCTGGAATGTGCCACCAATGACACATGGGCCCGCGACCACGGAGCCATAACAATGATAGATACCGGCACCCCTTCCCTGCTCGACTTCACCTTCAACGGCTGGGGACTGAAATTTGCTTCCGAACTGGATAATCAAATTACCAAACAAGCCGTAGAAGCCGGAGCCTTGAAAGGCCAGTATATAGACCACCTCGACTTCGTACTCGAAGGAGGTTCTATCGAAAGCGACGGAATGGGTACATTGCTTACCACTTCCGAATGTCTGCTTTCTTCCCAACGAAACGGACGACTGAACCAGGTAGAGATAGAAGAATACCTGAAATCAACCTTCCACCTGCAAAAGGTGCTTTGGTTAGACCACGGTTATCTGGCCGGTGATGATACCGACAGCCACATCGACACTTTGGCACGCTTCTGTTCTACCGACACCATCGCTTACGTGAAATGCGAAAACAAAGAAGACGAACATTACGAAGCACTGCTCGCAATGGAAGAACAGCTGAAAACATTCCGCACCTTAGCAGGAGAACCCTATCGCCTATTGGCCTTACCCATGGCAGATAAGATAGAAGAAGACGGCGAACGCCTGCCTGCAACTTACGCCAATTTCCTGATTATGAACGACGTTATTCTCTACCCGACATACAATCAGCCGGCGAATGACAAAAAAGCAGGAGAAGTATTGCAGCAAGCCTTTCCAAGCCATCAAATAATTGGAATAGACTGCCGTGCCCTGATTAAACAGCACGGTTCCCTACACTGCGTCACCATGCAATATCCGCTGGGTGTTATAAAGGAGGCATAAAAGAATTACAAAGGAGCTATAAAGGAATTATAAAATAATGAATGAATCAACCCACTAATTATTCATCATGAGAAAGATAAAAGTCGGAATCATCCAACAATCCAATACCGCAGATATAAAAGCCAATCTGATGAACCTCGCAAAGAGTATCGAGGCTTGTGCCGCTCACGGCGCACAACTGATTGTGCTCCAGGAGTTGCACAATTCACTTTATTTCTGCCAGACAGAAAACACTAACCTGTTTGATCTTGCCGAACCAATTCCCGGGCCTTCCACAGGCTTTTATTCCGAGTTGGCAGCAGCTAATAAAGTAGTCCTTGTCACCTCTCTTTTTGAGAAACGTGCTCCCGGACTTTATCATAACACCGCTGTCGTATTCGACCGCGACGGAAGCATTGCAGGAAAATACCGGAAAATGCATATTCCCGATGATCCGGCTTACTACGAAAAGTTCTATTTCACTCCGGGAGACATTGGTTTTGAACCGATTCAAACATCTTTAGGAAAACTGGGCGTATTAGTATGCTGGGATCAATGGTATCCGGAAGCTGCCCGCCTGATGGCACTAAAAGGTGCGGAACTTTTAATTTATCCTACCGCCATTGGCTGGGAAAGCAGCGACACGGACGATGAAAAAGCCCGCCAACTCAATGCCTGGATTATTTCACAGCGCGCTCATGCCGTTGCCAATGGACTTCCTGTTATCTCCGTCAACCGTGTAGGACACGAACCCGATCCTTCCGGACAGACAAACGGTATCTTATTCTGGGGAAACAGTTTTGTAGCAGGACCACAAGGGGAATTTCTGGCACAAGCCGGAAACGATCACCCGGAGAACATTGTAGTGGAAATAGATATGGAACGTTCGGAAAACGTTCGCCGTTGGTGGCCTTTCCTTCGTGATCGTCGGATTGACGAATATGATGGGCTTACCAAACGATTCCTTGATTAAAGGCTTACCCACATACCTTCATCGTAGGAGGTTTATCTAATAAAGAAAAAAGAAGGGCACAAAGTTCAAATCTAAATTTAGAACTCTGTGCCCTTTCAATATATCATCATAAATAACTATCTCATTGAAACGTTATTTTTTTGTTGGCTAGGAAATTAGCCCCTCCATAAATAAACAATCCCAGGAATTGAGCCAGATATTCATTCACGTCCAATCCTTCTACCAATAAGACAAGAAATAAAAACTGTGCAGTGTAAGCCACGGCAAAAGCAGAGCAAAAGAGCAGTATCTGTTTCCAGATACTATTCTTTTTATTTTCTACGGGGAATATCCAATATTTGCACCAGATAAAGTTATGGATTTGAGCTATCAGATACGCTGTTATATTAGCCACCATATAGTCACCATCGAATGACATTTCTTTCATCATTAACCATACAACCAACGCCATAATTAAGGCGTTCATTGTACCGATGACTATAAAACGGAATATGCGTACAGATTCTTTCACTCGCCCTCTTTCAGATCAACGATCAAATTCAGTTCATCAAGTTGAGTCTGGTCGATTGCAGACGGTGCATCCAGCATCACATCACGTCCGGAATTGTTTTTCGGGAACGCAATACAGTCGCGGATAGAATCCAAACCAGCGAACAAAGATACCCAACGGTCGAGTCCGTATGCCAAACCACCGTGAGGAGGTGCACCATACTTAAAGGCATTCATCAGGAAGCCAAACTGTGCCTGTGCCTTTTCCGGAGTGAATCCAAGAATCTCGAACATCTTCGCCTGTAATTTCGCATCGTGGATACGGATAGATCCGCCACCAACTTCCACACCGTTCACTACCATATCATAAGCATCTGCACGTACAGCTGCCGGATCAGTATCCAACATCGGAATATCTTCCTCTTTCGGATGAGTAAACGGATGATGCATAGCCATCAAACGACCTTCCTCCTCACTCCATTCGAACATCGGGAAGTCGATCACCCAAAGGCAAACAAACTTATTCTTATCACGCAATCCCAGTTGAGCGCCCATTTCCAGACGAAGCTCACAAAGTTGTTTACGTGTTTTCATTACATCGTCGCCAGACAGAATCAGGATCAAATCACCCGGTTTAGCACCGAATGCCTCTTTCATTTGCTGAAGCACTTCCTGCGTATAGAATTTATCCACGCTCGATTTTACAGTTCCGTCCGCTTCTACACGGGCATACACCATACCTTTTGCACCAATCTGCGGTTTCTTTACGAAGTCCGTCAGTGCATCCAGTTGTTTACGAGTATAAGTTGCAGCACCTTCGGCACAGATACCACCCACATAAGCAGCATTATCGAATACAGAGAATCCGTGACCTTTCATGATATCCATCAATTCCACGAATTTCATGCCGAAACGTAAGTCCGGTTTGTCGCTACCATAATATTTCATGGCATCCGCCCAAGACATACGCTGGAACGGTTCAGCCAGTTCCACGCCACGCAGTGTTTTGAACAAATGTTTAGCCATTCCTTCGAAAGTAGTGATAATATCTTCCTGCTCAACGAAGCTCATTTCGCAGTCAATCTGCGTAAATTCCGGCTGACGGTCGGCACGCAAGTCCTCATCGCGGAAACATTTTGCAATCTGGAAGTAACGGTCGAAACCGGAAACCATCAACAACTGCTTCAATGTCTGCGGAGACTGCGGAAGTGCGTAGAACTGTCCCGGATTCATACGTGACGGCACCACGAAGTCGCGTGCACCTTCAGGAGTAGAACCTATCAAAACGGGCGTTTCCACTTCGATGAAGCCCAAGCTATCCAGATATTTGCGAACTTCAATCGTCATTCTGTGACGCAATTCCAGATTAGAGCGGACAGCGTTACGACGCAAATCCAGGTAACGATATTTCATGCGGATATCATCACCACCATCCGTATTATCCTCAATGGTGAACGGAGGAGTCATAGCAGTATTTAGTACGTTCAGTTCGGAAACGATGATTTCAATGTCTCCGGTAGGAATGTTTGCATTCTTGCTGAAACGTTCATTAACCGTTCCTGTCACTTGAATGACGAACTCACGTCCCAGTTTATTAGCACGTTCACAGAGTTCAGCATTAATTTCTTCGTTAAAGACCAACTGGGTAATTCCGTAACGGTCGCGGAGGTCGATAAAAGTCATTCCTCCCATTTTACGGCTGCGCTGTACCCATCCAGACAGCGTAACTTGCTTGTTTACATCAGAGATTCTTAGTTCTCCACATGTGTGCGTTCTGAACATATATTTTTTATTTAAACGATTATCACTCGCGTTTCTATTTTGATTGAACCAAAACTGCGCAAAAGTACGCAATAATTTGTAATTCGTTGTCAGTAATCCGTTATTTTATCAGACTTTCTTTGTCAACTTTTTCAATATTTTCTTGTTTCTGTCTGTTATATTGTCGACGATGGCTTCATTCATCAATTTGATGCCATTCATATATTCCTGCGCTCTTTGGAGCACATTGGCAGCATCCTTTTCCGACGCTTGCGGCACCACTACGCGCAATCCCCTTTGAATCAACTCAATGTTCACATTGGCGTCCGTTTCCATGGGGTCGCCGTCAAAGTGCACTACTCCCGGAGTAGTGCGGCGGATGCACAACTGCTTGCAACGGAAAGTCTTGATACGGCTATTCTGATCGATTGTCTTATTGAATAACTGGAAAGCCAATGAAGGGACATCCAATACGGTGAACGGTTCGAGAATGGTCACATCCAGCAAGCCATCCGTCAGCGTAGCTTGTGGGGCGATATAAGCATTGTTTCCATATTGCGACGCGTTTCCGCAGGCAATCAGGAAAGCCTTATACTTGGAAACTCCGTTTTCCGTTTCCAGTTCATACGTTTCCGGTTCATATTTAAGACTCTCTTGCAGGGTCTTTTCCAGATAAGTCAACACCCCGCGTTTACCGGCATGCGCAAACTTCAGACTAACAAAAGCATCGAATCCCACTCCGCAAGTGCAGAAAAAATCCGTCCCGTTAATCTTACCATAATCTATTACGTCCATGCAACCCTCGTTCAGCACTTCCAGCGCCCTCTTCGGTTCCATCGGTATATGCAGATGCCTCGCCAGTCCATTGCCCGATCCGCAGGGAATAATTCCCAGTGCGGTATCAGTATGCACCAACGAACGAGCTATTTCATTGATTGTCCCGTCCCCACCGATAGCCACTACTATATCAGTCTTCTCTTCGGCAGCTTTAGCAGCTATTTCTACTGCATGACCGGCTCTCTCCGTATTCACTACTTCCCAAGAGTATCTCGCCTTGTCTATTTTTTCGTCCAGCAAGTTAAGAATCAATTCTTTACTTTGTGTTCCCGAAATAGGATTGACGA
>OGPC01001679.1_pt1 | contig 13067 bp, 15 predicted proteins | sample 1552911 | NCBI WGS metagenome assembly OGPC01 (sample SAMEA2580248, study PRJEB22360) | human gut metagenome | biome: human gut; feature: human-associated habitat; material: faeces | place: Denmark | collected 2008/2010 | reverse complement strand
GCACAGATCTGGCAAAACGCAGAACCCGCCAGAGCAGCAGCCATTACTGTGGTCAAAAATTTCTTAAATTTCATACCTCATTCTCCTTTTTGATTGTTTGCTTTTTTATGATGAGAGCTGATCTCTCATACACTGACAGTATAAAATCTCACCAAAAGTGCTACCATCTGGCTCCTGTTATTTTTTCTTAAAGAAATGCCACAGAAATTCCGTTCTTTGTTAAAGATTATTTTTCAATTCCCAACTGGAAAAATATTTGTCCACCCTTTCGTTTTTCCCTGTTTTCGTCTGTTTTCGAAATCAAAAAGCCAACTTGCAGTGACATTCATTCTTAAAATCTTTGTATAAACTGAAAAAAATCTATATAAAATTCCAAATTTTCTCTCCCTTGATTCCCAGCAAAAGAAAAACCCCTTTTGGGAGAGATCATCTTTCCAAAAAGGGGTTCTTTTTGCGAATGCTTTATGCCGGAATGCTTAGCTGTTTTTCTTTTCAGCCATCATTTTTTCCTGTGCTTCGATCATTTTCTTTACCATATAGCCGCCTACATAGCCGTTCTGTGCGGATGTCAGGTCGCCGTTATAACCTTTTTTCAGAGGCACGCCGATTTCATTTGCCACTTCGTATTTGAACTGTTCCAAAGCAGCTCTTGCCTCAGGTACGTTTACTTTGTTGCTTGTAGAAGATGTGTTGCTCATGGTTAAAAACCTCCTTCAAAAAACTGTTTGTTTGGTGTTGCAATGTTAGTATGACACGGACGTATTTTATTATGTCAGGTACATATTGGCACAAAAATTGTATAAATTTTCAAAGTAATGCTTCTGCAAATTTTTCGTATCTTTTATATACATTCACACCATGACAAAATACCCAGTCATTTTTTGTCCAGTTCATATAATACAGACAATTGTCCGCCTATCATCAAAACCACACAGGACGGACATATCACAAATAGTTTCCTTCCACAAAACACAGAACAAAAAAGTGAACAAAAATTTTTCCATTTATATATGTAATATGTAGAAATTACAAAACCACATTGACCGGTATACCGGTATGCAATATAATAAGTGTATGAAAACAACTTTATTCTATGATAAAACAAACACAAAACAAACACAAAACAAACAAAGGAGCGATTCAATTATGAAAGCTGGATTTATCGGACTTGGCATCATGGGCAAACCCATGGCAAAAAACTTATTGAAAGCTGGATGTGAACTGTATGTAAACGACCTGAACAAAGATGCCGTTGCAGAACTGATTGCTGCCGGCGCAAAAGAAGGCGATTACGAAACCATCGGAAAAGAATGTGACATCGTTCTGATGATCCTGCCCAACGGTGCTATCGTACAGAGTGTACTCTTTGGTGAAAACGGTCTGGCAGGCTATCTGAAACCCGGTACTGTTGTATGTGACATGAGCTCTGTAACACCTACTGAATCCTGCACATGCGCAGAAAAACTGGCTGAAATGCAGATCGGCTTTGTAGACTCTCCTGTCAGCGGCGGCGAACCCAAAGCAATCGACGGTACACTGGCATTCATGGCAGGCGGCAACGAAGCTGATTTTGAAAAACTGAAACCTTATTTTGACGCTATGGGCGCTTCCGCACTGCTCATCGGCAAAAGCGGCAGCGGTTCCGTTACCAAACTGACAAACCAGGTTATCGTAAACCTGACCATCGCTGCTGTTTCTGAAGCATTTGTACTGTGCAGCAAAGCTGGTGCTGATCCCGAAAAAGTATATCAGGCAATCCGTGGCGGTCTGGCTGGCAGCGTTATTCTGGACGCAAAAGTGCCCATGATGATCGAACGCAACTTCAAACCCGGCGGCAAAATCTCTATCAACCACAAAGACATCAAAAACGTTATGGCAACAGCTCACTCCATCGACGTTCCCATGCCTCTGACCAGCCAGCTCTTCGAAATCATGCAGTACCTGAAAGTAGACGGTCACTTTGATGAAGACCATGCAGGCATCGTTCAATACTTCGAAAAACTGGCAGGCGTGGAAGTGAAAAAAGTCAACGCTTAAGGAGGTCTGTCATGAAATACGGATGTGGCACCACCATTGACAATTACAGCATTTTGCAGGATCTGGGCTTTGATTACATCGAACTGCCCGGCAACCAGATCTCCAAAATGACAGATGAAGAATTCGACGCACTGAAAACCATTCTGGAAAACGGCAGTGTAAAATGCTGCGGCTTTAATGCGGCACTGACACCTGATATCGTCATCACTGGGGAAGGTTACGACCTGGAAAAAGCCAAAGCTTATGCAGAACTTCTCTGCAAACGCGGCAGCCAATTACATATTTCCGCCATTGGCATCGGCTCCCCCAAATCCAGAAAATTTCAGGAAGGCGATGATCTGGAAAAAGCATGGAAAGAAACAGAAGCATTCATGACCATGTTTGCAGATGTGGCAGCACCCTATGGCATCATCGTCATGTATGAATCTCTGAATCATACAGAAAGTGTATTTGGTCTGAGAATTCGGGAAGGTGCAGATTTAGTAAAGAAAATTAACCGTCCCAATTTGAAAATCGTATTCGATATTTACCATATGGCTATGGAACAGGAAGACATTCAGGAACTGGAATACGCTCTGCCCTATGTACATCACATCCACATTGCGGAACGTGTGGGCGCAGAACGCAGATACCCTTCCGATGCGCTTTATGACTATTACAAAAAACTGCTGACACCTGTCATCCGCAGCGGTTATCAGGGTGCTATCTGCACAGAAGCTTTTGACGGCGATGTCCGTGAAGGCGCAGAACGCTCCATCGACCTGCTGAAAAAGATTGTCGCAGAAATCGAACAGGAGGGATGATATGAAACAGGATATTTTGATCGGCTGTGTTGCCGATGACTTCACCGGCGCCAGTGACGCTGCCTCTTTCCTCATGAGCAAAGGTATGAAAACCATTTTGTTCAACGGAAAACCCGATGGGGAAATCCCCCCTTGCCAGGCGGTTGTCATTGCTCTGAAGAGCAGAACACAGGAAACAAAAAGCGCTGTGGCAGACAGCATGGCTGCTTTTACCTGGCTGAAAGAACAAGGCGCACAACATTTGTATTTCAAATACTGCTCCACATTTGACTCCACAAAAGAAGGCAATATCGGCCCTGTTGTGGATGCTATGCTGAAAGTCTTCGGTGAAAAATACACCATTTTGTGCCCCGCTCTTCCCGTCAATAAACGGACTGTGGAAAACGGTATCCTTTATGTAGACGGTGTGCCTCTGAGCGAAACACACATGAAAAACCATCCTCTGACACCCATGTGGGAATCTGAAATCGCAAAACTCATGGATCCTCAGGGAAAATATCAGACATTGAACGTAAACACCGAACTGCTGGCAAAGAGCAAAGAAGAAATTCTGGCTGTTGTGGATGAGTTCGGCAAAGACAAACAACATTTCTACATCGTACCCGACTATGTCAACGACGAAAACGGCACCAAAATTGCAGAAGTTTTCGGTGACCTGACTGTTCTGACAGGTGGCAGCGGTATTCTGGCACCTCTGGCTGCGAAATATCAGCAGGCACAGGCTGCCAAAGACAGCATGACAAACGGTGTGGACGGAAAAGGCATCGTTTTGGCTGGCAGCTGCTCCAAAGCAACATTGGAACAAATCGCAGACTTCCAGACAAAAGGATATGCTTCTTATAAAATCGATCCCATGGCTGTATTGTCCGGCACAGAAACCGTAGACACTGTATGGGATTTTGTAAAAGCACACGCAGACGAAGAAGTGCTGCTGTATAGCTCCGATCAGGCAGAAAATGTAGCAGAAATCCAGAAAGTCGGCAAAGATAAAATTGCTGCTCTGCTGGAAGGCCTGACTGCTGCCGTTGCGGAACGTGCCGTTGCAAACGGATATACAAGAATCATCGTTGCTGGCGGGGAAACCTCCAGTGCCGTTGCGAAAAAATTGGGCTATCATTGCTTTGAAATTGGGGAAAGCATCGCGCCGGGTGTGCCGATCATGGCGCCACTGTCCAATGAAAACATCCGCATTGTTCTCAAATCCGGTAACTTTGGCCAGACAGATTTCTTTGCCCGTGCATTACAAATGACAAGGAAGTGAACAAATGGAAAATCTGAAAACCGCAGTATGGATTGCACACAGCTTATTTGAAAGAGGAAAAGCCTCCGGCTCCTCTGCCAACATGAGCTTTAAAGAGAAGGATCGTATTTATATCACCGGCAGCGGAACCTGCTTTGGGACTTTGAAAGAAGAAGATTTCTCCGTACTTTCTCTGGATGGAGAATGGATTTCCGGGCCAAAGCCCAGCAAAGAATTTCCGCTGCACCAAATGATGTATGAAAAAAGTGAGGAGATCCAAGCTGTCATTCATACACATAGCTTTTACGCAACCCTTTGGTCTTGTGCCGTACATGAAAACCGCACAGACTGCATCCCCCAGTATACCCCTTACCTGAAAATGAAACTGGGTACAGTGGGACTGGTTCCCTACGGAAAGCCCGGCTCTGAAGAACTGTTTTCCGCTTTCCGCCAGTGTGTTTCCGGCAGCGATGGGTTCTTGCTAGAAAACCACGGGCCCATTGTGGGGGGCAAAAATCTGCTGGATGCCTTCTACTGCCTGGAAGAACTGGAAGAAAGCGCAAGAATAGCTTGGGAAATCGAATCCAAGCAAGGGCCTCTTTCTTTCCGCAAAATCTGATATACAAAAGAAAATCAACTGACAGAAGTCATGTCAAGGAAAGGAGATTCCCATGCCACAATGTGTTGTAATCGCAGATGACTTAACCGGCGGAAATGCCACCGGCGTTCTTTTGAAAAAAATGAATTATCAGGCCTATACGGTCATGAATACGGAAAGCATGGATTTGCAGGCATTGGAAGACTGTGACTGCGTGATCTATCCCACCGACAGCCGTGGTGTTGCTCCGGAAGTTGCCTATCAGCGGGTATACGATATATGCAGCCTTCTGAAAGACGATGCTGTAAAAGTATATTCCAACCGCATCGACAGCACATTACGGGGCAATCTGGGCAGCGAAACCGATGCCATGCTGGATTGTCTGGGAGAGGATTACGTTGCCATCGTTGCACCCTGCTTCCCTGCTTCCGGCAGAATCGTCATTGGCGGCTATATGCTGGTCAATGGCCTGCCCCTTCATAAAACAGATATTGCCATCGACCCGAAAACACCTGTTAAGGTGTCCGAAGTGGAAGTACTCTTTCATGAGCAGAGCAAATACAAAACAGCATCCATTCTCATGAAAGACCTGATGCATGGCAAACACTATCTGGCAGATGTGATGAAAGCCCATGTAGCGGAAGGCTGCCGGATTTTGGTGGTTGACTGTGTCACTCAGGAAGATCTGGATTTGATTGCCGATGCCGCTATCACCAGCAAGCTGAAAATCGTAGCTGTTGACCCCGGTGTTTTCACGGCAACATTATCCAGAAAGCTCATCACACCCACACAGAAAAAAGAGAAAAATCGGATTCTGGCTGTTGTCGGCAGCGTGAATCCCAATACAAAAGCACAGATGGAAGAACTGTGGCTGTCCCAGCGCATCCATAACGTCTTTGTGAAAACAAGAGAACTTTTGGAAAGCGAAGAACAGCGCAGCGCGGAAATTCAGCGGGTGATCCACGAAATTCTGGAAGTCAGTCACCTCAATACAGTTTCTACTGTAACTGGTGACGGCATCTATCCCGAAAACCGCATTGATTTCCAGCCTTATATGGAAAAATATCACTGCTCCATGGATGATGTAACCGATAAGATCAACTCCGCCTTTGCGGAAATTGCTTACGGCATCTTCCAGGCACAGCCGGAATATAAAGGTCTGTATACCAGCGGCGGCGATGTGACCGTAGCTGTCTGCAAAAAATTCCAGACCGCCGGATTATCTCTGTCTGACGAAGTATTGCCTTTGGCTGCCTACGGTCAATTCCTGACCGGCGAGTTTGCGGGCATCCATATCATCACAAAAGGCGGCAGTCAGGGTGAACGGGATGCCATCAACCGCTGCATTACCTATCTGAAAGAAAAACTTTATATTTAAGAAAAATAAACGGAAAGAGAGGAATTTCCATGAATAAAAAACCTAGAATCGCAATCCCCCTTGGAGATCCTGCGGGCGTTGGCCCCGAAATTGTTGTAAAATCTATCGCATCTCAGGAAGTTTTCGATGCTGCTGAATGTGTTGTGATCGGTGATAAAAAGATCATCGACAAAGCCATCGAAATCACTGGCGTAGATATTACCGTTCATGTGATTGCAGAACCTGAAGACGGCGATTTCCGTCCCGGCGTTCTGAACCTCATTGACCTGGACAACGTAGATATGGCACAGTTTGCTTATGGCAAAGTCAACGGCATGTGCGGTCAGGCAGCCTTTGCTTACATTGAAAAATCTATCGCCCTTGCCAACGCAGGCAGAGTAGACGCAGTTGCCACAACTCCTATCAACAAAGAATCTCTGAGAGCCGGAAACATCAACTTCATCGGGCACACAGAAATTTTCGGCGCATTGACAAACGCAGAAGATCCTTTGACCATGTTCGAAACAAACGGCATGCGTGTTTTCTTCCTGACCAGACACGTTTCCCTGCGGGATATGCTGGACATGATCAAAAAAGACAGAATCAAAGACTATGTAAAACGCTGCTTGGAAGCTCTGCGGAAACTGGGCGTGCAGGATGGCACTATGGCCATTGCCGGACTGAACCCTCACAGTGGGGAACATGGTCTGTTCGGTTGGGAAGAAGTGAACGAAATCATCCCTGCCGTAGAAGAATTGCAGGCAGAAGGCTACCCTGTTGTCGGCCCCATTGGCGCAGACTCTGTATTCCATCAGGCTGCCATCGGCAAATACAACAGCGTATTATCCCTCTACCACGACCAGGGACACATCGCTACCAAAACTCTGGACTTTGAAAAAACCATTGCCATCACAAACGGCATGCCCATCCTGCGTACTTCCGTAGACCATGGCACAGCCTTTGATATTGCTGGCACTGGGAAAGTAAGCGCAGTCAGCATGATCGAAGCCATCCTGCTGGCAGCAAAATATGCACCTTATTTCACCAAATAATCACATGTTTACTTAAGGGAGGTTATGACAATGATCGGCGGATTAAGCGGCGACAGAATGTTAATCGGTCTTGCCATTGGTATTATCGTACTGATTTTCTTGGTACTGAAAACAAAAGTACAGGCATTTTTGGCACTGATCATCTCTACCATCATCGTTGGTGTTGTAGGCGGCATGCCTTTGACAAACATCACTTTGGACGACGGAAAAACATTTGGCATCATCAATTCCATCACCACCGGCTTTGGTGGTACACTGGGCAGCATTGGTATCATCATCGGCTTCGGTGTTATGATGGGGCAAATATTTGAAGTAACGGGGGCTGCCAAGCGAATGGCCTTCACCTTCCTGAAACTCTTTGGCAAAAAGAGAGAAGAAGAAGCCCTGGCGCTGACTGGCTTTTTGGTATCCATCCCCATTTTCTGTGACTCCGGGTTTGTGGTACTTTCCCCCATCGCAAAAGCAATTTCCAAAGCAACAAAAAAATCTGTCATCGGCTTGGGTGTTGCGCTGGCAGCAGGTCTGGTAATCACCCACTCTATGGTTCCTCCTACTCCCGGCCCTCTGGGTGTATGCGGTATCTTCGGTGTTGACGTTGGTAAATTTATTCTGATGACTATCGTATTGGCAATTCCCATGGCAATCGCATGTATTGCTTACGCTAGATTGTACCTGAGCAAAAAATATTACCAGATTCCCAATGAAAACGGCGAATTCGTATCCATGCCTTATCAGGAACCTACATACGAAAACACATTCAAAATGGAAGAAGAAGGTCTGCCCAGCACATTGCACTCCTTCCTTCCTCTGATCGTTCCTATCGTGCTGATTCTGATCAACACCATCGCTTCTGCACTGGGTAAAACAACAGGCCCTATGGAAATCCTCATCTTCCTGGGGCAGCCCATCGTAGCTGTTGGTCTGGGCTTAGTAGTTGCTATTTTCAGTCTGGGCAAAAACCTGGATCGTCACACAGCACTGTCTGAAATGGAAAAAGGTATGATGTCTGCTGGTATCATTATGCTGGTTACCGGCGGCGGCGGTGCCCTGGGTCAGATCATCAAAGACTCTGGTCTGGGCACATATATTGCGGAAGGTCTGTCTCAGACAGCTATCCCCATCATCATCCTGCCTCTGATCATCTCCACACTGATGCGTTTCATTCAGGGTTCCGGTACAGTAGCTATGACAACAGCTGCAAGTATCTCCGCTCCTATCATCGTTGCTTCCGGTGTCAGCCCTCTGCTGGGCAGCATCGCCTGCTGCGTAGGCTCCCTGTTCTTCGGTTACTTCAACGATAGTTATTTCTGGGTTGTAAACCGTACACTGGGCGTAAAAGAAGCAAAAGATCAGCTGATCACATGGTCTGTAACCTCAACCATCGCATGGGCTGTGGGTGTTGTGGAAGTCCTTGTATTGAGCTTCTTCATGTAATTATTTTCTGTTTAAAACATCTCTTCTATATAAATAAAAAAGCAGGTATTCCCAAAGGATGTGCCCCTATAAGGAAGTAATTTGATTGTCGCAGGGCGGCATGGCTGAAAGGTCATGCCGTCCTGCCTTTTCTTTGCCGTTCCACGGTCTGATCGTCGCCCGGCAGGTTGACTTCTCCAATGAAGTTCCAGACCAGTTCAATCTTCTGCCTGCGGTGTCCGCTGGACTTATCCGGTGCATGGACAATGATCTTCTTTACAAACTCATTGACGATGGTGGGTGTCAGTTCCCGGATACCCACATATTTCCGTACAATGGCTGCAAAGCTGTCAAAGTCGGATCGATCCTGTTCAAAGTTTCTACCACTTCCTGCCATGTCTTAACCTGCTCTGCCAGTTCTCTTTGTTCCGCTTCATAGTCAGTGGAGAGTTTCAAGAACCGTTCATGGCTGATCGTCCCGCTGATGTCATCCTCATAGATGCGCTTGAAAATGCGGTCAAGTTCAGCAATGCGTTTTTCCGCTTGGGCGATTTCACGCTTGCGTTTCTGAGCCTCTTTTTCGGCTTTTTGGAAGTGCTACTTTTTCGCGACTTCCTCAAATGCCATAACATCATCAAAGAACAGCGCCGTCACATTGAAAATCCGCTGCAAAACAAACAGTTTCAGCGTTTCTTCCCGGATGAAGTGCATGGTACAGTCGCCTGTATTGCTCTTATACCGGGAACACCGATAGCAGTCTTGCGGCGGCGTCATGTTTTTGCCTGTGGCGAAATGCAGTTTGCTTCCGCAATCGGCGCAGTACAGCAGGCCAGAAAACAGCCCTTGCCGTTCAGCTTGCTTGGCCGGACGGCGCTTGTTCTCTCGCAATTCTTGTACCCACACAAAGACTTGTTCATCAATAATGGCAGGCTGGGTATTGGGGAAAATCCGCTGGTTTTCCGGGACGTTATACAGTCGCTTTTTCAGTTTGTGGGACTTGGAATAGGTCTTGAAGTTCACCGTGCAACCGGCGTACTCTGACCGTTCCAAGATCCCCGCCACAGATTTCGGGTCCCAGTGATATGGTTTTTCCGGCAGCGGTTTTCCGGCACGCTGGGCATAATGTGCCTTGACAGTCAGGATGTGTTCGGCAGTCAGCAACTTGGCAATCTGCATGGGGCCTTTTCCCGCAATGCACAGGTCAAAAATACGCTTGACGATCTCGGCAGCTTCCTCGTCCACCATCCACTTCTTTTTGTCCGCTGGGTCTTTCATATACCCGTAGGACGGATTGGTACAGAGGTGTTCCCCTGCGTTTCCTTTGGCCCGCATAACAGCCCGAATCTTCTTGCTGGTATCGCGCGCGTAGAAGTCGTTGAACAGGTTGCGAAAAGGGGTAAAATCGTTGTCCTCTTTGTCGCTGTCCACACCGTCATTGATGGCGATATATCGAATATCACGTTCCGCAAAGAAACTCTCGGTATAGTAGCCCACTTTCAGGTAATCCCGCCCCATGCGGGACAGATCTTTGACAATAACGGTCTGGACTTTCCCCGCTTCTGCAAGGCGTATCATCTCATTCCAACCGGGTCTATCGAAAGTGACACCGGAAACACCGTCATCAATGAAAATGTGGGATTGGAAAAATGATTGTCCGTTGCGTATTTGAGCAGGATTTTCTTCTGATTGGCAATGCTGTTGCTCTCGCCGTCCAGCGCATCCTCTTGGGACAGGCGGGCGTATAAAGCGGTGATGTTGTCGGGATAGTTTGTGTTTGCTGTCATGGTTCATTCCTCCTGTAATGAACGCCCGACAAACAGGTTGCTGTCCTTATTATACCGCGCTTTGTGGTCTTTGTCATCATCTGTGATGGCTTCCGAGCGAATGAGCCGAACCATTTTGTCATAGAGCGGTTCTGTGCCGCCGCAGGAGGTTTCGATTTCAAAGACCGTCCCGCCGATCTTGTAGCAGATAGTTTCTTGCAGCGGATTTCCTCTTTTCGGAAGATAATCGTTCTCCTGTGCTTTTGGCTTCTGTTCCATTCCGTTCCCGTTCTTTCCGGGGAAGCCACAACAGAGCAAGCATAGGGAGTGTAGCCACACTCCCACAAAATCTCCGTTTCCAGCCTGCTGCCGGAGCGGAGATTTTTGCCTGTTGGGAACTTCCCAAACTCTTGTTTTTTGCTTCGCCAATATAACGCTGGAAAGGACGGAATCTGCCCGCAAAATGAAAACTTTTAATTTTATGTTCCGTTTCTTGTATCGTTCTTTTGTAAGAACTATAATACTATTATCGGAGGTGCGGACATGGATTACATAACAGCCAAAGAGGCAAGCGAAAAATGGGGCGTGACACCTCGTAGGGTAAATTATTATTGTGCTGGTGGGCGTATCCCCGGCGCTGTGAAGATGGCTGGTGTTTGGCTGATCCCAAAGAACGCAGAAAAGCCGACTGATAGACGCAGAAAGGAGTTTCAACATGAATAATGTTTTAATTATCGAAGATGATAAAGAAATTTGCGTTATGATAAAAGACCATCTGGAAAAGTACAATTATCAAGTCTTCTTCACACTTACTGGTGCAAATGCGATTGAACGTATAAAAGAATTATCCCCGGATTTAATTATTTTAGATTTAATGCTTCCTTTTATCAGTGGAGATGAGTTAATTAGAAATATCAGAAAATTTTCAGACGTACCTGTAATTGTTGTTTCTGCAAAAAGTTTAACATTCAACAAAGTCGAACTGCTACGCTTGGGTGCTGATGACTATTTAACAAAGCCGTTTGATTTGGACGAATTACTAGCGCGAATTGAACGCAATTTGCTAAGAAGTCAAAAAGATACTCCCAATCTTTGTTTGACCTTTGGAGAACTTTCCATTAATACATCTTCAAAAATAGTTACTGTTGCAGACGAAATTATTGTGCTTACAGCAAAAGAGTATCAACTTGTAGAACTACTGGCGAAATATCCTGATAAAGTTTTTTCTAAGCAAAATCTTTATGAAAGTATTTGGCAAGAACCATTTGCAAGGGATAATGATGTCATTAACACACATATAAGTAACTTACGAAAAAAATTAAAGGGCGAAGGCTGCCGAATTAAGACCATATGGGGCTTGGGTTACCGATTTGCAAAGTGAGCTTTAGATAATCTTTAGCTTTACCTTTAGATTATTCAAGGAATTGTCTGCGATACTAAATAACAAGAAAGGAGCTGTGAAAAAATGAACGTAACAGTTTTTGAAGCTATCAACATCACAAAAAAGTATCGCAATACACTAGCCCTAAATCAAGTATCTATGTCTGTAATGCAAGGAGATATTTATGGGTTTATCGGAGAAAACGGTGCCGGTAAAACAACAATGATTCGTTTACTAACCGGACTGGCAGAACCTACTACTGGCAAAATTGCTTTATTCGGTGAAAGCAATAAGAAACTTGCAAAGCAGCGTGAGCGCATTGGCTGTATTATTGAAAGCCCTTCTCTTTATCTTGATATGACAGCCTATGAAAATTTGGAGGTACAACGTTTGCAACGCGGTATTCCAGGAAAAGGTTGCATTGATAATGCTTTAGCATTAGTTGGTTTGAAAGATACCGGAAAGAAAAAAGCAAAAGATTTCTCTTTGGGTATGCGGCAGAGACTAGCTCTCGCAATCGCTTTGCTTGGGAATCCTGAATTTCTCGTACTAGATGAACCAATTAACGGACTAGACCCTACTGGAATTATCGAATTAAGAAACTTACTCAAAAGACTAAATAAAGAACGTGGAATCACTATTTTGATTTCAAGTCACATTCTCACGGAACTTCATCAATTAGCAAATAGATATGGTATCTTACATGAGGGGAAACTTTTACAGGAAATTACCGCTACAGAGTTAGACAAACGCTGCAAAAAGCATTTGTTGTTGCAAGTGAATGATGTAGCTGCTGCTAGTGTTTTATTGGAAAGCAAACTGAATACTTCAAATTTTTCTGTTATGCCAGACAAAAGTATTCATCTATATGATTATGTTGAAAATGCCGGAAAAGTATCAGCGTTGCTAAGTGCAAATAATATTACGATTTATCAGTTAGCACAATCTGGAGATAGTCTTGAAACTTATTACACTAATTTGATAGGAGGGTGCCAAAATGATTAACCATTTTAAAGCTGAATTTTATAAATTGCGTCACTCAAAGATATTGATAACTATATTAGGCGTATGTGCGGCGGGTATAATGGTCTCTTTTGCACTTGGTGACATGACTTTTTTTGGAGCCGGAGATGGAACAGAAAGTGTAATCGGATTTCAAGCTAAGTGTTATCTATCTAGTGAAATACCAACGTTTCAAACTGTTGCCCGCTCATCCCTTGCATACACAGCCTTTTTCTGGATTGTTTGCCTTGTATTTGCGACCATATTTTTTACAAAAGAATATAATACGGGTACAATCAAATTATCTGTTGCATACGGCACTAAACGAACTATTCTCTACTACACCAAAGCGATTACAATATTGGTGGTGTCTCTGATAACGTATCTGATTTTTGTAGCTACATTTTTCGTTATTGAAATC
>OGPC01001677.1_pt1 | contig 13086 bp, 8 predicted proteins | sample 1552911 | NCBI WGS metagenome assembly OGPC01 (sample SAMEA2580248, study PRJEB22360) | human gut metagenome | biome: human gut; feature: human-associated habitat; material: faeces | place: Denmark | collected 2008/2010 | reverse complement strand
ACATCAAGCAAAGATAAAAAAAATAATATATACTTGTGTATAAAGGGTAGCTTCCTGAAGGAGGGGAATTTAGTTGCTTTTGACACATCTTCTTTTCTGTTTCTTATTTCAGTAAATGTCCCCCTTCCCTGTGTTTTGATTTACTACTTAATCTGTTAATTATTAGAATGATAATAACAGATGTTCTTTTTTCTAATTGTCCCCCTCTTTCTTGCCTTGTTTTATAAGCCGATTGCCTATCTTTGCGGCAGGTTTTTAAATAATAAATCAAAAAGAGAAAACTACTTTATGAAACACATTTCGAACTTCCTCAGATCAAAAAGCTGGAACGTATTTTTGTTTTTATATCTTGCTCTTCCTTTGTTTGCGCAAAAGGAATATAAGATCGATCAGGTATCTGTTGTTAATGTAGGCGATGGCAGACTGTTGTTTCAGGAACTGAAAACGGAAAAAGCATTGAATGGCGAACATCGCATCATAGATGGTTATCATTCCGCCTATGTGCTGGCATCTTTTAAAGATGGTTTTTATGATGGCGGATACAAAGAATATGTGGACAATATATTAATAACGGAAGGAAGTTATAAAGAAGGGCGGAAGGATGGACTCTTCAAGATTAACTCCAAGTTTGACGGTAAGCTGAAAGAAGAAAAGTCCTATAAGGAAGGTAAGCTGGATGGTACGAGCAAAAGTTACTTTACTACCGGAAAAGTGGAAAGTGAAAGAAACTTCCGGATGGGGAAAGAGCACGGGAAGCAACTGTCGTACGAATCTGACGGTACTTTGCGGAAAGAGCATAATTACAAGGACGGGAAGCAGGTAGGCAAACAGTATACTTTTCTGAAAGGTACATATGATTTGTATGAGACCGTTTATTTCAATGAAGAAGGTTTGCAGGACGGTGAATATTCGTCCGTGTTTACGTTTGGCTCGCCACGTATACTGGGTAGTTATAAGAATGGAAAGAAGAATGGTCGGTGGACTACTTTTGCTGAAAGCGGAGATACGCTGATGATTGAAACCTATCTGGATGGAAAAGAAGATGGACTCCATGTCTCATTTGCCAACGGAAGTGGGGTAAGGCAGAAAGAATATTATATGAAGAACGATCGTAAAGACGGTTTATACCGTGAATATAATCTGGAAAATGGTGAATTGAGATATGAAGCTACCTATCAGGCCGGCAGATTGCATGGCAAGGAACGACGGCTGATAGTGAGCAACCGCTTTGATTATTGGGAAACTTCTACCTATGTGAACGGAAGGCAGAACGGACCGTTCGAAGCTCGTTATGTAAAGAATGACCAGCTTCGTGAATGTGGGGAATATAAGAATGGTCGCCGTGTAGGACGATGGAAACGCTACACTATTGATGGTAAACTGGAAAAGGAATGGGATGAAAACTAACCGGTAGATGAAAGGTCAGGGCATAAAAAAAGGAGCAACGCCTTGCTCCAACCTTTGTTAACCTTAAATCTAATACTATGAAAAACACAGTGCAAAGATACGGACTTCTGTGAAATCTGCAAATTATCCAAGTAAAACGCTATGTTTTATAACATTGATTAAGTGTTTGTTTTACGCTTTATACTTTTGTTAATACTTTCCGATGGTCTGAAAGAGGACTGCTTTCCTTCTTTTTAGAATAATAAATAGCTGAAGTTAGAGAACTTTACAGTATTATTTCTTATTTTTGTTCTTAATTGGATTACAGAAAGAACTATGAAATGATGAGATAGATGAAGACGATGAGATATCTGAAGTGGATGCTGGTGCTGTTTGGTTTAATCGGGATGACGGCTTGCCGGCAGGATACACCCCGTTTTCGTATTGGGGTGGCTCAATGCAGCGATGATTCATGGCGACATAAGATGAATGATGAGATTCTTCGGGAAGCGATGTTTTATAATGGTGTTTCGGTGGAAATCCGTTCGGCAGGGGATGATAACAGTAAGCAGGCGGAAGATGTCCATTATTTTATGGACGAAGGAGTCGATCTGCTGATTATTTCCGCTAACGAAGCTGCTCCTATGACTCCGATTGTAGAAGAAGCTTATCAGAAAGGCATCCCCGTTATTCTTGTAGACCGGAAGATTCTTTCGGATAAATATACTGCCTATATCGGAGCCGATAATTATGAAATCGGTCGTTCGGTAGGAAACTATATTGCCTCCAGTCTGAAAGGGAAGGGAAATATAGTAGAACTGACAGGATTGAGCGGTTCGACTCCTGCAATGGAACGGCATCAGGGATTTATGGATGCCATCAGTAAATTCCCGGATATAAAGCTGATTGATAAAGCGGATGCTGCGTGGGAACGTGGTCCGGCAGAGATAGAAATGGATAGTATGCTTCGGAGGCATCCTAAGATTGATGCTGTGTATGCCCATAATGACCGTATCGCTCCGGGTGCCTATCAGGCAGCAAAGATGGCAGGGCGGGAGAAGGAAATGATTTTTGTCGGCATAGATGCCTTGCCGGGTAAGGGAAACGGACTGGAACTGGTACTGGACAGTGTGCTGGATGCCACCTTTATCTATCCGACCAATGGCGATAAGGTACTGCAACTGGCTATGGACATTCTGGAGAAGAAACCCTATCCCAAAGAAACGGTGATGAATACCGCTGTTGTGGACCGTACCAATGCACACGTCATGCAGTTGCAGACCACACACATTTCCGAACTCGATAAAAAGATTGAAACGCTCAACGGACGTATCGGTGGATACCTCTCTCAGGTAGCTACACAACAGGTAGTTTTATACGGCAGTCTGATTATCCTTTTATTGGTAGCCGGCTTATTATTGGTCGTTTATAAATCACTCCGCTCTAAGAATCGCTTGAATAAAGAGCTTTTTAAGCAGAAGCAGCAATTGGAAGAGCAGCGTGACAAACTGGAAGAACAGCGTGACCAATTGATACAACTTTCTCATCAACTGGAAGAAGCTACTCATGCCAAGCTGGTATTCTTCACCAATATTTCTCACGACTTCCGTACTCCGTTGACATTGGTTGCCGACCCAGTAGAACATTTATTGGCGGACAAGACATTGAGTGGAGATCAGCACCGGATGCTCATGCTGATTCAGCGAAATGTGAACATTCTTCTGCGTCTGGTCAATCAGATTCTGGATTTCCGTAAATATGAAAACGGCAAGATGGAATATACTCCGGTTACGGTGGATGTCCTTTCTTCTTTCGAAGGATGGAATGAGTCTTTTCAGGCGGCAGCCCGTAAGAAGCATATCCATTTTTCTTTTGATAGTATGCCGGATACGGATTATCATACACTGGCAGACATGGAGAAGCTGGAACGTATTTATTTCAATCTTCTGTCCAATGCCTTTAAGTTTACACCGGAAAACGGGAAAATAGCCGTCCGTCTGTCTTCCCTTAGTAAAGAGGACAAGCGATGGATACGTTTCACGGTGGCAAATACCGGTTCCATGATTTCTGCCGAACATATTCGCAATGTATTCGACCGTTTCTATAAGATCGATATGCACCATACCGGTTCGGGAATCGGACTGGCATTGGTAAAAGCCTTCGTAGAAATGCACGGTGGTATGATCTCCGTAGAGAGCGATGAGAAACAGGGCACGGTCTTTACCGTTGAACTGCCTGTACAGTCTTGTGAGGCTGTTGCTGCCGAACCGGATACCACCCTTGTTTCTGCGGATTCCCGTACAACAGATGTTCTATTGGCGGAAGAGGAAGAACTGGAAAAAGGATATGACTCTTCCAAACCGTCCGTACTGATTATTGATGATAATGAGGATATCCGTTCGTATGTCCATACGCTGTTGCATACAGACTATACGGTGATTGAAGCGGCAGACGGCTCCGAAGGAATCCGTAAGGCTATGAAGTATGTTCCGGACCTGATCATTTCTGATGTGATGATGCCGGGCATTGATGGCATTGAATGTTGCCGCCGGCTGAAAAGTGAGTTACAGACCTGTCATATTCCGGTTATTCTGCTGACAGCGTGTTCACTGGACGAACAGCGTATTCAGGGATATGACGGTGGTGCGGATTCTTATATTTCAAAGCCGTTCAGTTCACAGCTGTTGCTGGCACGTGTCCGCAATCTGATTGATTCTCACCGTCGTCTGAAACAGTTCTTTGGTGACGGGCAGACATTGGCAAAAGAAGATGTCTGCGATATGGACAAGGATTTTGTAGAAAGATTCAAGTCATTGATTGAAGAGAAAATGGGAGACTCCGGTTTGAATGTGGAGGACTTGGGCAAAGACATGGGACTAAGCCGTGTGCAGCTTTACCGCAAGATTAAATCATTGACTAACTACTCTCCGAATGAATTGCTCCGTATCGCCCGTTTGAAGAAGGCAGCTTCTTTGCTTGCTTCTTCGGACATGACCGTAGCGGAGATTGGTTATGAAGTCGGTTTCAGTTCACCTTCTTATTTCGCCAAGTGCTATAAAGAGCAGTTTGGAGAGAGCCCGACAGATTTCCTGAAAAGGAAAGGATGATTTCATTGATATCGTAAAGAGGGATATATGAAAGATTATAAAGTAGATAAAGAGAGCTTTTCCGAATCCTTTCGGAAGGAAGTGTACGAAGTCGTATCCCAGATACCTGTGGGAAAAGTATCTACCTATGGAGGTATTGCTTTGTTGTTGGGGGTACCCCAATGCTCGCGGATGGTGGGACGTGCATTGAAAGAAGTGCCGGATGAATTATCCATTCCCTGCCATAGAGTTGTAAATTCCGCCGGAAGGCTGGTGCCCGGTTGGGTGGAACAAAAACAACTCTTGCTGGCAGAAGAAGTTTCTTTCAAAGCTAACGGATGCGTTAATCTGAAAGAACATTTGTGGCACGTGGATGAATGAAGGATGCAAGGAAGGTAAGCCATATCATCCGTATCCATACAATAAAGAAAACCCATACATGAAGCCATAAGGTCCTGGTAATGAAATCTCTGATGGGTACAGGGACGAATATGTCGATAGGAACGATACATAACAGCACAAAACAGCACCAAAATAGAATCTTGTCTGTTGCGGTACGTGTTGGCCTGCTCCAATACCAAAGCATGAAACCTGCCAATGCGATAATATAGGTATGTTTCTCGGCGGAGTCACTCAGTAATACTACCCAGCCCATGAGAATGCCCAAAGCCTGGGCACGGAAGGCAAAAGACGACCATTTGCGGAAATTCCCCAAAAAGAGCAGAGTCAGCAAGCCGAGCATTCCTATCTGAAGTGCACGGAAGTGTGGCAATGTCCATGCTGCAATGGGGCGGGCATAGAAAAATGAATCATAAGCTCCGGCGGACTGATGAACAGCAAGACTATGGCACCATTCTTCATAATAGGGGAGCAAATCTGCAGGAGCTATTTTGATTAACGGTAATGCAAGCAATACAATGCCCATTGTAACGGCATAGCCAAAGTTACGCCATACGTGAGGATAGCACAGCAACAATGCCAGTTCGAAAATTCCATATACTTTGGTACATCCCGAAATCATGATTAACAGAACAGCCAGAAATCCACGGTCTTTTTCCAATAACGTATAGGCGAATAAGAATAAATAGGCTACCGTTATGTTATACTGAAATGAAAGTAAACTTTGTCCTAAAATCAGTAACAGAAAAAGGAACATACGGCATTTCTGCTGCTGGGTGAATTGTTGGGGCAGCGTGAAGATCGCCATAAAGAACAGCGAATAATTGAATAGATTCCACGCGAAAGGTCCCAGCCATGCAGGCAGATACGCAAACGGAGCGAACAATACCGTGAAAACTGGAGAATAAAGGAAGTAGCGTCCGTGAGCTTCTACAAATTCAGTTGTGTATGGGCTGATGCCTTGCCAGAAGAATTGAGTAGCGTCCGAGAAGACCATAAAGTTTTGATGCCGTCCTCGTATAAATTCGAGCAGAGTCACTATAAAAGCGAGCAGGAAACCTATCATGTAGAGATTCCGCCGGCTATAGAAAAACGGCATTTTGGGGTTCTTTTTACTAAGGAACTGTACTTGGCTTTTGTCGTCTAGTGTGGCAGTACCTGTTTGTTTTTCTTTTGTTGTGTAATGACAATTATCCTTCCCCAGGAAAATTGTAATAGCCCTGTTGAACATATAAATCTAGTTTAGTTATTGACGCCAAATATACGGTGTTTAAGTGAAATATTCAAACTTATTTTATATTTATCTGCCGGTTTGTTCTATTTTGCTGAGTGATAGGGGAATATTACCCGGAAACTTTCCATATCATTACAAATAAAGCCCTCTGTATGCCCCGGATTTTGAATATAATTTGTATGTTTAATCCGTTTTTTGTATCTTTGTGCCAGCAAGATACTGGAACAGGCTGTTTTTATACATAAAAATGCTATTTTTTGCTATTCGTTGAAAGGATTATCTTATCAAATTCTATTCCTTTTTTAATTACTCAGTCTGTCAATAATCATTTTATTAATTATTTCGGGATTCATTGTTATTTGTCCCTTATTTAAATCAGAACTTTATACGATATAAAGAAAGATTCCTGTTATCGTTTGTTCTTGTCTTGCTGTGTATATTATTTTAATAACCTAAACCATTTTATTGTATGAGTAAAATAGAAATTAAAGATCTCTATCTGGTTTTTGGCAATGAGAAGCAGAAGGCTTTGAAGATGTTGAAAGAAGGTAAAACAAAAAGTGAAATATTGAAAGCGACCGGATGTACAGTTGCGGTGAAAGATGCGAATCTTTCCATTAATGAAGGCGAAATATTCGTCATTATGGGGCTGTCCGGTAGTGGAAAGTCCACTTTACTCCGCTGCATCAACCGTTTGATACGCCCTACTTCCGGAGAAGTGATTATCAATGGAACAGACATAGCCAAAGTGTCGGATAAGGAACTGTTGCAGATTCGCCGGAAAGAACTGGCTATGGTCTTTCAGAACTTCGGTCTGCTTCCTCACCGTTCTGTCTTGCATAATATAGCTTTCGGGCTCGAACTACAGGGAGTAAAAAAGGGAGAACGGGAGCAGAAAGCGATGGAAAGTATGCAACTGGTGGGGCTGAAAGGCTACGAGAATCAGATGGTAAGTGAACTGTCGGGTGGGATGCAGCAGCGTGTCGGGCTGGCGCGGGCTTTGGCCAATAATCCCGAAGTCCTGTTGATGGATGAGGCCTTCTCGGCACTCGATCCTTTGATCCGTGTGCAGATGCAGGATGAACTGCTGACTTTGCAGTCGAAGATGAAAAAAACGATTGTCTTTATTACTCACGACCTGAGTGAAGCGATTAAATTGGGTGACCGGATTGCTATCATGAAGGATGGAGAAATTGTACAAATCGGTACATCGGAAGAAATCCTGACCGAACCTGCCAACGCTTATGTAGAACGATTTGTGGAGAATGTAGATCGAAGCAAGATTATAACAGCTTCCTCTGTTATGGTAGATAAACCCATAGTGGCACGTTTGAAGAAAGAAGGCCCGGAGGTGCTGATCCGTAAGATGCGCGAACGGAATCTGACCGTTCTTCCGGTAGTCGATTCCAATAATCTGTTAGTAGGAGAGGTGCGGTTGAATGACTTGCTGAAACTACGAAAAGAGCAAATCCGCTCCATCGAGTCCGTAGTAAGGCATGAAGTTCATTCAGTGCTGGGTGATACGGTGCTGGAAGATATTCTTCCGTTGATGACAAAAACGAACTCGCCAATCTGGGTCGTAAATGAGAATCGGGAGTTTGAAGGCGTAGTGCCACTTTCCTCATTGATCATCGAAGTAACGGGAAAAGATAAAGAAGAAATTAATGAAATCATTCAAAACGCAATAGAATTATGATAAATATCGGACAATATATAGAGACTGCCATTAATTGGCTCACAGAACATTTTGCTTCCTTTTTTGATGCTCTCAGCATGGGGATCGGAGGATTCATAGACGGTTTTCAGCACGTACTGTTTGGAATACCTTTTTATATCACAATTGCAGTGCTGGCTGCGCTCGCCTGGTTTAAGTCGGGTAAGGGGACAGCCGTATTTACCCTCTTGGGTTTATTGCTTATTTACGGCATGGGCTTTTGGGAAGAAACGATGCAGACATTGGCGTTAGTACTTTCTTCCACTTGTCTGGCATTGCTTTTAGGCGTTCCGCTGGGAATCTGGACTGCCAACAGTGATCGTTGTAACAAGATAATGCGCCCTGTCCTCGACTTTATGCAGACAATGCCTGCCTTTGTCTATCTGATTCCTGCCGTTCTATTCTTCGGATTGGGAACTGTGCCGGGAGCTTTTGCCACCATCATCTTTGCAATGCCTCCTGTGGTTCGTCTGACCGGTCTGGGCATTCGTCAGGTTCCTAAAAACGTAGTAGAAGCCTCCCGCTCTTTTGGAGCTACTCCCTGGCAGCTTCTTTATAAGGTGCAATTGCCTTTGGCGTTGCCTACTATTCTGACGGGAATCAACCAGACGATCATGATGTCACTTTCGATGGTAGTGATTGCTGCCATGATTTCTGCCGGAGGATTGGGAGAAATCGTGCTGAAAGGTATCACCCAAATGAAAATCGGACTCGGATTTGAAGGCGGTATCGCAGTCGTGATATTGGCGATCGTGCTGGACCGCATCACTCAGGGTATGGCAGATAACAGAAAAAGTAAAAAGAAATAAGAATCACACCAAAGAAAGGAATAATCAATGAATAAGATAAAAATGATTGCGGCAATGTTTATTGCCGGCATACTCTTAACCTTCGTTTCCTGCGGAGACAACGGAAAGAGTAAGAAGATAAGTATCGCTTATGCCAACTGGTCGGAAGGTATTGCAATGACAAATCTTGCCAAAGCGATTTTTGAAGATCAGGGGTACGATGTAAAGTTGCTGAATGCCGACCTTGCACCTATATTTACCTCTATCTCCCGTAAGAAAGCAGACGTATTTATGGATGTCTGGATGCCTGTCACTATGGAAGATTATATGAAACAATACGGGGATAAACTCGAAGTTATCGGGGATATTTATGATGGTGCCCGTATCGGGCTGGTGGTTCCGGATTACGTTACGATCAACTCAATCGAAGAACTGAACGCGGAAAAGGAACGTTTCTCCGGTCAGATTGTCGGTATTGATGCCGGAGCCGGTATTATGAAAGCTACCGATCAGGCCATCAAAGATTATGGATTGGATTATAAACTGATGACTTCGAGCGAACCTGCCATGACTGCTTCCCTAAAGAAAGCGATTGATAAGAAAGACTGGATTGTCGTGACGGGATGGACGCCTCACTGGATGTTCGACCGTTTCAAGCTGAAAGTTCTTCAGGACCCGAAGCTGATATATGGAAATACGGAATCCATTCATACCATAGCATGGAAAGGTTTTAGCGAGAAGGACCCTTTTGCTGCCGAACTTTTGGGCAACATTCGTCTGACAGATGCGGAAATCAGCTCCTTAATGACTGCTCTGGAAGAGGCGCAGACAACGGAAAGACAGGCTGCCCGTCAATGGATGGAAGAACATCAGGAACTGGTAAACAGTTGGATTCCTGAGAAAGATTGATATGCAAACACTACTTCAACCATCCCGCCATTCTTTCTTTACCATAGAAGTAGTAGAAAAGTAGTCCCAGCCAGCTGGTAAGAACGATTAATACAATCGCTATAAGTCTTTTCTCTACAGCCGCATTTATATTCCAAATCTCTATGGCAGCTCTGAAAGTCAGTATCAAACCGATAATCCAAATAACAAATCCGATCATATCTTTAGAGTTTTAATGAATATCTTCGTGAGAAGTAATCGTTACTTCTAAGATATAAACCAAAAAGGCAGGAATCTGTTTCCAGGATTCCTGCCTTTTATTATGTACAAAGTATTTCTACTTATTATTCAGCTGTATCAGCTCCCCAGTTTTCTCTGGCAAGACGTTTGTAGCTGTTGTAACGCCATTTAGCGTTTTCTTCAGCAGCTTTAAACAGTTCTTCAGCTTCAGCAGGATATTGTTTCATTACAGAAGCGTAACGAACTTCACCCTTCAAGAAACCTTGGAAGTCTTCCCAGTTAGGTTCTTTGCTATCCAGTTGGAACGGATTCTTGCCTTCTTCTTCCAAAGCAGGGTTGTAACGCCACAAGTGCCAGTAACCGCACTTAACAGCCTTTTCTTCTTCTTCCTGGCTCTTACCCATACCTGCTTTCAGACCGTGGTTGATACACGGAGCATAAGCGATAATCAAAGATGGTCCCGGATATGCTTCAGCTTCACGGATAGCTTTCAGAGTTTGAGCTTGGTCAGCACCCATAGCGATCTGTGCAACATATACATAACCGTAAGTAGTAGCCATCAGACCGAGGTCTTTCTTACGTACACGCTTACCTGCAGCAGCAAACTTAGCGATAGCGCCTACCGGAGTAGCTTTAGAAGACTGACCACCTGTGTTAGAGTAAACTTCAGTATCCAGAACAAGGATGTTAACGTCCTTACCGGAAGCGATTACATGGTCAAGACCACCGTAACCGATATCATAAGAAGCACCGTCACCACCGATGATCCATTGGCTGCGTTTAACAAGATATTGTTGCAGATCAGCGATTTGCTTGCAGTGGTTGCATTTATCTTTAGCAGCTTCTACCATCGGAATGATCTTTTCGGCCAGTTCCTTAGTCTTTTCTGCATCCAGCATATTGTTGATCCATTCAGCAAATACTTCTTTGTATTCAGCCGGGCAGCAATCAGAAACGATAGCTTCGTTCATTACTTTCACCAGACGGGCACGCATCTTTTCGTTAGCCAGTTCCATACCCAGACCAAATTCACAGAAGTCTTCGAACAAGGAGTTAGCCCATGCAGGACCGTGACCCTTTTCGTTCATAGTGTACGGAGTAGAAGGAACTGAACCGGAGTAGATAGAAGAACATCCTGTAGCGTTAGCAACCATTTCACGGTCACCGAACAACTGAGAAATCAGTTTCACGTACGGAGTTTCACCACAACCGGAGCAAGCGCCTGAGAACTCAAACAATGGAGTTGCGAACTGAGAGTTCTTCACGTTAGCCTTGATGTCTACCAGGTGTTGTTTGCTCTTCACGTTTTCAGCGCAGTAAGTCCAGTTATCAGCTTCGGCCAACTGGCTTTCAAGGTGTTTCATGGTCAATGCCTTGCCACCCTTCTTCGGATTACCCGGACAGATGTCGGCACAGTTACCGCAACCCAGACAGTCGAGAACGTCTACCTGAATACGGAATGTCATACCATCGAATGCTTTACCTACAGCTTTCAGTTGCTCGAACTTAGCACCCTTCTGCTCTTCAGCATCGAGTACGAACGGACGGATAGAAGCGTGAGGACAAACGTAAGCACACTTGTTACACTGAATACAGTTTTCAGCATTCCATTCGGGAACGAATGCAGCTACACCACGTTTTTCGTATTTGGAAGTACCTTGATACCAAGTACCGTCTTCGATACCCTTGAATGCAGATACCGGCAGCAAGTCACCGTCCTGTGCATTGATCGGACGAACTACTTCGTTGATGAAAGCAGGATCATTGTTTTCTGCTTTTGCATCATCCGGCAGGTTAGCCCAAGCAGGATCGACAGTCAGAGTCTTATATTCACCACCGCGGTCTACAGCAGCGTAGTTCTTGTTAACAACGTCTTCACCCTTCTTGCCGTAAGACTTAACGATGAATTTCTTCATCTGTTCAACAGCTTGATCTACAGGGATTACGCCTGTGATACGGAAGAATGCAGACTGAAGGATTGTATTGGTACGGTTGCCCAAACCAATTTCCATTGCAATCTGAGTTGCGTTGATATAGTATACAGAGATGTTGTTCTGTGCAAAGTATTTCTTCACCTTGTTAGGCAGGTTCTTAGCCAGTTCTTCGCCTTCCCAGATGGTATTCAGCAAGAAAGAACCGTTCTTACGCAAACCACGTGTTACGTCGTACATGTGCAGGTAAGCCTGAACGTGACAAGCAACGAAGTTCGGAGTATTTACCAAGTAAGTAGAACGGATCGGAGTATCACCGAAACGCAAGTGAGAACAAGTGAAACCACCCGACTTCTTGGAGTCGTAAGAGAAGTAAGCCTGACAGTGTTTGTCGGTGTTGTCACCGATAATCTTAACAGAGTTCTTGTTGGCACCTACAGTACCGTCAGCACCCAGACCGTAGAATTTAGCTTCGAACATACCTTCACCGCCCAGAGCGATTTCTTCTTTCTGAGGAAGAGAAGTGAACGTAACGTCGTCTACGATACCGATAGTGAAGTGGTTCTTCGGCATTGGCATAGCCAAGTTTTCGAATACAGAGATGATCTGTGCCGGAGTTGTATCTTTTGAACCCAGACCGTAGCGACCGCCAACGATAACAGGAGCATTTTCTGCGCCATAGAAGCAGTCTTTAACGTCAAGGTAAAGAGGTTCGCCGTTAGCACCCGGTTCTTTTGTACGGTCAAGCACTGCGATGCTCTTTGCAGTCTTGGGTACAGCAGCCAGGAAGTGTTTAGCAGAGAACGGACGATACAAGTGTACGGCAACCATACCTACTTTTTCGCCGTTTGCTACCAAGTGGTCGATAGCTTCGCGGGCAGCTTCTGTTACAGAACCCATAGCGATAATTACGCGTTCTGCATCTTCTGCACCATAGTAATCGAACAAACCGTATTTACGACCTGTAATCTTAGAAATTTCATTCATGTATTCTTCTACAATAGCAGGAACTGCTTCATAGTAGTTGTTGCATGATTCACGATGTTGGAAGAAATGGTCAGGATTTTCAGCCATACCACGAGCAACCGGATTCATCGGATTCAGTGCGCGGGCACGGAATTCAGCCAAAGCTTCCTGGTCGATCAGCGGAGCAAGATCATCATTTTCCAACATTTCAATCTTCTGGATTTCGTGAGATGTACGGAAACCATCGAAGAAGTTCATGAACGGAACGCGAGATTTGATGGTAGCCAAGTGAGCAACACCAGCCAAATCCATAACTTCCTGTACAGAGCCTTCAGCCAACATCGCAAAGCCAGTCTGACGAGCTGACATTACGTCTTGGTGGTCACCGAAGATACACAATGCGTGAGAAGCCAATGTACGAGCAGATACATGGAATACGCAAGGCAAGAACTCA
>OGPC01001661.1_pt1 | contig 13191 bp, 6 predicted proteins | sample 1552911 | NCBI WGS metagenome assembly OGPC01 (sample SAMEA2580248, study PRJEB22360) | human gut metagenome | biome: human gut; feature: human-associated habitat; material: faeces | place: Denmark | collected 2008/2010 | reverse complement strand
GCAATAAAATCCTTTCTCATCTCATCCACCTGAATTTTTTCCTGGATATCTTTCTGAAGCTCATTGTTTGCCGTCTTCAGCTCTGCAATTGTATCTTTCAGTTTATTTGACAGTACGTTCATACTCTGGCCCAGACAGCTCAGCTCCTGTGTCGTATGAGGAGTATCTTCATATCTGGCTTCAAAATCTAAGTTCGACAATTGCTCCGAGAGAATTGAAAGCTTCTGGATTGGATCTGTCATCTTTTTTGTAATGAAATACAGCAGCACAGCGCTGACTGCAATAGCTGCCAGCCCTACATACATCAAAAAATGATTGGAAATTTCAACGCTTTCCTTAATGCTCTCCAGTGGAGTTGACATAATATAGATAGTTCCATTGTCTGAGAAAAAGCCCCAGCTCTCCAGAAATGAAGTTTTCGTGTTCGGATCAAAGCTTTTCTGAATCATATAATTGTCTGAACGAACTAATACTTCCTGGTTGTCGGTTCCCTGTCCCAGAATATACCGCTGAACCCGTTCCCTGAGGATCTCAATATCCCTGGCGGAAGACAGGAGCGTCTGGTTGCTGATGCTGTCATAGATTAAAATCATAATATTCGAGGTATCCCGAAGCTCCTGGACAACAGAGGCCAGCTCCTCCGCGTTATCATTAGCCGTATGGGCGTCTTTATTCAAAACAGCATCCACGCCTTCCAGCGCACTCTCTCCGGTCTGCATTTCCCGCTTTATGATTTGATCGATCTCCGTATAAGCCTGCTCCAGAACTTTAACTTTATAGTCCATGTAATAATCTTCCAGAGCCCAGTTATTGATACACCAGACAGCTATTATGACAAATGCCGTCATACACACAAAAATTACTGTAAACTGCCTGCAAATGGATTGACGTTTCATGCATCCACCTCAAATTTATATCCCATTCCCCAGATTGTTTTAATGTATTCCCCTTTCTCTCCCAGCTTACTGCGCAGCTTTTTTACATGGGTATCAATCGTTCTTGCATCGCCAAAATAATCGTAATTCCACACATTGTTCAGAATTTTCTCTCTGGACAACGCAATGCCCTGGTTTTCCGCAAAATAAGTCATCAGTTCAAATTCTTTATAGCTTAAATCGACTGGTACGCCGTCAATCTCCACCAGGTGGGCAGATTTATCAATTCGGATTCCTCCAATTTCAATTACGTCCTTGCTTCCCTGACTGCTTCTTCGAAGAATCGCTTCCACTCTGGCTACAAGAATCTTGGGGCTAAACGGTTTTGAGATATACTCGTCGGCTCCCAGCTTAAATCCCTGCAGCTCGTCCTGTTCTTCTCCTCTGGCGGTCAGCATTAAAATCGGAATCTGAGAATACTGGCGGATTGTTTTTAGAACTTCCCATCCATCCATTTTCGGCATCATGACATCCAGTAAAATAAGCGCAATATCTTTTTCTTCAAAGAAAATATCTATCGCCTGTTCTCCATCCTCTGCTTCTATCACTTGAAAACCTTTGACAGTCAAAAAATCTCTCACCAGTTTTCTCATTCTGGGTTCATCGTCCACCACTAAAATTTTAAGCGCTTCCATATCCTTATGTGCCTCCGACGTTTTCTTTTATTTGAAATTATCTTACCAAATTATGTGGCCTATTACTACCACTTCACAAATATTTCACTTTTTCACCTTTCCGGTAAACGTAAATGCCCCCATTATATATGCCTAACCATATTTCATTCTTTTTCTTACGTTCAACCATAGCAACCAGAGAAGTCAAAGAAGTGACATCCGAAAATTCTGGTATCTGTGAAAACATTTCCAGCTTTCCCGTTGCATATTCTTGGCGGGCTAATCCGTAAGTTCCCACTCCCAACCATAAGTTTCGGTCGGAATCTGCAAACAAAGAACGAACAGAAGTGACCGGAATATCCGTATTTTCTATCTGCAGAGTATGCAAATTAAACAACATTTTCCGAGTGTTTGTCATTAAAACCCCTCCGCCAATCGTTCCTATCCACATATTGTCTTGATTGTCGCGTATAATGGAATTTATCTCATCTGTAGGGATACGATAAGGGATTCCTCCTGACTTATAATTGATAAATGATTTCGGGTCTGCAAGTTCCAGAATGCTCAATCCGCTACGAGTACCCACCCATAAAGAACATGTATTCTTATCTTCGGCCATATCATACACTATATTATCAGACAGGCTACTTGTATTCCCATTTTCATGCAGATAACGCACGTAAGAGACACGAGCCATGTCTTTGGGATTTTCCAGTTTGAAAAGTCCGCACCCCCAACTACCTACCCAAATATCCTTATTACTGTCCTCATAAATGATATGAGAAGAATTGCGTTCATTCATTCTCGGGTAAATTTCAACCTTACCTGTCGACGGAGAATAACGATACAAGCCCTGCGCCCATGTGCCAATCCAAAGGTCTCCATCCGAATCCTCCACCAATGACTTGATAGTAGCATACGTCAATTTTCCTTCCCCGAAGTCATTGCCACAAACAACAAAAGTATCCCTTCGAGAATCATAACGGCACAATCCTCCATCCGTTCCTATCCAAACAGTATTATCACGAGTGACACACACTGCCGACACCATATTATTGGGAATGGACGGAGATAAATACTTTCTAATCTCGCCAGTCCTCTTATTCATCACATTCAAACCTTCTCCCGTCCCTATCCAAAGTTGGTAATTACCATCATCGGCCAAGCTAGTAATACTATTGCTTGTCAGCAATTCCGGTGAATAAAGGTTGGATTTATAGAGTGTGGTTTCATATCCATTATAACAACAAAGACCGTTGCGTGTAGCAAACCACATAAATCCATCCTTATCCTGATAGACTTTCTGGACTTCATTTGTCGGTAAAATATTAGGTGTAGAAAGTTGCTTAAATTTCAGAGGAGTGGCAAGTACTCCTGATGCCAATAACGAATTGGCAGACAAAGTAATTAAAAGCACAAAAGCCCTTATTCTGCAAAGAATATTAAAACATGTTTTATTTTTCATAGACTAGATTTTTATGTATATTGTTTATAATTATAATATCACATTATAACCACAATCAAAATTACAAATAAAAACAGTAAGAACCAATACTTTAATTTCGCTAATACAATAACTTGATGATATTGAATGACTATTTTTTTCTATGCCCTCCTAACTAAGACAACAAACACTTATTCATCAAACATTATAATTTTAATTTCTTTAGTGTTCAAACGCACTGTCACCATTTTCTGATCTTCCGAAATTTCTATTGCCTCCACCGGATTCAGTTCTCTTTTAGTAAAGCTATTCTTACCATTATTCTTTTTCCAGAGTTGAAGAGTTACATAAATCTTATTGCTTGTCAGTTTATCGGAAACCATTGTCAAAGCACATTTCTCACTGACGGGATGTAATCCTTCAGGATATACAGCATATACCTTCTCCCAACCAGCCAATGGTATCATCGCCAATTCATATGCCCCGTTAGAAAACACCGGAATGTTCAGTTTACTCACTTTAAGATGTGTCTCCCGGATATTTGTATCCAAACGCGGTAGTGAATAATGCCCCAAACAGATTTCTGTCGGTTCGGAAACCGATACTTTATCCACCCGTAAGATACCGTCCGGCAAAGGAATGTCCGCCAGTTGAAATTTCACGGTACTATCTGTCTCAAGCACAGCATCCCGGCGATATATACCGTTTTCGAAACTTTTGAATGTATAAAGCCGCAGGACTTCCCACTCCCCTTTTTTGTTCTTCGTACCATAATTCATTGATATTTCCCCATCCTTTCCATCTGCCATCCACGGGAATTCAGTATGATAAGCCAGTTTATTATAATTTTCCGTACTACGGAACTTTTGCCAGTCTTTCGCAACAGTTTCGTGGCACCATGAACGCATTTCAGCTCCACCACTATTGGGGTAATCCGTAATCAGCAAGTTTGTACCCGGCTGGAATTTATTATATACATATCCTTTCTTCAGTTCTTTCTCCCAAGGACCGTTATTTTCCTTAGCAGACCAAAATTCTGCATCTTCCGGTAATAATAAACTCAAAAAAGCCTTTCCACACCAGTATACACTTCCCCGGCAACTATAAATCTGTACGGCTGGTGCAAAAGGGCCATAAAATCCCATTGTCGGAACACCGTCTTCCAAAAAATCCGGGCACTCCAGAAACTGTAGTAACGTAGAAGAGGCAATCCTCCTCATCCAACCGTAATTTACTTCACCACTCCGGTCATATTCTAATAAAGATAATGGGGCTGTCGCCGCAAAACGATAACAGATGCTTCGCCCCCACATATTCATTTTCCCCTCTTTACTAAACATATATGGATAATTGGCCACCATATCGTGCTGATTTGCCATAAACTGTCGTGCCAGTTGAGGAAATTGTTCTTTTCCAAACATTTCCGCCCAAATAGGACCATATGTCTGATAAGCCCATACGCTGTAGTAATCATAAGCGGGAGCATCATTATACCACCCCTCACCGCGGTAACGTGCCAGAAGTTTTTTCAAGTTCGACTCCAAATAAGCTTCATTTACTACATATCCTTGATCTTTCAAAAAACTCAATATAAAGACATTGAAAAACATCCAGTTGGAACCGATTGTTGGTCCTTCGCCATAACTCAACATTGTTGTAGCCAACGAATCTTTTTGTGCCTTAGTCAACGGATCCCACAATACTGTTTGGGCCGCTTTCATAGAAATAGCCAAAGAACCTAATTCAAGTAATGTCTGACTTGGTCCACCCTTACGATGCGGAATATAACTTTTATTTTCCGGGTTGGATATATTCACCAATTGATGACGATAATAGTCTGCCACTTTTATCCCGTTCACCACCAAATCCGGATTATCTTTCAAAAGAGGTGCGGCAACAAACAATGTCCGCGCCAGTCCTTCCAATTTCGCTACTGGAATTTGCCCATCATTCTTTGGATACGTTTTTTCCAGTTGCTTCGGAAAATACATCGGGTCGTCCAAAGTATGGATATAATCAAATGCACCTTTCAGCAAGTATTCACCGGCTTGTATCCAATGCTTGCGTGTCATTCCCGTATAAGGACTTTGCCGATAGTCCGGTTGTTGCACGACAAAAATATTTTTTTGTATTAAATCAATTTTCTGATCCAGTAACCCATTGAGGTATATACATAAAATTCCTTGTGCATACTCCATCTTCAAATGGAGAGTTTCATGCTTCTGCGGAGCATACCACTTACCACTTGTACCTCGTCGCATTGTCTTCCAACAGTCCGACGTCCCAAGTACATTCGGACTGACATATGCTTTCCCTTTGTATCTTACTTCAGGTTTCATTGTCTGCCCATTCAGACAGTACTCAAGTTCACCTAACTTCAACAGGCAACCCTGATAATTATTCGTATCAAGTTGAATAATCTGTTCGATTGTAAAATCCTTGTCCGGCAAAAAACGGAAGTTCTTATCCGGAGCTGTTGTTTTTTTCTTCTTTGTCGTCGGAAACCCCTTGAAATTACATGCAATTCCTGTACAATAACCCTTCGGATGGCTCAAACTGACAATCCAGTCATAATAATCACCATACATCCACGCCAACCGCAATGGCGTATTTTCTGACCCGGAAATAAGGTAAGGACGTATATTATTCTGCCGTGAATCATTGGTGACCGCTTCCATTGAAACAATTTTTCCCTCCGTTCCCAAAGTATATTTTACAATCTCATATACTTTGCCATATTTTCCTTTTACAGGCAACGAACAATAAATCTGGTTTGTATTTACAGGATCTATCGCCATACCCGCGCTATAACATTTCTCTAAATCAGGAGTTTGATGAAAATGACCGCCGGCATTAGCTAAAAAGGTCTTTTTCCATTCATGTCCATTCCACTTGGCATAATAATAATCATGGGAATTTTTATCAGCACTGATACGCACCAATGCTATCACCGGATTTTCCTCTTCATCAAAAGCAACCTGCCACACCCAGTCACGTTCCGAAGGCTTATCTACCAATGTATAAGGATAGCGCGACATATAATCAATGTTTTTATTCACTTTGAAGGTCCCGTCCGCAATAGTTGAAAGGATATTACCCTTCACATCTTCCAACTGCAATGTCCGTATGTTGATATAATTAAAATACAGATAATTCGGACTTTCATTATCCGGATGCCCGGTTGTATAGGTAAGATATATCCTGTCTTTTCCATTCGACATATATTTGACATAAGGACGCGCGCCTGTAGACTTCACCATCTGATAAGGTCCCCACACGATATCCACATAATCTTTCTTGTCGGGCAAGGACAATTTGGCTATAGTAGGATGCCAACCGATACCACGCCAACACAGATAGATATGTTCGGGATCGTCTGACAAAATAAACGGGGACGGATAGGTAGTATTATGTTTAGTCTTAATTATTCTCTCTTCTCCCAACGTAGTGATGTCTCCGGGAAGACGGGAAATCCGATAGTAGAAACAAGCCTCATCAGTATGTCTCGAATAAAATATCATAACCCGCTCATCGGGCAATATTAAAAAGGTCGGGTTATTATGGTCATCCGGTTGAAACCAGGAACGAATCAAAACTTCTTCCTGTATGTGCCGGAGAAAATCATATTGCATCGCTTTTATATTGCCATGAATATCTATATAGCCTATATATGTTTTATTAATAGTGCCTTTCGCATTTTCATAATGCAAAGCCCTAGGGTCGGCAAACCAACACCAGGCACCTTCAGCTGTGACCTGATAGCCTCCATTATCAAGGTTCTTACTATCATTTTTTGCCTGCGATTGATTACCGGACAAGCATAAAATAAGGAATAATAATACAAGTTTTGTTCTCATGGTAAAAGAATGTTTATAGTTTCAGAGTCCACCACAAAAATAAGACATAATAAACAAATGAATGTCTAAATTACAATCATAAAGGTTTAAATTTGAGTTATCAAGCTGTTTATGATTGATATACCACCCTCTTTGACGGATAAATCTCCTGTTTTATGTCAAATCTGCCTTATCTTTGCAGTACTTATTAATTAATACTTCAGCATATGAAATATTTGTCAGTTAAATCTTTTCTAACAATAAGTTTGTTTTTTATCGGGACTTTACAATCCATGACGCAAAACAAAAGGCCGCACAACCCTATTTTATCCGGCTTTCATGCCGACCCGGAAATTTTATATTCCCAACAGACCAAGCATTACTATATCTATCCCACCAGTGATGGTTTTCCCGGATGGGGAGGAAGTTATTTCAAGGTCTTTTCATCGAAAGATTTGAAAACATGGAAAGAAGAGAGAGTGATATTGGACATGCTGAAAGACGTATCATGGGCCAATGGTAATGCATGGGCTCCTTGCATTGAGGAGAAGAAAATAGATGGAAAATATAAATATTTCTTTTATTACAGTGCCAATCCCGTCACCAACAAAGGTAAACAGATAGGGGTAGCGATAGCCGATTCCCCCACTGGCCCTTTCACCGATTTAGGAAGACCAATAGTTACTTCTTCTCCCGTAGGACGAGGTCAACAAATAGATGTAGACGTATTTACTGATCCCGTTTCCGGCAAAAGCTACCTGTATTGGGGTAACGGATATATGGCGGGAGCCGAATTGAACGATGACATGGTATCCATCAAGGAAGAAACCATCAAAGTGATGACTCCGGAGGGCGGAACTCTGCAAACGTATGCTTTCCGGGAAGCCCCTTATGTATTCTTTCGAAAAGGATTGTATTATTTCCTCTGGTCTGTTGACGATACAGGATCACCCAATTATCATGTGGCATACGGTACCAGCCATTCTCCATTAGGGCCTATTCAGGTTGCCAAGGAGCCGGTTATTCTGATACAATCTCCTAAAGAGGAGATTTATGGTCCGGCACATTGCTCGGTTCTTCAAATTCCTACTAAGAAAGACAAGTGGATTATCGTATATCATCGTATTAATAAAGAGTATCTGAAACATGGGCCGGGATGGCACCGCGAAGTTTGTATGGATCAAATGGAGTTTAATGAAGATGGAACCATCAGACAAGTAGTTCCTACACCTTAAATTTAATTCTTTAGTTTCATAAAGTATAAGAACAAGGGGGATTTGGCTCAAAATAAAGGGGAAATCTGACCATTTTTCAAATGGATGGATTTCCTCCTATATTTGATAAAAATACAAGGCTTTGATTCTGCAGATATTTCTTTTATTTGCAAAACCAAATCATCACAGTATATCAATTTTAAAATAATACCAAAATGAAAAACGTCCTACTTATCGTATTGCTCACCTTCACCTGTATGACAGGAAAAGCACAACTTAACCATGGGTACCCTATAGAGCCGGTACCTTTCACTTCTGTTAAAGTAACAGATTCTTTTTGGGGACAGCGTCTCAAAGCGAGTCGTGAAGTAACTATACCTCTGGCATTCAGTAAATGTGAGGAAACAGGAAGATATGAAAACTTCGTGAAAGCGGCTCACCCCAGTGATACCTATAAGGTAGAAGGTTTTTCTTTCGACGACACGGATGTGTACAAGACTATTGAAGGCGCCAGCTATTCCCTACAGACTTATCCAGACAAAAAACTGCAAAAGTATATTGATAGTGTGCTCGTCATTGTTGCTGCCGCGCAAGAACCGGACGGTTATTTATACACTGCCCGCACGATGAATCCCAAGCATCCGCACAACTGGGCAGGAAAAGAACGTTGGGTAGCCGTAGAAAACCTTAGTCATGAATTCTATAACTTGGGACACATGGTAGAAGGAGCTGTTGCGCACTATCAGGCAACGGGTAAACGGAATTTTCTTAATATCGCTATTAAATATGCCGATTGCGTATGTCGGGAAATAGGCAATGGGCCACAACAAAAAAGATTGGTTCCGGGACATCAGATAGCAGAGATGGCATTAGTCAAACTATATCTGGTGACAGGAGACAAGAAATATCTCGACCAAGCCAAATTCTTCCTGGATGCACGTGGCTATACCAGTCGGAAAGACGCTTATAGCCAGGCACACAAATCGGTAGTGGAACAGGATGAAGCTGTGGGACATGCCGTACGTGCAGCTTATATGTATTCAGGTATGGCAGATGTAGCAGCTATCACTGGAGACAGCAGTTATATCAAAGCGATCGACAAGATTTGGGATAATATTGTTTCTAAGAAGATTTATATCACAGGCGGTATCGGTGCACGCCACTCCGGAGAGGCTTTCGGCAATAATTACGAGCTTCCCAATCTCTCCGCCTATTGCGAAACTTGTGCAGCCATCGGTAATGTATATATGAATTATCGCCTCTTCTTGCTTCATGGTAACGCCAAATATTTCGACGTGTTGGAACGCACCTTATATAATGGATTAATTTCAGGAGTGTCTTTGGACGGCGGTTCTTTCTTCTATCCCAACCCACTGGCTTCCAATGGAGGTTATAGCCGCAAGCCATGGTTCGGATGTGCTTGCTGCCCTTCCAATATCAGTCGTTTTATTCCGTCACTTCCCGGCTATGTGTATGCAGTCAAAGATAATCAGGTATATGTCAATCTGTACCTTTCCAATAAAGCTGAATTGAAAGTCAATAAGAAGAAAGTGGTATTGGAACAAGAGACCGGTTACCCTTGGAATGGAAACATTCGTGTAAAGGTAATACAAGCCAATCAAGCATTCGCCCTGAAACTCCGTATTCCGGGATGGGTGCGCGGCGAAGTACTTCCAAGTGATTTATATGCCTATGCCGACCATCAGAAGCCGACTTATCGGGTGACTGTAAACGGACAGGAAGTACCTAATGAGCTGAATAACGGTTATCTAAGTATCGAGCGTAAATGGAGAAAAGGGGATATGGTAGAGGTTCATCTGGATATGCTACCCCGCATCGTCAAAGCGAATGAGAAAGTAACCGATGATAAAGGACGTGTTGCCGTTGAACGTGGCCCGATAGTATATTGTGCGGAATGGCCTGACAACAAATGTAATGTGCACACTGTACTCCTCAATCAGCATCCCCAATTCAAAGTCATAGAAAAGCCGGAACTTCTCTACGGAATCAATCAAATTACCACCGATGCCCAAACTTTAAGTTACGATAAGAACGGAAAACTGGCTACGAAAGACGTAGTATTAACCTTAATTCCATATTATGCTTGGGCTCATCGTGGTGAAGGTGATATGGAAATATGGTTACCCATTGATGCCAGTGCAGTTTCAGTAGTTCCTCAAGATACAAAGAAATGGGAGGATAACGGATTCTTTAAGAATTAAAGTTCGCTCCTATCATTCATGAATCCGGATAAACTTTTCAAGTTCCTTGGGAGCTTGGAAAGTTCTTCCCCAATACTATAATAACTATGACTACAAGAAGAAATTTCCTAAAAAAAGCTTGTCTTAGCGGAGCTTGTCTTTGTGGATTCAGTTCCATACTCCGAAGTGAAACATTCAACACATTGATAACTTCTCAAAGTGAGACCACTCACAAAAACGAAAAAATGTTTCTAAAATGGATTACCGAACTATTGAAGAACTTAGAGAACTGCCATTTAACAGAAACACAACTACGTCAGATTGTAAAATCATCATCTATTGCACACCATCAATACTTGGATATGGACACCATGCTAACTCCTTTCAAGGGACATCTGGATAATTTTATCGAATTTATAAAGGAGAAATGGGGATGGAAAGTTACTTATGAAGATTGTGAGAAACAAGTACTTATCGTTGATGAGAACAAAGCACACTGTGTATGTCCGCTATTACAGAATGAACAGACTAAAAAGCTACCTGCTCTATGCTATTGCTCTGAAGGATTCGCAGAAAGAATGTTTACCATTGTATGCACCCATCCCGTAAATGCAACTGTCATTTCTTCCATTCAGCGAGGGAACAACAAGTGTATCTACAGAATTGTGCTCAATCCATAAGATATCCCATTCTCAAAACAAAGCAAATTACCGGCTAAAGTATCTTTTACTGTGTCTTCAGTTTCTTCTGATACTCACTGGGAGTAATCCCAAATACCTCTTTAAATGAAGTCGTAAAATGTTTGTGGTCACTATACCCCAAAGCAATGACCACTTCAGCCACAGTCACGGTTTTATTCTCCAACATCCGGCAGGCATATTTCATCTTTATATCTTTAATAAAGTCCAATGGAGTCTGTCCGGTTATTGCTTTAATCTTCCTCGATAACGTTGAACGTGACACATGGAGATAATCAGCCAAAGTAACGACATCAAGTTTGGGATCGGATATATTTTCCTCTACAATCTTCAATGCTTTTTCTATCAACTGTTCATCTAAAGATGTAAAGCCCGTATGTAAAATGAGGCCAGCTTTCGGGTTATTTTTAAATTCAGTCTGTATTTTCCTTCGTTGTTTTAACAGGCTTGCCAATCGTACCTTTAACACTTTCGGCTCAAAAGGCTTCGGAACATAGTCATCAGCCCCCACTTCATAAGAACTAATCTGATTTTCCGTACTGATTCGCGCCGTGAGCAGGACAACAATAATATGACTCGTAGCAACATCACTTTTTATGGTCCGGCACAACTCCAAACCATCCATTTCAGGCATCATAATATCGCTCACGACAATATCTATGTTATGTTCCCGAATATATTCCAAAGCTATCCGGCCATTTTCCGCCGTTGCCACTTGATAAGTTTTAGCAAAAAGACCTTTCATCAAAAGCAGTAACTCCGCATTATCTTCCACCAATAAAAGAGTATATTCCCCTTTTTCTCCTCCTTCTTCTTCCTCTGTTTCTGGCTCCTCCACTATCTCCTTCCCGTTCACCTCGACAACCCGATCCTCAATGGAATCCACTTCCTTCAATTCATCAGCAGTGAAGCATTCTTTATCAATCGGTATCTCAACAATGAACAATGACCCTTTCCCCGGTTGACTCTCTACTGCTATCGTTCCATGATGCAGTTCCACCAATTCTTTGGTCAGTGAAAGCCCTATTCCATTAGACAATTCGGATTTATTATGCCTATTGCTATAAAATCGTGTAAAAATTCTATTCAGCTCTTTGGAATCTATTCCTATTCCTTCATCCTGAATCCTGATCCGCAGATATTGATGCCTATCGAATACGTACACTTGCATATCAAGCCTCACCGATCTTCCCTGCGGAGTATACTTATAAGCATTAGACAGGAGATTAAATAAAATCTTATCCAACTTGTCTCGGTCAAAATAGCCCTTTATCTCCTCTTGTTCAGCTGAATATGAGAATACAATCTGTTTATTCTTCATCAACAGATCAAAACTATCCTCACAAATTCCCCGCACAGCAGCAAGAATATCTCCATAAGAAACAAACAGCTTCATGTTCTTACTATCTATTTTTCGAAGATCCAGAATCTGTTGCAGCAGCCTTTTCAATCTCCGGATATTAGTCTGAATCAGTCCAACCCGTTTCCTGTCTCCCCTATCCGGAGATTCTATCTCATCGGCAAGGCAGGAAAGTATAGTAAGAGGAGTAAGCAATTCATGAGATATATTTGTAAAATACCGCAGTTTCATTTGCGTAACCTCTTCCATCAACCGTTTATTGTTTTCCTGTTTAATCCGTTGAAAATAGAGATGTAGCATTGACCACAAAATACCGATTGCCAGCATCACATACAATGTATATGCCCACCATGTCTCATAGAAAGCAGGCAAACGATGAATGGTAAACTCGGTTATTTTATCACTCCACAACCCGTTCTTATCGGTAGCTTTCACCCTGAAGACGTATTCTCCCTTACCCAAATTGGTATAAAAAGCCGAGTTTTTGCCCTCTTCCGGGTACACCCAATCATTGTCGACTCCTTCCAGACGATAAGCATAACGCACTTGTTCCAAGTTATGATAATCAAGGGAAGAGAAGTTTATCTCCAGACTCTGGTCATCGGGATTTATACGAACAGATTTCTTTAATGGGTCTTCTGCCAACCCGCTATCCCAAATGCTCTTTCCTTTCACTTTAATATCCGTAATGTAAGTGGTCACCTGCTCCGGAATACTCTCAAGTTGTTGGGAAGGAGGAATAGAAATAATGCCGGAAATTCCTCCAAAGAAGAAGGATGACACTACGTTTACCATAGCGGCTCCGCCTCTGAACCAGCCAACCAGCTCTTTTGAAAAATCGATCAGCGTAGCCGTAATCCCTCCCGCGCTCATCAGCTCGCCCATCAGG
>OGPC01001650.1_pt1 | contig 13251 bp, 10 predicted proteins | sample 1552911 | NCBI WGS metagenome assembly OGPC01 (sample SAMEA2580248, study PRJEB22360) | human gut metagenome | biome: human gut; feature: human-associated habitat; material: faeces | place: Denmark | collected 2008/2010 | reverse complement strand
CCCCTGCCACTGCATTTGACACCTGCTCCGGTGTAAAACGGTCAGAACCAAATGTCCCCATTCCCACACATGGGATTTCTTCTCCTGTATACAATTTTACTTTCGGCACCATTGCCGGCTGAATCATTTCTGCCATGTTTTGTCCCTCGCTTTCTTTATTTTAACTTTGTTATTTTTACCTCTTTAAAAATGCGTTCCATATCTTCTTTTACAAAAAATCCGGTTTCTTCTCGAAGTGCAGCTGCCGCTGAAATCGCGCTTGCAAGTCTTAAACTTCCTTCCACGGAAATCTTCTGACTCATTCCGACTGCAAATCCGGCAATCATGGAATCCCCGCATCCCACGGTATTGACTGCATCGATTTTCGGAACCTGCGCCTGATAAATCCCTTCTTCACACACCACAAAGGATCCCTCTGCGCCAAGCGAAACTGCTACGATCTCCACTCCGCCTTCATGAATCTGCTTTGCTGCCTCGATCATTTCCTCCAGGCTGTCACAGGACATGCCTGTCAACATCCGGATCTCATCCAGATTCGGTTTGATCATTGTCGGTTTTGCTTCAATTCCCATGGTAAGCAATGCGCCGCTTGTATCCAGAATCACATTCCGTTTTTCCTCTCTGCAGATTTCCACCAGACGCTGATACGCGCTTCCATCCAGTCCTTTTGGCACACTTCCGGACATTGCTATCACATCTGCCTGTTTTACCAGATTGCGGAATTTCTTTAAAAATCCCTGAAACTGCTCTTCTGTTACCGTAAACCCCGGTTCCAGAAATTCTGTCTGCACACGATTCGTCTCATCCCAGATATTGATGCAGGAACGGCTCTCTGCTTCCAGATGGTAAAACTCACTTTGAATTCCGAAAGGCTTTAACGCCTCCTCAATATAATTTCCCGCATGGCCTCCTACAAAACCTGTGGCAACTACTTCTTCTCCTGCGATTGCTGCAGGTTTTGAAACATTGAGTCCTTTTCCGCCCGGAGTGTATGCACACTCCTTCACACGGTTTACTTCTCCCAGACGGAAATTTTCTACAACGTAACGTTTATCGATTGCTGCGTTTAATGTCACGGTCAGTATCATCTTACAACTATCTCCCCACTCATTTACGATTCGTTTACAAGTAACACTTTTCCTTTGACCAGTCCTGGCGTCTTGAACATCTGAAATGCCTCCTGTGCCTGACTCATCGGGACTTTTTTGTAGATAAATCCCGGATCGAATTTTAACTGTCCTGTTGCAAAATAATGTGCGGTCAGCTCCCACTCTTTTCCCGGAAACGGTGCACTGTAAGACATCCAGGAACCGGTCAGGTGGAACTCTTTCCGGTTCATATTCTCCCACATTGCCGGTGTGAATGTAAGCTCTGCATGTGGTGTTCCGATAAAGCAGACATTTGCTTTATTGCCCGCAAGTTCAAATGCCATATGCATAGTCGGGATCTGTCCTGCCGTCTCGAACACATAGCCATATCCCTTTTTCCCGGTAAGTGCCATTGCTTCCTGCATATAATTTTCTTTCGTTGTATTGATGACTGCATCTGCACCCAGACGTTTTGCCAGTTCCAGACGCTCCTCGCTGATGTCAAATACCACAACTTTTCTGGAGCCGAAAATCTTTGCCCACTGCATGGTGAACATTCCGATCGTTCCACCGCCTAACACAGCAACATACTGCCCTCCCTGATACTCGTTCTGTAACAATCCGTGAAGGGCAACTGTAGAAGGCTCGAACATAGCGGCCTGCTCATAGGAGATCGAAGAATCATAGACAACTGCATTTTGTTCCGGAATCACCACATAATCTGCATTGCTTCCCTGTTCTCTGGAGCCGATAAAGCTATAATGCTTGCAGAGGGAAAAGTTTCCATTCTGGCAGTCATCACATTTCATACAAGGCTTTAACGGTGCACCGGATACTCTGTCTCCGACTTTTACCTTTGTGACACCTTCTCCGATCTCCACAACATCTCCGGAGAATTCATGTCCAAGTACGATCGGATAAAAGTGTACTCCATTGTGAAGCACTCTCGGAATATCCGAACCGCAGATTCCGGATGCCCGAACCTTAACCTTCACTTCTCCCGGTCCCGGAATCGGCTCTTCATAATCCAGATACTGTACATCTTCATTTGCACAAACTACTGCTGCTTTCATTGTTTCTTTCCTCCTGTCTTTTTCATCAGACTTTTTAATTGTTCATACAGAGCTCTGTATGTCTCATAATTCTTTTCGTGGATTTCCTTATGCTCCACATTCGGCGTATGGACTCTTCCTTTATTGACGGTCTTCTCCACCGCTTCTTCAAAGCTTTCATACATTCCTACTCCGACTCCTGCAAGAAGTGCCGCTCCCAGTGTGGTTGCAGTATCTGATGAGGGGACTTCCATGGTTTTTCCGGTCACATCGGATTTGATCTGTGTCCAGAGGTGTGAATTTGCTGCTCCTCCCATTGCTTTTAACACTTCCACTTTTGCTCCTGCTTCTTCTGCCGCTTCCAGATTGTGCTTCAGTGCATAGGCAGTTCCTTCCATCGCAGCCCGGATCAGATGCCCTTTTTTCTTGCTGAAATCCAATCCGTAGTAAACACCTTTCGCATCCGGATCCCAGATCGGAGAACGTTCTCCGGACATATACGGAAGAAATACAACTCCGTCACTACCCGCCGGAATTACTTTTGCCTCTTCGTTCATCAGATCCAGAGAGCTGACGCCCCTTCGCTTTCCTTCCTCTCGTTCCCAGTCTCCAAATTCCTTTTCCAGCCAGCGCATGACACCGCCGCCTCCTGTAGTTCCCCCCTGAAGCAGCCAGTGTCCCGGCACAACATGGGCTCCGAGGATCAGCCTCTCGTCTGCACAATAATGATCCATGCAGATACTCATCCCCCCTGCCTGCCCGCCTTGCTCCTGTGTCTCTCCATCGTGAAGTACACCGACTCCCAGTGCTGCGCAGGCTGCATCCAGACCGCCTGCCACAACCGGGATTCCCACGCAAAGTCCACTTTCTTTGGCCGCTTCTTCTGTCACGGTTCCGATCACAGCATGGCATGGATAGATTTCAGGAAGCAGATCCTTTGAAAATCCGAGCTCCTCACACATTGCAAAATCCCAAGTCATTTCCTGCATATTAAAGCAATGCAAACCATAGCCCTGAGAAACATCCTGTGTCATTTTTCCAGTCAGCTTAAATGCAATATAGCTGTTTGACTGTAAGATCTTTGCTGTTTTTGCATATACTTCCGGAAGATTTCTCTGATACCAGACAATCTTAGGCGTTGTATACGATGGCTGCAGGGAGTTTCCACACAGCTTGAAAATCCGATCTTTTCCGATTCTCTCATTCAATTCATCACAGATGTCCTGCGCTCTTGTGTCCATCCAGATCGGTGTATTTGTCAGAACGTTTCCGTTTTCATCCACTGCGATGGCTGACCAGCTCTGCCCGTCAATTCCGATTCCCGCAATCTCATCCGGTGAAATCTCAGCTTTTTGTAACATTTCCGGAAGTACCTGGCAGATTGTATTCCACCAGTCCTCCGGATTTTGCTCTGCCCATCCGGGCTTTGGATAATACACCGGATACGTTCCGCTCTGCGCGGCCAGGACTTCTCCTGCTTTATTAAATACAGCGATTTTACATCCGCTTGTTCCAATATCAATTCCTATTAAATACGTCTTCATGTTCTCCTCCAAAACATTCCGAAACGTTTCGGTTTTCGGGATAAAGAAATCGTACACCTTGTCATACAGACAAAATGTGTACGGATTTTCCTTCTACAAAACTGGTCTTTAACTTCATTTCTTTCGGAGGCATCTCCCGGGTTGGATTGTCCAGTCTGTCCAATATCAGTTCTGCTACATTTCTGCCGATTTCTTTTGTCGGCTGTGTCACAATACTTAGCTTTGGATTGCTGGCTTTCGCAAACTCGATATTATCAAATCCTATCACTGACAGATCTTCCGGAATCCGGATTCCAATCTCATTGCTTTCGATCATGGCTCCAACCGTCATCTCATAATTTGATACAAAAACTGCTGTCATCTGCGGATTCTGTTTTGCAAGCTCCTTCATCGCCCTGGCACCGCCTGCGATCGTATAATCTCCATGCACAACCAATGAATCCTGTACTTCGATTCCTGCCTTTTTGAACGCCTCTTCATATCCAAGATATCGCTCTCTTGCTGTAAATACATGCTCCGGTCCTGCAATCATTCCGATCTTTCGATGACCTGCCAGAAAAAGTCTCTCTACTGCCGCCTGCGCAGCTCCCCGGTTGTCCACAAGTACACTGTCACATGGAACATCTTCCAGATTACGATCGATCAGCACAACTGGTTTTCCCACATGTAAAAATCTCTCCAGATGCTTTCCTGATTTGCCGGACGGCATCAAGATCAGTCCGTCCACCCTGCGTCGAAACAAAAACTCTACCGCTTCCGCTTCCCGTGCCGCATCTGTTCTACAGTCACAGATCATCGTTGCATATCCATGATTTCGAAGCACATCTTCCACTTCTGTAATAATCTCTGCACAGAAAATGTTGTTCAGCTCCGGAATGATGATCCCAATCGTCTTTGTCCGGTTTGTCTTTAAACCTCTCGCTACCTCGTTTACCTCGAAATCCAATTCGTCAATTGCCGCCTCAATTTTGATCCGGTTTTTCTCCCGGACATTTCCCCCATTTAAATAAGAAGAAATCGTTGCCAGTCCCAGTCCTGTCACTCTCGCGATGTCTTTCATCGTCGCTCCCATTGATGCTTTCCGCCTTCCTTACTACATCTATGTGGAACTACTGTACCTTTCCTGTACATCCACACATCTTCATTCGCAGTATGGTCTGTTCTTTTACGGCTTTCATTGCTGCAATTCCCAGTTTTTTCGGATCAAAGGTCTCCGGATTCTCTTTCAGCAACTGTTTTTCAGCATCTGTGTATGCTACACGCAATTCTGTCGCAAAATTCACTTTACACATCCCGCGCTGTACACATTCTACCACATCTTCTTCGCTGAGTCCACTTGCACCGTGAAGTACCAGTGGTACAGAAACAACCTTTTTACAATCTGAAACCCTTTCTTTATCCAACACTGGAGTTCCCGCATAAAATCCATGAGCTGTACCGATCGCGATCGCCAGAGAAGAAACACCCGTTCTTTCCACAAATTCTTTTGCCTCTTCAGGATCTGTATTATGATCCGCTTCTGCCTCCAGATCATCTTCTTTCCCGCCTACTTTTCCAAGCTCCGCTTCCACCGGAACTCCATAGGCATTGGCTACCTCAACCACTTTTTTTGTCAGTGCCACATTTTCTTCAAATGTTTCATGGGATCCATCGATCATCACAGAAGTATATCCGGCTTTCATCGCCTGTACAGCCAGCTCAAAGCTGTTGCCGTGATCCAGATGAAGACAGACCGGAATATCGGTCTTAGAAGCCTCTGCTTTTACAATTGCTGCAAATGTTTCCAAAGATCCATACTTGACCGTAGATGGAGTAGTCTGCAGCATAACCGGCGAGCGCATCTCTTCTGCCGCCGCGATCACAGCTTTTGCCATCTCCATATTTTCTACATTGAATGCTCCCACTGCATACCCACCTTTTTGTGCGTCTGAAAGCATTTTTTCCGACGTTACTAATGGCATATCTCTTTCCTCCTTTTCTTTAACCGAAACGTTTCGGTTTTGTGAGATAATAGTACTATACAAAAAGAATATTGTCAATCTCTTCTGTAAGGAAAACTGAAAAACCGGGACAGAAAAATCTGTCCCGGCGTATATTGGCAACAAAATAGTCGATTATGGCTTATTTATTTATATTCTTCCAAAAGTGCTTAGCGCTGTACACGTCCGGAAGCATCTCCTCCTGCCAGTTTGGCAACTTCATCCATAGAAACCATGTTGAAGTCACCTTCGATGGAGTGTTTCAGGCAGGATGCTGCTACTGCAAATTCAATGGTAGCCTGTGAATCATATCCGCTCAGTGTTGCAGCGATCAATCCGCCGCCGAAGCTATCTCCGCCACCTACACGGTCTACGATATGCATCTTATATTTTTTACTGAAGAAATAGTCTGTTCCGTCATATAACATAGCAGACCAGTTATTGTCATTTGCTGAAATAGATTCACGAAGTGTAATTGCAACTTTCTCAAATCCGAAACGGTCAGCAAGCTGTTTTGCTACATCTTTATATCCTTCGTGATTTACTTCTCCTGCAGTTACATCTGTGTTTGCTGCATGAATACCGAATACATCTGCTGCATCTTCTTCGTTTGCAATACATACATCCACATATTTGCAAAGTTCACCCATTACTTCTCCTGCTTTTGCTTTGCTCCACAGTTTATTTCTGTAGTTTAAGTCACAGGAAATCTTCACATTCATCTCTTTGGCTGCTTTACAAGCTTCCAGACAGATTTCTGCTACATTGTCATTGAGTGCTGGTGTGATTCCTGTAAAGTGGAACCATTCTGCTCCTTCAAAGATTTCTTTCCAGTTGAAATCTTCTTTGGATGCTGTATAGATAGAAGAACCTGCACGGTCATAAATTACTTTAGATGGTCTCTGAGAAGCACCTTTCTCCAGGAAGTAGATACCTACTCTGTCTCCTCCACGTGCGATCTTGGATGTATCCACACCGTATTTTCTCAAAGAATTTACTGCTGCCTGTCCGATCTCATGTGTCGGAAGTTTTGTTACGAAAGAAGCATCAAATCCATAATTTGCCAGAGAAACTGCTACGTTTGCTTCTCCACCGCCGTATGTTGCTCCAAATGTATCTGCCTGCACAAAACGATAATATCCTTCTGGTGCAAGTCTTAACATAATTTCTCCAAATGTAACTACTTTTTTACTCATTATTATTCTCCTTTAATAATTTTTTATTTCTGTACAAGATGTACTGCAAATCCGGCAACTTCTTCTTTTAAGTAAATTGCTGTAAGTTTTCCGTCTTTGTATTTTGCACTGTCCATATTGAACTCTACGCCCTGAGACTCCAGATAATTTACTGCACGATCTACGCTGTTTGTTCCTACTGCAATGTGTCCTTTTGCTCCAAGGTATGGGCTCTTCATTGCTTCTACAGCACTTCCTGCAAATACAGAACTGTTTCCGCTCTTCTTCTCAAATCCGAATAAAGAAGCGAATGTTCCTGCTGTTTTCTCAGCCTCTTCTTCATTTTCACAGTTGATTCCGATGTGTTTCAGTTCAAATCCAAGCATTGTCATCACTGCTTCTTTTGTCAGCTCTGTAATCTTATCAAATTCTCCTGCTGCAACAAGATCTCCTTTTACCATCCAGCTTCCGCCACATGCCAGGATCTTAGGGAATGCAAGGTAGCTGTTGATGTTCTTTGCATTGATTCCGCCTGTCGGCATAAATTTCATATTTGTGTAAGGTGCTGCCATGGACTTGATCATATTCAGTCCGCCGGCTGCTTCTGCCGGGAAGAATTTCACAACTTCCAATCCAAGCTCGATTGCCTGCTCTACATCACTTGGATTTGCTGTTCCCGGTGTCACCGGAACTCCTTTTTCAATACAGTATTTTACAACCTTTGGATTTAATCCTGGACTTACGATGAATTTTGCTCCTGCTGCAACTGCACGGTCTACCTGCTCTGTTGTCAGAACAGTACCTGCCCCTACCAGCATCTGTGGGAACTGCTCTGCCATAATGCGGATAGACTCTTCTGCTGCTTCTGTACGGAATGTCACTTCTGCACATGGAAGTCCGCCGTCACAGAGTGCCTTTGCCAAAGGTGCTGCGTCTTTCGCATCATTTAATACAACAACCGGAACAATCCCGATTTTCTGAATCTTTTCTAATACTTCGTTCATGGTCATTCTCCTTATCACTGAATCACGTTGTTTGTTTCACATTATGGAACTATGTTTCGTAATATGAACTCTTTAATTTTGATTATACTCACTTTCTATGGATTGTCAAGCCATTCTTTGCATTTTTTTACTTTACTATTTTTTTATTTACTCTTCTTCCCAAACTGTGCTACAATAACCACTGAATGATACTCGGCGCTCTTTTGAGCACCGGACTTTACAGGAGTGATCTTATGGAAGAAAAAAACCCAATACAGGTATCGGAACGTATTTTCCATACCATAGAATGCCTTGCCCGTACCGGTCCGATCGGACTTCTGGAACTGAGCAAGGAATTAAATCTCAATAAAAGTACCGTCCACCGTATCTTAAACTCCCTGATCTGTATGGAATATGCAAAGCAGGATGCGGAGACACTGAAATACAGTCTGACATTTAAATTCTGTGGAATCGCCAACCAGATTCTGGCCCAGAATAATATCATCGATCTGATCCGCCCTTACATTAAAGAACTTGCAGAACAGACCAATGAAACGGTCCACCTGGTCCAGCTGGATGGTCTGAATGCAGTATATATTGATAAAGTAGAGGCTTCCCACAATTCCGTGCGGTTAATCTCTATGGTCGGAAAATCAATTCCTTTGTACTGCTCCGGAGTTGGAAAAGCGCTGCTGGCAGATATGAAAGATGAAAAAGTAAAAGAAATCTGGGATCACAGCGAAATTCGAAAGCTCACCGATTACACCGTTGTCGATTTCGTCAAATTTCAAAATCTGATCGCAGATGTCCGCAAAAACGGCTATGCCATGGATAACGAAGAAAATGAACTGGGTGTGCGCTGTATCGCCGTCTCATTGAAAGGCCTTCACAGAAAACCCTCGTATGCCATCAGCGTATCTGCACCGAAAGACCGGATGGATGACGCACGGATGGAACAGTTTACCCATCTAATCCTGGATACCAAACAACGGATTCAGAATGAACTGGGAAATTAATTTAAAAATGAGGAAAGAACCTGTTTTTGATTCTTTCCTCATTTTTCTTTTTATTTATACCTCAAATCCAAAATATCTTACTGCATTGTTGTAAGAGATATCCTGCACAATTCTTCCAAGAATCTCTTCATCTGCCGGATACTCTCCGTTTTCTACCCATCCGCCGATGAGATTGCAGAGAATCCGTCTGAAATACTCATGTCTTGTATAAGACAAAAAGCTTCTGGAATCTGTCAGCATTCCCACAAAATTACTGAGAAGTCCCAGGTTGGCAAGGGATGTCATCTGATCGATCATCCCCTGCTTGTGGTCATTGAACCACCATGCGCTTCCCTGCTGGATCTTTCCTACGACACCGGCATCCTGGAAACATCCGATGATCGTTCCGATGGCTGCATTATCGTTTGGATTCAGACTGTACAGAATCGTCTTTGGCAGCTCGTCTGTTACATTCAGTGCATTGAGCAGATCTGCCAGCTGTGCAGATGGCGTATAAGTGTCAATACAGTCAAATCCCGTATCCGGTCCAAGCTTGCGGAAACGTTTTACGTCATTGTCACGTTTACATCCGTAATGAAGCTGCATTGCCCATCCCAGACGATGATATTCTCTTCCTGCATAAAGCATAAATGCAGTCTTATATTTTAATTCTTCTTCTTTGCTGATCGGCTCTCCTGCCATTCCTTTTTCAAAGATGGCTTCGATTTCTTCCTCGGAAGCAGGCACATACATGGCATAGTCCAGTCCATGATCCGATGCGCGGCATCCCATCTCATCAAAGAATTCCATGCGCTTTGTCAGGGCATTCTTCATCTCTGCAAAGGAATGAATTTCCATACCGGCTGCCTCTCCCAGTTTTTTCAGGTATGCGGCAAATCCCGGCTTTTCAATCTTCATCGCCAGATCCGGTCTCCATGCAGGGAGTACCTGCACTTCAAAAGAATCATCCTCTTTTAACTGTTTGTGCCATCTTAAGTCATCCGCCGGATCATCTGTTGTACAGATCAATGTCACATTGGACTGGCGGATCAGATTTCTTGCACTCATCTGCGGGCTTTGCAGTTTTTCATTGCAAAGATTCCATACTTCTTCTGCTGTCTTCGCATTTAATGCGCCATGATATCCAAAATAGCGCTGAAGCTCCAGATGACTCCAGTGATACAGCGGGTTTCCGATCGCGCGCTCTAGTGTCTCTGCCCATTTCTGGAATTTCTCCCGATCGGACGCATCTCCGGTAATATAGCGCTCTTCGATTCCATTCGAACGCATCTGACGCCATTTGTAATGGTCACCTCCCAGCCATACCTGGGTAATATTTTCAAACTGTCTGTCCTCTGCGATTTCCTGCGGACTGATATGACAGTGGTAATCTAAAACCGGCATCTTCGCTGCATAATCATGATACAGCATCTTAGCAGTTTCCGTCTCCAGAAGGAAATCCTGATCCATAAATGCTTTCATACTGCTTCCTCCTACACGTATTTTTTGAGTGTTTCGCGAACAGCTCCCGGTGCTTTTGTCATTTCTTTCAAGTATCCACATACAAGTTCTGCAAGTCCTGCTTCATATAAATCCACACCGAAAATCTGTTTCATCTTCAACACTTCTGATACTGCGCTCTCTACGTCCTGTCCTTCTTCCAACTTCAGGTCTGCAACATATGGGCAGACAGTTGTAAGCAGCGGATCCGGACTTAAATCAAATGCTTTTCCGCTGTCATCTACGCCCATCAGATAACGCAGCCATCCCGCAAATACAAGCGGAATCAGCTTCAGGTCTTTGACATCCAGTTCGTCGGATGCTGCATATGCTTTGATCGTCTCTCCAAAACGGATTGCCAGTTTCTGAGAAGTATCTGTTGCAATACGCTGCGGAGTATCCGGCATAAATGGATTCGGAACACGAACCTGAAGAACTGTATCAATAAACTCTTTCGGATCCAGTACTCCCGGATTGACTACAACCGGAAGACCTTCTTTGTATCCGATTGTCTCCACTAATTTTTTGAGTTCCTCATCTTTCATTTCGTCCGAGATTTTTTCATATCCAAGCAGACATCCAAATACTGCCAGCGCTGTATGCAGAGGATTTAAGCAGGTGCAGACTTTCATCTTCTCCACTTTGTCTACTGTCTCACGCTCTGTAAACATCAGGCCGCCTTTTTCCAGTTCTGGTCTTCCGTTCGGAAATGCATCTTCGATGACAAGATATTCGCACTCTTCTGCATTTACAAATGGCGCCACATACGTATTCTTGGATGTGATCACCGGATCCAGCTCTTCAATTCCATCCTTTTTCAGAAGTTCTTCTACTGAAGCATCCGGACGTGGTGTGATCTTGTCGATCATGGTCCATGGGAATGTCACTTTTTCTTTACAGTTTACATATGCTCTGAATCCTGCATCTGTAAGTTTGTTCTCTTCCCATTTCTCTGCAAATGTATTGATCGCTGCATACAGTTTATCTCCGTTGTGGGAACAGTTGTCCATGCTGACCATTGCCACCGGCTTTTCTCCTGCCTGATATCTCGCATAAAGGAGCGCTGCCACTTTTCCGATGTAACTCTTCGGAGCTTCCGGTCCGCTTACAAAGTCTGCCTCTACATCCGGAAGCAGTTCCCCTTTTCCGTTTACAAGGCTGTATCCCTTTTCTGTAATCGTAAATGTCACCATCTGCAGGGAGTCTTTGGCAAAGATCTCCTTCAGACGTGCAAAATCAGATGCATTTTCTGTGTTGACAGTCAAAGACTCTACCACACTTCCGACTACTGTTTTCTCAATGTTTCCATCTGCTTTGAGTGTCACAAGAATTGTGTAATCATCATGAGGATGGTTCATTTTTTCCACGATCTCATAGTCAAATCCCTCTGCAACGATCAGACCGCGATCCAGAATGCCGTCATTCAACAGGTTCTGTACCACATTTGCCTGAAATGCACGGAAAATATTTCCCGCACCGAAATGGATCCAGAACGGATTTTCTTTTGTCGCTTCTGTCACTTTCTCTCTGTCAAATTTTGGAAGGGCGTATCCCGCCTCTTCCCATTTTGCTCTGTCTTTCAGTCCTTCTGCACTTAATCTCATGATTATCTGGCTCCTTTCTCGATTGCTTCCCACAGGCCGTTTAAGTAAGTTGCCCCCAGTGCACGGTCATAAAGTCCGTATCCCGGCATTGCCACTTCATCCCAGATCATACGTCCGTGATCCGGGCGGATCGGTCCGTCAAATCCGATTTCGTAAAGAGCCTTCATGATCTCATACATATCAAATGTTCCGTCAGAAGACAGGTGTGCTGCCTCTTCAAAGTCTGTCGGAGAGTTGAATTTCAGGTTACGCACGTGTGCAAAATGGATTCTTCCTTTCAGGGAACGGATCATATCCGGAAGATCATTTTCCAGATTGGTTCCGTAAGAACCGGAGCAGAATGTCACACCGTTGTGCGGGTTGTCTACCATCTTCATCATACGCATGATGTGATCCTTGTTGTTGATAATACGTGGAAGACCAAATACGCTCCAAGACGGATCATCTGGATGAATTGCCATATTGATATCATACTTATCACATACAGGCATAATTGCCTCAAGGAAATACTTTAAGTTTGCAAACAGTTTCTCCTCATCGATGTCTGCATACTCCTCAAACAGCTGCTTAACCTTTGCCATACGCTCTGGCTCCCAGCCTGGCATAACTGTTCCGTTCATGTCATTTGAAATAGAATCAAACATCTTAGCCGGATCAATGCTGTCTACTGTCTTCTGATTGTAAGCAAGAACTGTAGAACCATCCTTTCTCATACGTGCAAGTTCTGTACGAGTCCAGTCAAATACTGGCATAAAATTATAACATACCATATGAATATCAGCCTTACCAAGATTCTCAAGTGTCTTGATATATGCATCAATATCCTTGTCACGCTCTGGAGCTCCCGTTTTGATTGCATCGCTGATATTTACACTCTCAATACCAGGAAGGGTCAGTCCTGCTGCCTCTACCTCATTCTTAAGAGCCATAATCTCCTCATAAGTCCACAGCTCACCCGGCATTTTGTTGTAAAGAGTAGAAATAACACCCTTTACATAAGCTGTCTGTCTGATCTGCTGTAAGGTAACGGTATCATACTGGCTGCCGTACCATCTCATTGTCATCTGCATAACGAATTCTCCTCCTGTTTGAACTGCCAATTATCCATTACAGATAAACGGCAGTTTTATATATTTTTTACTATATTTACATAGTAGCATAGATCACTGTGATTGAAAATGTGTTTTTTTACATTTTTTGTGTGGTTTTTGGTAGTAAAATTTTTGTTCGTGCTGCAATCATACTTATAAAAACTGCGTCACATCTTTGCATGCCGCATAGCTTAACTCAAATTCCTGCGCTGTCAGCGTTTTTGACTCTTTGTCATAAGA
>OGPC01001649.1_pt1 | contig 13257 bp, 10 predicted proteins | sample 1552911 | NCBI WGS metagenome assembly OGPC01 (sample SAMEA2580248, study PRJEB22360) | human gut metagenome | biome: human gut; feature: human-associated habitat; material: faeces | place: Denmark | collected 2008/2010 | reverse complement strand
ATGATCGGCATGGTTAGTAAAGGTGCTTGTCGTCAATTACTGATTAAATGTTATTTGGCTACCGGCAGATTCCAGGAAGCTAAAGAACAAGCGGATATTTTGATTAATGAATCCGGGTATAAGTTAATGGAAAAAGAGTTTGGTACTTTTATTAATCCTCATCCTGATACGTGGAACATAACCCGTAATGTGATATGGGATTTGCACCGTCCTGAAAATAAATGTATCAAAGCTAACACGGAGGCTATTCTGTCTATGCCTAATCGTGCCGGTACAGATGCGGCTATTGCATTAAAAACCATGCGTAATTGGGTTCCTTTCTGGAATGGGGATGTAAAATCTCCGAGTAATAAAAAGGCTGTACAAAATTATGCCCAGCAAGTGAATGGATCTTCCAATGTGAATTATAGCCCTATGTACGATTATAATAAGGCTCTGGGACGAGGAATTGGGCATATTCGTCCTACTTATTTTGCTACACATTCGTTATGGTATGTGAATGGAAAGGATGATAAAGGTGATTTGCGGCACAATAGTGAGGTAGGCAACTGGGCGCGTATGGAGGATATGAAGTACAATGACCCGGGTGATAAGGAATGGTATGGAAAGAATCTTCGTCTTTATGATGACAATGGTAATATCTTGTGTTCGGATACAATCCGTTGTTGGTATGATTGGCCTCATTATAAGTTTTGGGTGGAAACTCCGGAACAGGATCTTCCTACTAATAATAATTATCAGGGTGGTGCTGCTGATTGGTATTGTTTCCGTCTTGCAGAAACATATCTGCTACGTGCCGAAGCCAAATTTTATTTGGGTGATATTAAAGGTGCGGCTGAAGATGTGAATGTTATTCGGAAACGTGCAGATTGTGACGAATTGTATCCGGAAACAAATACAGGGGTAACTATTGGCGATATTATGGACGAACGTGCCCGTGAATTGTATATGGAAGAATGGAGACATATGGAGTTGAGTCGCGTTTCTTACAGTTTGGCTTTGAGTGGTAAGTCCGATGAATGGGGGAATACTTATTCGGTTGATAAACTATCAGAAAATAGCTATTGGTTTCAGAGAATTGAGCATTATAATAATTATTATAATAAGCATAATGTGACAGTCAAAGGACGTGAATATCTGATGGCACCGCACAATATCTACTTTCCGATACCTAAAAGCTCAAGTGATGGTAACCTGAAAGGACAGCTTAGTCAGAATCCGGGATATGACGGCTATGATCCGGGTGTTCCGATGTGGGATAACTGGCAGGACGCTGTTGCTGATGAAAGTAAAGTTGACTAAGAATGTAGGATTGGATTTTTATCTTAGGACAGATAGTATCAACATGATTGCTGATACTATTTGTTGTTAATAAAATAGGTATCAATGAGTGGATATAGATATTGGATGACATTTTTTTATTGTTTATTATATTCTTTGGCTTCTTTTGCACAAGATGATTGGCAACTGGTTTGGAGTGATGAGTTCAATACGGATGGGGCATTAGACTCATCCGTGTGGAACTTTGAGCAAGGGTATGCCCGTAACGAAGAAGCGCAGTGGTATCAGTCGGATAATGCAATATGCAAGGACGGATTGCTCATTATAGAGGCTCGGAAGGAGGAAAGTAGAAAAAATCCTCTTTATGTGTCCGGTAGTAATGATTGGCGCAAGAAGCGGGAGTTTATCGGATATACTTCTTCTTCTGTGACTACCGCTGGAAAGAAGGAGTTTCTTTACGGGCGCTTTGAGATAAAAGCACGTATTCCGGTGGCAAAAGGTGCATGGCCCGCTATTTGGACTTTAGGGAGTGGCTTAGAATGGCCTTCTTGTGGTGAGATAGATATAATGGAGTATTATCAGATAAAGGGGAAACCTCATATATTGGCAAATGCTGCATGGGGAACGGATAAACATTGGCACGCAAAATGGGATAGTCAGGCTACGTCTTACTCCCACTTTACAGATAAAGATCCTGATTGGGCATCCAAATTCCATATTTGGCGTATGGATTGGGATGAAGAATCAATCAAACTTTTTCTGGACGATGAGTTCCTTAATGAGATTCCTTTGAAGAATACTGTTAATGGGAAAATAGGTAAAGGAATAAACCCGTTTACCAAACCGCAATACTTATTGCTAAATCTTGCTATTGGCGGTATTAACGGAGGCCCGATTGATGAAGCAGCCTTGCCGATGAAATACGAAATTGACTATGTCAGAGTCTATCAGAAAGAAAAGGCAATTGCTTCCGGTAAAGTTTGGAGGGATACGGACGGGAATGTGATTAATGCACATGGTGGAGGTGTTCTGTTCCACAAAGGAACTTATTATTGGTTCGGCGAACATCGCCCAGACTCCGGATTTGTCACAGAAGAAGGAGTGAGTTGTTATTCTTCAACCGATTTATGTCATTGGAAATATGAAGGAATTTCTTTAGCTGTATCGGATAAGGTAGAAAGCGATATAGAAAAAGGATGTATCATGGAACGTCCGAAGGTGATCTATAATGAAAAGACCGGCAAATTTGTGATGTGGTTGCATTTGGAACTAAAAGGACAAGGGTACGGACCTGCACGAACAGCTGTTGCTGTCAGCGATTCGCCTGTGGGACCCTATCGTTTCATCCGTTCCGGTCGTGTAAATCCGGGTATCTTTCCCTTAAATATGACAAAAAAGGAACGAAAGGCGAAATGGAATTTTGAAAAGTATAAAGAATGGTGGACCCCTGAATGGTATGGGGCTATCGAAAGCGGAATGTTTGTGCACCGTGATTTAGAAGGCGGGCAAATGTCCCGGGATATGACTTTATTTGTGGATGATGACGGTAAGGCATATCATATTTATTCATCGGAAGATAACCTGACTTTACAGATAGCAGAACTTTCGGATGATTATTTGAGTCATTCAGGAAAATATATCCGTATTTTCCCTGGCGGACACAATGAAGCGCCGGCTATTTTCAAGAAAAATGGGATTTATTGGATGATTACGTCCGGCTGTACCGGTTGGGAGCCGAATAAGGCACGGCTATTAACCGCAACCTCTATTTGGGGTGAATGGAAACAGCTTCCGAATCCCTGTATAGGCAAAAATGCGGATAAAACATTTGGCGGGCAAAGCACCTACATCTTGCCTCTGTCCGGGCAGAAAGATCGGTTCATATTTATGGCAGATGTATGGCGTCCTAAAAGTTTGGCTGATTCGCGATATATTTGGTTACCCATTCAATTTAATGAGGAGGGCATTCCTTTTATCGAATGGATTGATAGGTGGAATCCCTATTAGTATCGTATTATATAATAGATGATGGCTAAATTCAATGTACAAATATTCCGTAATATCGTACATTTACCGGAAAATGACTGTTTTTTAGTCCTTTTTTGACACATAAGTAGACCTTTATGTTTAATGTATCATCTATCTTTGTAAACGAAAAATCTTATTTAATATCATGAATATGAATAGACATTGTGGAATAATTAAGTTTATATTATTAGGGGTGGTTTGTGTATCGTTATTGCCAATATCCGTACAGGCTCAAAAGAATACGAATTTTATCCCCGGAGAAGTTTGGAAAGATACGGACGGGAATTCGATCAATGCCCATGGTGGTGGACTTCTATATCATAACGGCACTTACTATTGGTATGGCGAATACAAGAAAGGGAAAACTATTTTGCCTGACTGGGCTACGTGGGAGTGTTATCGTACGGATGTGACCGGAGTAGGTTGTTACTCTTCTAAAGACTTACTGAATTGGAAATTTGAGGGTATTGTACTTCCGGCAGTTAAAGACGATCCGAATCATGACCTGCACCCCTCCAAAGTATTGGAACGTCCGAAAGTAGTTTATAATAAGAAAACGGGCAAATTTGTAATGTGGGCCCATGTGGAAAGTGCTGATTACAGTAAGGCTTGTGCCGGAGTGGCAGTTTCCGATTCTCCTGTCGGTCCGTTCGTTTATCAGGGAAGTTTTCGTCCGAACAATGCGATGAGTCGCGATCAGACTGTTTTTGTGGATGATGATGGACGTGCTTATCAGTTTTATTCTTCAGAAAATAATGAAACGATGTATATCAGCCTTCTGACTGATGATTATCTGAAACCGAGCGGACGTTTTACACGCAATTTCGTAAAAGAATCGAGAGAGGCTCCGGCAGTATTTAAATATAATGGTAAATATTATATGTTAAGCTCCGGTTGTACTGGCTGGGATCCTAATATAGCCGAGATCGCAGTAGCCGATTCTATTATGGGAACATGGAAGACAATCGGAAATCCTTGTACGGGACCGGATGCGGATAAAACGTTTTATGCCCAGAGTACTTATGTCCAGCCTGTTGTCGGAAAGAAGGATGCATATATTGCTATGTTCGACCGTTGGAAGAAGAAGGACTTGGAAGATTCCCGTTATGTATGGTTGCCTGTGTTGGTAAAAGATGGGAAAATAACTATCCCTTGGCATGAAAAATGGAACCTTTCTATCTTTGACAAATAAAAAATGAATATGAAACGGATACTGCTACTACTTTGCGGAATAATGCTCGTTCCCGTTATTGCCTGTTCCCAGCATTTGGTTGAAGTGGGAAAGGGGTATAGCTGTACTTCGGTCAATACGACGGTCTTTCGGAATAATTCGCTGGTTACACACGGTGATGAACAATATATCAGTTATTACGATAACGATGGCTATCTGGTACTTGGAAAGCGGAAACTGGATTCGGAACAATGGACATTACATCGCACCCAATATCAGGGAAATGTGAAGGATGCTCATAATATAATTAGCATGATGATAGATGGAGAAGGGTATATACACGTATCTTTTGACCATCACGGACATCCATTGAATTATTGCCGGAGCATTGCTCCCGGTTCTTTGGAACTGGGGGATAAAATGCCCATGACCGGAGTTGACGAAGGAAATGTCACCTATCCGGAGTTCTATCCTTTATCCGGAGGAGATTTATTGTTTGTTTACCGCTCCGGTTCTTCGGGTCGTGGAAATCTGGTAATGAACCGTTATTCGCTGAAAGAACACAAATGGACTCGTGTGCAGGATATACTGATCGACGGGGAAAATAAACGGAATGCCTATTGGCAGTTATATGTTGATGAGAAAGGGACGATTCATCTTTCATGGGTATGGCGCGAGACCTGGCATGTGGAAACAAACCATGATATTTGTTATGCCCGTTCTTTTGATAATGGGGTAACTTGGTATAAGACGAGTGGAGAACGATATGAACTCCCGATCAAATTGTCCAATGCGGAGTATGCCTGTCGTTTACCTCAAAACTGTGAGTTGATAAATCAGACGAGTATGAGTGCCGATACGGGAGGAAATCCGTATATAGCTACTTATTGGCGGGAATCCGATAGTGATGTTCCTCAATACCGCATCGTCTGGAATGACGGAAAGGTGTGGCATCAACGGCAGATAACCGATCGCCAGACACCTTTTACCTTGAAAGGTGGAGGTACGAAAATGATCCCTATTGCCCGTCCGCGTATTGTGGTAGAAGGTGGAGAAGTCTTTTATATTTTCCGTGACGAAGAACGGGGAAGCCGTGTGTCGATGGCACATGCGACTGATGTGGGTACGAGTAAGTGGACGATAACGGATCTGACGGATTTTTCGGTGGATGCCTGGGAACCCTCTCATGATACGGAACTTTGGAAAAAGCAGCGGAAACTGCATCTCTTTGTACAACACACCCGTCAGGGAGACGGTGAACGCACAGCGGAAATTGAGCCTCAAATGATATATGTATTGGAAACGAATATGGATACAAATAAATAAAGATATGAAGAAACTATATGCAACTCTTTTTTCTGCACTCTTTCTAGGCGGTGCAATCTGTGCAAGTTGTACGGATAAGAAGGATGCTTCTGCTGAAGAAGTGATAAACACTATTCATAAAGTGAATAATTATTGGCAGACGAATCATCCGGAACACGGACGTTCTTTTTGGGATAATGCCGCCTATCACACCGGAAATATGGAAGCTTATTCTTTGACTAAGCAGCCGGAGTATTTGGAATACTCGAAAGCCTGGGCGGAACATAATGAATGGAAAGGGGCAAAATCAGAGCATAAGGAGAACTGGAAGTACAGTTACGGTGAAAGTGATGATTATGTGCTTTTCGGTGACTATCAGATTTGTTTCCAGACGTATGCCGATCTCTATAATCTGGAACCGGATACACAGAAAATAGCCCGTGCCCGCGAAGTGATGGAATATCAGATGAGTACCCCCAATCATGATTATTGGTGGTGGGCAGATGGCTTGTATATGGTCATGCCGGTCATGACAAAGATGTATAACATAACAAAGAATCCGCTCTATTTGGAGAAACTGCATGAATACCTCGCCTATGCTGATAGTATTATGTATGATGAAGAGGCCGGACTTTATTACCGGGATGGAAAATACGTGTATCCTAAACACAAGAGTGTGAACGGCAAAAAGGATTTCTGGGCACGTGGAGACGGCTGGGTATTGGCCGGATTGGCAAAAGTCTTGAAAGAACTTCCTGAAACAGATAAGTATCGTCCGGAATATATAGATCGTTTCCGTACCCTGGCTAAGTCGGTTGCTGCTTGTCAACAGCCGGAAGGTTACTGGACACGCAGTATGCTCGATCCGTTGCATGCACCGGGACCGGAAACCAGTGGAACGGCTTTCTTTACCTATGGTTTACAATGGGGAATCAATAACGGTTTCCTGGATGCTGCAGAATATCAGCTGGTGGTTGAAAAAGCATGGAAATATCTCTCAACAGTTGCTTTGCAGCCTGATGGCAAGATTGGTTATGTGCAACCGATTGGTGAGAAAGCGATACCCGGTCAGGTGGTAGACGCAAACTCAACTTCGAATTTTGGAGTAGGTGCGTTTCTATTGGCAGCCTGCGAACGTGTTCGTTATTTGAATAAATAAATACAGGCACGGATTACACGGATTTCACAGCTCTTAGAGGCATGCCTTAATATAAGTCAACAGCGTAATCCGTGTAATCCGTGCCTAAAATTTAATTCAGCATCAAGCTCATATATGGCTTTAACGGCTGAAGTATTCTATTGGTTAATTCGCTAATATTCATTTGTATATGTGCACCGGGAAGCCGCTCGGTATTATACATACACTTTCCTTTGCATAGGTAATAATAGCCGTTGTTTACAGACAATTGTTTGTCCGATAATTCCAGCTGCATTTCATCTTCAGGAAAAGCTGCGGCATAGATTTGCAGCACTTCTTTGGCATTGATGATGCGTGCCATACCTAGCGGATGTTGAGGCTGTTTATCTTCAGGAGGCAGTAGTTGAACCATGCGCTTGCAGCCGGTGTGCTGCCTGATCGCATGCAATAAACTATATTCCACATCCTTATCATCAGCGCAAAGTTCATTGATAATGATATGTTTGTCTCCTTTATATATAATGGTTATTCCTTTGATTTCGTTTTCCTGTCTGGCTACAAATAAATAACCTCCACTAATGGCAAGATCGGTCATAATAACCTGAAAGTCTTCCGATGTGTGCTGAATACAGCAAGCCCGTTCGGAAAGTTTCTTATTCAAATAGGAATAGACCTCCTCCTGAAATTCTGAAACAACACTGACCGCTATCTCTTTAGAAGGGATAAACTCGGGTAAAACGATCTCTTTAGTTGAATACTTGAATACCGAAGCATATCCCATACGGGCATAATAATCAAACAACCAGGGTTCTGCCGGTATTAATGTGCTGAAGTGTACTCCATTCCGTAACATCCGGGCGAAAGACTGTGATAAAAGCTCGCGCATGACTCCTTTGCTTCGAAAATCGGGATGCGTACAGGCTCCTGAAATATAGGAGGTCTGTACAGTCTCTCCACCAAAAGTCATCGGATAAGGAAGCATTTGAAGGGCAGAGATTACCTCATCACCACTTTTGATGGCAACGTTCACCTCTGTCTTATAGCGTAGTCTGAAGTACATCTCGACGAATTCTTCACTATCGTCAAAACAGACTTTCCACAATGCTTTTACTTGCTCCTTTATCATCATATTTATAAAGAGTTTACCATTTAACCATATTCATGGGATGCTCTTTGAGACAAGCCATGTATTTTTCCAGAATCGTCACCGGTTGGTAAGACAATTTGGCTTTGCGCAAACCTTCGAGACCTAAATCCTCTTCCCGGTTGATATAGATATATTGTTCGGGAATCCGGTTGGCAAATTCATAATTAATCATAGCATACGCGCCTTCAATGCTGGTATCCGCTTTTTCTACATGCACGCCGAACGTTTCATGATTGATAGGCATACCGAATGTAAATGCTACGATTTTACCGTTCACATGAAGAATTCCACCCGTCAGTCCGAGTGCTTCGAAGTTGTGGAGGGCATAAATCAGAGCACGACGTTCATTGCCCGTCCCTTCCTGTTGGTCGCAGTGATTCACTTTACACCATTCTGCTTCTAGATCCAGACATTCCTGAATGCGGTCCGGAGTGATCGGTGTATATTCATAATCCGGATAAGTGTTGCGGAACCGGTTGATATGATTTCTTTTCGCTTGGAATTTCTTACCCTTCAGTGTTGAAAGATCACTTCTCAAATAGATATAATCCGCATAGTCGCGGTCTTCTGTGAAAGTGAACTGTTCCGGAAGGATAGCTTCGAGATCAGCACGCATATTACTGCACACTCCTAGCATACAGAAAGGCTGGTTTTCTTTACGGGCGTCCTCTATCAGCTCCCACAATATTGCTTTCAAATCTCCCGTACCTACGGGCATCATATAAGCAAGTTGATCTCCTGCCCAGAATTTGAACACTAAGAAATTGTCGACCACTGCAAATTGAGTATTATATAGGAATCTCCAACTACAAAGATTGGAAAATGAAAGATCGCAATTACGGCGATTACTTTTCATTGTGAATGAGGTGATTGTGTCTTTGTCTGCTAACGTGACATCTTTAAATGGAATCATAAGATTGCTTTTTGCGTTTAACTCTTTATATAACGGAAAATCAAGAGATTTTGTTTTTACAAAATACCTAATAATCGAAGGATAGTAGGTGTTAGCAGTGCAGTGAATATTCCATTTAGCGTCAGTCCCAGGCTGGCGTATGCTCCATATTTGCTGCTGATATCCATTGCAGTGGAGGTTCCGACGGCATGAGCGGCTGTTCCCATCGAAAGCCCTTGGGCGATCGGACTGCCTACACGCATGATTTTCATTGTCTTAAAGCCACAGATAGCCCCTAATAAACCTACTGCTACAACAACTGCCGCCGTTAGTGACGGAATACCGCCGATAGCTTTGGTTACTTCCATCGCAATCGGGGTCGTAACCGATTTCGGAGCCAGTGACAGGATTACCTCTTGTGAGGCTCCCATGAATTTCGCAATCAGTACTACTGAAATAACTCCGACGATGCAGCCTGCCAGTTGAGACAGTAGAATAGGCAATAACTGCTTTTTTATCATTTCCAGTTGAAGATATAAAGGTACGCCTAAAGCCACAACGGCCGGGCGTAGCCAGAATTCGATCAGATGTCCTCCTTTATTATATGTCTCATAAGAGATATTGGTCATTTTAAGGAAGATGATTAATAGTGCGATGGTCAGCAATATAGGATTTAATAATACCAGTCCTGTTTTCTTCTGAAGTAGTTTGGCAAAGAAGAAAATCCCGAAGGTAATGGCCAGCAGGAAGAAATTATTTTCTAAGAAGCTCATTTGTCTTTATTCGTTAAGTTGATTTTATCTTTAAGGTGTAGTTTCTCCGGCAGATGGAAATCTGACAGATGAAGTTTGCGTGCCAGTTTGATCTGACGCGCCAGCCTGAACTTGCGGACGATCTGATGTACCCATCCCGTTACAACAAGTACAAGTGCGGTACTGACAATGGTAGCTATCACAATCGGCCAGAATTCTGCCGCAATAACATCGAAGTACAACATAAGAGCCACACCGGGTGGAACGAAAAAGAATCCCAAGTTAGCAACCAGAAAGTCGGACAATCCCTGTACCCAGTGTAACTTAATCCAACCTAATTTTAAAAAGAGGGTGAGCAGCAGCATACCGATGATGCTGGAGGGGAGCTTGATACCCGTAAGATAAACTATTAATTCACCCAAAGCCAAACAGCCAAATAAAATGGCGCACTGACGTATCATAACTAATAACCTATTGATTTTGTTTGAAAACACTGCAAAGGTATGAAAAATAGGAGTACAGTGTTAAATATTACAATATTTTAGACTTGGAAGAGAAAAATAGGCGAAATTGTAATGTGGATATTGCAAAATTGAGTACTTTTGCACCGCAAATTACAAATTGTAATGAGGTTTTATAATAACATTCAATATATCTATGCTCAATTTAATCAACCAAATCGTGGCGCGTGCGAAAGCAAATCGCCAACGTATTGTTCTTCCGGAAGGAACTGAAGAACGCACATTGAAAGCTGCCAATATGATTTTGACAGACGAAGTAGCCGATCTAATTTTACTGGGTAAACCGGCAGAAATTAATGAACTTGCTACAAAATGGGGATTGGGAAACATCGGTAAAGCTACTATCATTGATCCTGAAACTTCTCCGAAACACGAAGAATATGCACAGTTGTTGTGTGAACTTCGTAAAAAGAAGGGGATGACTATCGAAGAAGCCCGCAAATTGACGAGCGATCCTTTGTTCTATGGTTGTTTAATGATTAAGAGCGGTGATGCCGACGGTCAGTTGGCTGGTGCCCGTAACACTACTGGTAACGTATTGCGTCCTGCTTTGCAGATTATTAAGACTGCGCCGGGAATCACTTGCGTGTCTGGTGCTATGTTGCTTTTGACTCATGCTCCTGAATACGGAAAGAATGGCATTCTGGTCATGGGTGATGTTGCTGTAACTCCGGTTCCGGATGCTAATCAGCTGGCACAGATAGCTATTTGTACTGCGCAGACTGCGAAAGCCGTTGCCGGTATTGAAAATCCGAAAGTAGCTCTGTTGAGCTTCTCAACCAAGGGTTCCGCTAAACACGAAGTAGTGGATAAAGTGGTAGAAGCTACTAAGATTGCAAAAGAGATGGCTCCTACTCTTGATTTGGATGGTGAAATGCAGGCTGACGCTGCTCTTGTACCGGAAGTGGGTGCTAGCAAAGCGCCGGGTTCTCCAGTAGCCGGAGAAGCAAATGTGCTGATCGTTCCAAGTTTGGAAGTTGGTAATATTTCTTATAAATTAGTTCAACGTCTGGGACATGCTGATGCTGTCGGTCCGATTCTTCAGGGTATTGCCTGTCCGGTAAACGACTTGTCTCGTGGTTGTTCTATCGAAGATGTATATCGCATGATTGCTATCACAGCTAATCAGGCCATTGCTGCAAAAGCGAATAAATAAGTATTAGATATAAACTATTAAGTATAAATCGACAACGACATGAAGATTCTGGTATTGAACTGCGGAAGTTCATCTATTAAATATAAATTGTTCGATATGACCACCAAAGAGGTGATTGCACAAGGTGGCATCGAAAAAATCGGTCTGAAAGGATCATTCTTGAAACTTACTTTGCCGAATGGTGAAAAGAAAATATTGGAGAAAGATATTCCTGAACATACTGTAGGAGTAGAGTTTATCCTGAACACGCTGATTAATCCTGAATACGGCGCTATTAAATCTTTGGATGAGATCAATGCAGTAGGTCACCGTATGGTACACGGAGGCGAGCGTTTCAGCGAATCTGTATTGCTGAACAAGGAAGTGCTGGAAGCTTTCGCTGCTTGCAATGATTTGGCTCCGCTTCACAATCCTGCTAACTTGAAAGGGGTGAATGCAGTTTCTGCTATTCTTCCTAACATTCCGCAGGTAGGTGTATTCGATACGGCTTTCCATCAGACCATGCCGCCGGAAGCATACATTTATGGTCTGCCTTATGAATATTATGAAAAATATGCTGTTCGCCGTTATGGTTTCCACGGTACATCCCACAGATACGTATCTTTAAGAGCAGCAGAACTCCTTGGAAAAAAACCGGAGGATTTAAAAATCGTAGTATGTCACCTTGGTAACGGTTCTTCCATCTCCGCTGTGGACGGCGGTAAATGTGTGGACACTTCCATGGGACTTACTCCTCTGGAAGGACTGATCATGGGAACCAGATCAGGAGATATTGATCCTACCTGTATCGAATTTATTGCCCATAAAGAAAATCTTTCTCTGGAAGAAGTCATGGAAATCGTTAATAAAAAGTCCGGTGTGCTTGGTATCTCCGGTATTTCTTCCGACTTCCGTGATCTGGATGAAGCTGCCCGCAGCGGAAATAAACGTGCGGAACTGGCGCTGAAATCTTTCTCCCATTCCGTAATCAAATATATCGGAAGCTTTATCGCTGTCATGAACGGTGTTGATGCCATTGTCTTCACAGCCGGCATCGGTGAGAATGATGATATTATCCGCGCTTCCATCATTGACCACTTTGGTTATCTGGACGCACGTCTTGATCCTGCTGCCAATGCAATGCATGGAGAAGAGCGCATCATTTCCACAGAAGATTCCAAAGTAAAAGTTATCTGTATCCCAACCAACGAAGAGCTGGCTATCTGCCGCGATACTGTTGAGATCGTAACGAAAAAACTGGTCGAAGACGCTGTCAAAGAAGTTATGGCTAATCAATAATTCATATTATATCTGTTCACTCCATAATTAAATTATCTATGCATAGAAAAAATCTGTTGTCCGAATGTCTGTTCATTCCGACAACAGATTTTTTTCTGTTTTCTTATTTCCCTTTGTTCCGCCTGTCTGTTTTCTTTCATCTGTGTTATAATCATCTCATCCCCGGCAGAAGAATTCACCCTTCTCTGCTTCGGAAACTACATCCATAAAAATATATCCTTCATTACATACAGGAGAAGAAAAATGAAAACACAGTTAGAATTATATGGCACTCTCGGTCCGGCAGATTACACAAAAGAATCCCTTCGCCAGCTTTTTCAGGCAGGCATGACCGGCATACGCTTAAACCTGTCACATAGCAATCTGGAGGACTGTGAAACATGGCTGCAAAATCTTTTTCAGGTTGCCAACGAACGGCGCATAGTTCCGGATCTTCTGGTCGATCTGCAGGGTCCGGAGCTTCGCATCGGCACTTTATCCAGACCAATCACACTCACCCCGGGCAGCCGCTTTCCCTTACCGGAAACCATTCCACTTCCGGCAGAAGTGATTCCTTATCTGAAAAACGGACAGATTCTCCGTCTGGAT
>OGPC01001644.1_pt1 | contig 13299 bp, 14 predicted proteins | sample 1552911 | NCBI WGS metagenome assembly OGPC01 (sample SAMEA2580248, study PRJEB22360) | human gut metagenome | biome: human gut; feature: human-associated habitat; material: faeces | place: Denmark | collected 2008/2010 | reverse complement strand
CTGACATAAGCATCCCCTTACCCATCGCTTAGTGCTCTACGCACTTGAAGCGGGGGAATGCTTACTCTGCGTTCAAAAAATATGCAACATTCTGCATAAAAGAATCGCATACCGGCAATACTTCTTCCAGAAGGAGGAAGTGCTATGAACACAAAATGTCTGGATAACATCCTGCTGGCACTTGTCATTGTCGGTGCTGTAAACTGGGGACTGATCGGATTTTTCCGATTCGACCTGATTGCCTTTATTTTTGGCAATATGAGCTGGATCTCACGCATTATATATGCGCTTGTAGGAATCAGCGGACTTTATCTCATCAGCGTTTTTGGTCGTATCCGATCCATCGGTGATGAAGAAACATAAATTCAGAAATATCCCTGATTTCCTGTCAAGTAAAAAGGTGTCTTAAGGATTCCCCCCTTAAGACACCTGATAAATCGATTCTTATAAAGAAACAATCAGTCTGGCTTTTGCACACTCAGGCAGATCTGCTTCGTCCTTTGAAACGCTTAAAACGAATTTTACATTGAACTTTTCACTGATAATATCAAGCTTCTCAATTGCATGTACGATCTGATCGTCAGCAAGGTTTGCAATTGTAAGGAAGCTGTCAAGATACATCTCCTGTAAATCATAATCCTGTGAAACAATACCACAGATAAATCCAAGGAACTCATCACAGTTGCTGATTGGATAATCTGCTACGTTGATCAAACGAACTTTGTTTGATAACTCATGCATGTGTTTCTGACTTTTATCCAAATATACGATATTACCGGAAGCGCCTTCCACTGCTGCATTTACCTTGTCCAATAAATATTTTGTCTTACCCTTTCCTTTTTTGCCGGCAATAATTTCAACCATAATTTTATCCTCCTACCTCTGTCACTTCTTCCGTTTTACACACAGTATGTGCATCGTTCATTTAGTAAAAAGAAGTAACTGTTTATGTATTCATTATATTATATCCATACTTAAAATACAACTGTTAAATTTGAATTTTCAATGGCTTTAGTTTGAATAATTTGTGAGCAGTTCCGTCATCAGCGTATACAGCTCCTTTTTGGAATTGCCTTTTAATACAATGGAAATATATGGTTTCTTATCCTGGTTTTCACTGTACAGAACCAGACAGCTTCCCGCTGCCTCCGTAGTTCCAGTCTTGCCGCCGATCACGGTAACATTCTCCGGCATATCATAAGTACCCTTCAGATAGCCGTTGGTATTCACCCACACCTGATCTACCTGTGCCCCGGATGCATCCGTGTAACTGGTAGTATATTTTTTTGTGGAAATATAATTGACAAACCGGTCATCCTTGATTGCTGCATTAAAGATCAGATACAGATCATAAGCAGTCGTATAGTGATTGTCATCCGGCAAACCATGCGGGTTTACAAAATGGGACGAAGTCGCCCCCAGTGCCTGTGCTTCTTTGTTCATCAGTTCCGCAAATTTATCTGTGCTCCCGGAAATATATTCGGCAATGACATTTGCCGCGTCATTTCCGCTGCAGAGCATCAGTCCATACAAAGCCTGATCCAATGTCAGCTGATCTCCCGGTTTTAATCCACAGATAGATGACCCGGACATCAGTGTATTGACTGCATCGGAAGAAACCGTCAATACATCATCCAGATTACCGTATTTTAGCGCAAGGTACGCTGTCAGAATCTTTGTTGTGCTGGCAGGATACATTCTCTGATAAATATTCTGTGCATAGGTAATTTCTTCATCCTGTATGGAAAATACTGCTGCACTCTGTGCATAGTCAGTATTAATACCTTCTGCCGCTGCAGTGTTTTGTGTGCCGCCGACGCACAGATCCTGTCCCAGTAAGGAAATTGGTTTCTCCGTACTGCTTTCCGTCAATTGATAAGTATCGGATGTGGCATAGATATCATACGCATGTGCCACATCGGTTCGTTCCTGACATCCACCCAGTAACAGGCAGATTCCAAGTAACGGGATAAAAACTTTTATTTTATTTGTACATTTCACGCCAGTCAAGATCTCCTCTGTCTAAAGAATGGATTAACAATTCTGCTGTAGCCAGATTTGTTGCCAGCGGAATGTTATGTGTATCACACAGACGGACAATATTATCCACATCCGGTTCGTGTGATTTCGGTGTCAGTGGATCGCGCAGGAAAATAACAAGGTCAATATAGTTATTCTCGATATCAGCTCCAAGCTGCTGGGAACCACCAAGCTGTCCGGTCAGATATTTGTGTACAGACAGATTTGTAGCTTCCTCTACCAGTCTGCCGGTTGTTCCGGTTGCATACAGCGAATTTCTTCCCAAAATCCCCCGATATGCAATACAAAAATTCTGCATTAATTTTTTCTTTGAGTCGTGTGCGATCAACCCTATGTTCATTAGTCTATGTCCCCCAATCCGTGATATTTTCTAGCCTGAAGACCTACATTTAGTACCATCCCCAGACCAATAAACAAACTCATAATCGATGTCAGTCCATAACTGACAAAAGGAAGTGGCAATCCGGTATTTGGCATCAATCCTGTTGTTACACAGATATTGATAAAACTCTGAAAGCCGATCAACGCAGCCATGCCACAACAGATCAGCCTGCCGCCTAGATCCTTCGCATTTTTTGCAATTAGTATACACTCAAAAACGATCAAAAGCAATAAAATAATAACGATCAGGCAACCGATAAATCCAAGTTCTTCTCCGACAATTGCAAAGATAAAATCCGTCTGCGGTTCAGAGATAAAATCACCGTTCTTCAAAGAAGTGATGGAACTGTTGTTCAATCCCTTTCCCCACAGCTGTCCGGAACCGATGGCTATGATTGAATTTTGCTGCTGGTAAGAATCATCCGCATATGCCGGGTTAGACGGCTGCAGCCAGGACATGATTCGTTTGTACTGATATGGTTTCAACGGCAGCGCCTGCTTCATGATCAGTACCACTCCTATGATTCCTACCGGAACACCAAGTGCCAATACTCCTGCTACTATTTTATAACTTAATCCCGCAACAAACAAGAGGGTAATAAAAATCATTGTTGTTGCAATGGTAGTTGACAGATCCGGTTCTTTTACAATCAGCAATAATGGAATACCTGCAAGGATCAGGCTTAATAACAAAGTCTTCCAGGTGTTCAACTGATCCTGATATTTCATAAAAAATCCAGCAAAAAAGATGATCATCAAAATTTTACAAAATTCGGACGGTTGGAATTTAAAACTGGAAGTAACCTGAATCCATCTGGTCGCACCACCGGTATTATCGCGACTCCCGGGATAAATATCACGGCAAGCAATACAACAGCCAGCAGATATATAGGACGCCGGAATTTCAGAATCGTACCATAATCGATCAGTGAAACGATCAGCATGACTACCAGACCGCCGGCAATACCAATGATCTGTTTATTCTGAACCGACGGCTTTGCACTGCCCACCACCATAACACCGATAATGCACAGCAGCACCACATATGCTACCAGCCGAAATCTGTAGTTTTTTAATTTGTATTGCTTAAACATAAAATTCCTCCGATTTATTTTATCCTGTTATGTATTTTCGTTTCCATTTCCTGTGGTGTCTGCGTTTTCCGGTTTTTGGAACTGCAAATCCGGGCAATGGAATGTCTTCCCCAAGCAAGCGTCTGACAATATTCAGATAGGCCTCCCCTGCTGCTGTCCCAATTCCGGTCAGCGGTGTTCCATTATTTGCAGAGATCACAACCTGTTCATCGTCACAGATGGCACCGATCACATCCACGCATAAAATATCTGAAATATCTTTCAGATTCAACATCTGTCCCTGCCGGATCATATCCGGACGGATACGGTTCACAATCAATTTGATGTCATTGATCTCTGCAGAAAACAATAGACCAATGACCCGATCCGCATCCCGGACAGCGGAAATTTCCGGTGTAGTGACCACAAGCGCACGATCTGCTCCGGCGATTGCCACCTGAAAGCCCTGCTCGATGCCTGCCGGACTGTCCAGCAGAATATAATCAAAGTCATCCCGTAATTCATTGACCACCTTGATCATCTGCTCCGGTGTAACCGCTGATTTATCTCTGGTCTGTGCCGCCGGGATCAGATACAATCCTGGAAACTGACGATCCCGGATCACCGCCTGACGGATCCGGCAGTTTCCTTCCACGATATCCACCAGATTATACAAAATCCGGTGTTCCAATCCCATCACAACATCCAGATTGCGAAGTCCGATATCTGTATCGATCATGAGCACCTTTTTTTTCATCATCGCAAGCCCTGCGCCAAGATTGGCAGTCGTCGTTGTCTTTCCAACTCCGCCTTTTCCCGAAGTAACAACAATAATTTCACACATACAAAAGATCCCTCCCTGTTATTTGTCTGTTATCTTTTGTAATGTGATGTTTTTTTCCTGCCTCTTTGTCTTCGCGTTTCTAATCTCCGAAACTGTTGGAAGATGTTCCGACATTCGTTGCTTTTCCGTTCAGAAGTTCTTCTTCTGTATTTTGTTTGAAATAGTACTTCATAACCTGATCTACAAATACACAGGCATTGCTGGAGCCATATCCATAGGCAATACGTGTTGCGATCGCAATCTGTGGAGCATCTGCCGGCGCATAACCGACAAACAACGCATGGTTCGGACGGTTTTCATTTTCCTGTGCAGTACCTGTTTTACCTGCCAGTTTTACCTGAAGATCCTTAAACTGATCATGCTCGCCAATTGCCATCTCCATTCCACTGTGCAGTACCTGCCAGGTAGAATCTGAAAGATCTGTAATCTGGTTGTGTACTTCCGGCGTATAGGTCTGTAATACATTTCCATCAGAATCTGTCACTTTATTTAACAATGTCAGATCATATACGGTACCTTCATTTGCTATAGCAGAAACGTAACGGGCAAGCTGTGAAGTCGTATAACTGTGATTACTTTGTCCAATGGATGCATCGATTGGGAATTCATCCGCAATCTTTGGTGTGCCCTCCGGAATTTCAACATTTGTCTTATCCGCAAGACCAAACTCTGTCGCATATTTTGCAATGGCACTTAAGCCCTTGTCTTCGTTATACGTATCCCCGTTCAGACTCAGACGATAAGCAGTCTCGGCAAAGAAGTAGTTACATGAATCACGAATTGCCTGTGAGACCGTAATGCTTCCATGATTATTCGGATATACCCAACATTTCAGCTTTAAGCCCAGACGATCAAACACACCGGTATCTGTAATGACCGTTCCGGTACTGATGGCACCCTCAGTCAAACCGGCAGATGCTGTAACCATCTTGAAGGTAGAACCAGGCGCAGTCGTCTGTTGTGTCGCATTATTATACAGCGGCAGGGAACCATCCTGAAGCAGTGAATTATAGTAAGCGGAATCCATGGAATTTGCCAGCCGGTTATTATCATATCCCGGATAACTTACACTCGCCAGCAATTCTCCTGTATTCGGATCCATGATCACACAGGATCCGGTACAAGGATCTAAAGCTAACTGTGCCGGTGTAATCTCCATGTTCTGAATTTTATTTTTCAGGAACGTATAAGCGCTGGTGGAACCATTTTTCAGGGATGCCATGCTCTCATCATCCTGTGCAAGAATTCCCTGTTCATACAAGATCAGACATAACTGGCTTCCGGAAATCTTATCATTATAGATCAGATATTTATAGACAATTTTGTCGAAAGCCTTATCATTCTGAAATTTATCCGTCACATAAGAAATCAACTGCTGATATACCTCATCGGTATCTGCATATTTCTCATTCAGATCAAACTCTGTGATATTGATCCAGGAAGAATCAATGGCATGGCGCAGATATTCCTGCACAGAAATCTTGCCATCTTTCCAGTCTTTGTATACAGAATCTGAACTGTCAATGGCGGACGTCAGGAATACAGACTTATCCTGCAGCATTTTTACTACATATGTTACCATCTCCTGCATTTCATCGGACAGGTCCTCATAGGCAGTATCTGACTGCAGCACATTTGCCACATCCGTCAATGCTTCTGTCTTTCGATTTGTAAATGTCTGGTATACAGATGCCTGTGTTGTTCCCTCTGCTGCATTTGCCATGGCAGATGTATCGATCACACTGTTTTCAATCAGCGCATTATACACTTTATAAATTGGGATGTACAATTCCGAACTTTCACTGGTCTTTGCATTTACAATCTTGGAATTGAGAATACCTGCAAGTTCCTGCTCCAGCAGATCATATACTGCCATCTGCAGTGTTGCATCAATAGACAGATATACATCGTTTCCGGCAGAAGAATCCTGATAATCTTTTACCTGCAATACTTTACCAAGATTGTTAACATAAACAGTCTCGGCACCTTTCTTTCCCTGAAGCTGTAACTCCATGACCTGCTCAATGCCAGCTTTACCAACAATATCACTCTTGCTGTAAGAATCATCCTGCGCAGAGAGATCCTCATATTCAGAATCAGAAATTTTTCCGGTATAACCAAGAATATGGGAAAAATATTCCGGATAATCATACACACGTTTCGTATCTTCCCGAACTTCCACACCCTGCAGATCCGAAGCATGTTCCCGGATAATGGCAACAGTTTCATCGGATACATCCTCTGCAATGCTGGTCGGAATATATTTCTGGAAAGAAGTCAGATACATTGCATAACGGACCACCATGATCTGATATGCACGGTACCGGTCATAGACTTCCGTATCTACCGCAAACTTATTCAACAGATACTCATACATCTGTTCCGGTGTTGCAGTTGACTCATCATAACCTAATTTTGCATTGAATTTCAGATCTGAAACTTTTTTCCTGCCATAAATATCGCGGCGAAAACCTGCCAGCTCCGTGCCATCTACATTAAAAGACAGTTCTCCTCTCGGATCCATATACAGATCCAGATCATTGACAATGCTGTCACCGTTTTTCTCAATCATATCAATGAGTGTACTGATCTCCTCATTCAAAAGTTTCACACGCTCTTTGTTATTTGCATAGGTACCATTATCTTCCAGTGTTACGGTATAAGATAATTCGTTGTGTGCCAGAAGGACACCGTTTCGGTCATAAATATTACCGCGTGTTCCCTCGATTTCAATTGTTTTCTGGATGCTGTATGTGTAATCTTTCAAATAATTCGCACCATTGATGATCTGCATGGTAAATAAGTGCTGCAATACAAATGCAAACAGCACCAGTATCACCACCCACAGCACAAACAGTCTGGAAGTCACAATTTTTACGATCCATTCTTTTATCTTATCAACCAAATTTTGCTGCACTCCTTCGTTCAATGTCTTCCAGCTTCTCATTTATCTTCAACAGGATAAAATAAAGCAGGATAGATACGACCATCGTATAGACCAGTTCCGGTAAGATCGCATGAAGCAGATAATAACCAAAAGAAAATCTGCCGCGGAACCAGAACAACGTAAAGAAAATAATTATATTGCAGAAGAAATCACTCAATGCGATCAGGGCAAGAGGCAATTTCACCTCATCCGGAAAAAAGATCCGTTTGAAGAAACCGTTCAGATATCCGATGTACATGTAGATCAGCGCATAAAATCCGATCACAGTTCCAAACATGATATCCAACAGAAGTCCTGCAAAAAATCCTACGAACAATCCTTCCTTTTTTCCTCTCATGAATCCAAATGATGCAACTACCACGATCAGCAAATTCGGAGAGATCGAAGCGATGGACAGTGCTTTAAACACCGTACACTGTAAAAGGAAGCAGGCGATGATCGTAATTGCCAAAACAATTTTTCTCCTCATAACCTACTCCCCCTCTGTTGTACCCGTCATATCCGTCGTATCTTTTGTCTGTAGAATAACAAACACGTCACTGAGATGTTCAAAATCTACAATCGTTGCAATATGTCCGGACTTCGTCAGATTATTAGAATCTGTCTGAATGTCCGTAATGTATCCGATTGGAATTCCCTCCAGAAACATATCACTGATATTTGATGTAACAATCTGATCCCCAACTTTTGCCTGCTCATCTTTGTCTCTGAGATCATCAAAATCAATCTGACTGGATTCATTCATTGATTTTAAACTTCCACTTACAATACACAGATCAGAAGTGGAAAGGTTCTTTGCACTGACATTACTGTTATCATCAATGATGGAACGAACTTTTGCATAGTTTGGTCCCACCTGTGTGACAATACCGGCAAGTCCTCCGTCAGCCAGCACATTCATTCCAACGGAAATACCGTCGTTGCTTCCGCGGTCAATCAAAAATACAGAAAACCAGTTTCCTGCATCTTTTCCGATCACATTCGCAGCAACCTTCTCATAGTCTGCATAGGTCTGATCCATCTGATACAATTGTTTCAGATTATCCAGTTCTTCCTGATTTAACTGAACCTGATTCAGACTTGCCTGTGCATCTGCAAGCTGTTCCCGCAGTTCTTTGTTCTCCGCTTCCAGACTTTTCTTGGACTGTAAATGATTTCTCGCATCCGTGAGAATACTTCCCAGTTTATTCACACCCTTCTGCATTGGAGCGATCACAGAACCGGCAGCCGTTGATACCGGACCGGTCCCGGATGCCTTCAGACTGCATCCGATGATCACTGCACAGAGTAAAGTCATAATAAGCAGCACATATTTTGCTGGAAATTTGCTTTTTTTCTTTCTCCTCATACTATGCCTCTATTATTTAAAAATTCTTGTACGCATGCTGTAAGCCAGACGTTTGAACTTGTCATTTGTCACAACAAGACTCAAACCACGGACAACAGTCTCATCCGGTTCCTCGCAGGTATTAACCTTGATATTGGTAATCTGTGTAAACAGTTTATCCATATCTTTGATATTTGAACCGCCACCGGTCAGGTAAATACCGGAATGGATGATATCTTTTGCAAGCTCTGGCGGTGTCTTCTCCAGAATCATCTTGATTGCATTGCAGATAGAACTGAGGTTGTCTTTCATAGCCTCGTATACAGTATCTGCAGTAATCTCCATCTCAATCGGAAGACCGCTGACTACATCCAGTCCTACAATAGTATAAGTTCCTTCCTCACCCGGAAGCGCACTGCCGATGTGCTCTTTTAACTGCATGGCAGTCTTCTGCCCAATAACCAGATTGTAGTTTTTCTTGATATACGTAATGATCGACTCATCCAGACGGTTTCCACCAAAATGAAGCAGATCACTTAAAACCAGTCCACCAAGAGAAATCACTGAAATCTCTGTGGTATCTGCTCCGATATCCACAATCATGATACCGGTCGGTTCATTGACATCCAGTCCAAGACCTACGGCATCTGCGATCGGTTTGTCGCATAGAAGAACAGATTTTGGTTTCATTTTGCTTTTGTAAAACAGATCATAAAATGCTTTCTTCTCTACTTCTGTAATATCGGTCGGAACAGCAATAATAAATTCAGAGCCTTTTACATGTCCCTTGACATTTTTCTCCAGTACTTCCTGTACCATCACCTGCATATTATTATAATCTGCGATCACACCACCGGTAATCGGAAATGATACGTTGATATTCTCCGGTGCTTTCTCATACATTGCATATGCTTCATTTCCATATGCATATAACTGATTTTTGTTGATGATCGCAATTGTATTTTTCTCTTTGATGATCTTGTTGCTGTGTTTGCTGAAAATCTTCAGATTACAGGTTCCAAGGTCAATTCCGTATATGTTTGCCATTAGTCTCTCCCTTTCTCAAATAGAATATCCTGCTCACGGAAACTGAAATATCGGTTATCTCCGATAATAATATGATCCATAAGTAAAATATCCAGTAATTCGCCACACGCTTTTATCTTTCTGGTCACCAGGATATCTTCCCGGCTTGGTTCCGGATTGCCGCTGGGATGATTATGCAACACCACAACATACGCTGCCTGATACTGCAGCGCCGTCCGGTAAATATCTCTGGCAGAGATCAGTGCTGCATTGCTCGTCCCGGTAGACAGAAGCTTTTCTCCGATCAGCATGCTTTTGTTATCAAACATTGCCAACATCAGATGCTCCTGCGTTTCATGTCTTAGCTGCTCCATAAAATACTCTGCAATGCTTTTAGCAGACTGCAGAGTGATCTGTTCCCGGCGGCTTGTCGCTGCAATACGCTTTGCCAGCTCACCGATACATTTTAACTGAATTGCCTTGACATTTCCAATCCCGCGGATCTGTGTCAGACGTTCCATATCCAGCCGCAAAAGATTCAGCAGCCCGTCCGGCCCCGCATTTAAAATACGGTTTGCCAGATCAATGCTTCGCTCCCCCTGACTTCCGGTGCGGATGATCACGCTGATCAATTCTGCATCGGACAGCGCGCCGGCTCCATACGCCAGACATTTTTCATACGGTCGTTCCTGATCCGGTAACTCTTTTACTGTCATATTTTTCTGCATAAAATTCTCTTTTCTACTCTCTCTATGCAGTCTGTATAATCATAGCATACTTTTTTTTTCGTGTACACCGGAAAAATGCGAACATTTTTTTGCATTTCTCTTAAATTTTTATGAAGAACGCCTTACAGATCTTTCACATTCACAGCTGTAAAATCTTTTGTCACAATTCCTGCATCCATCAGTTTCTGCAACGCCATCAGGATACCAAGTTTCGCATGATACCAGGTCAGGCCACCCTGGAAATATACTGCATACGGCGGTTTGATTGGACCATCTGCACTCAGTTCAATGGAAGAACCCTGTACAAAAGCCCCTGCTGCCATAATGACCTGGCTGTCATAACCCGGCATATCCCAAGGTTCCGGTGTCACATAGGAATCCACCGGTGCAGCTGCCTGAATGCCCTGGCAAAATGCGATCACGCCTTCCGGACAGCCAAATGTCACTGCCTGAATAATATCATGACGGGACTCTGTGCTGTTTGGAATGACCGGAAATCCGATTTTTTCAAAAATATTTGCCGCAAAGATTGCACCCTTTAATGCGCCGGACACAACGGTCGGTGCCTGAAACAGTCCCTGATAAAAGCTCTGGATTACGCCCAAGGATGCGCCGACTTCTTTTCCAAGTCCCGGAGAGGTCAGGCGGTAAGCCGCATTATCTACGCACTCTTTTTTACCAACGATATAACCGCCGATCGGTGCCAGACCTCCGCCAAGGTTTTTGATCAGGGAACCAACAATCATATCAGCTCCGACTTCTAACGGTTCCTGCTCCTCTACAAACTCTCCATAACAGTTGTCTACCATACAGATTACATCCGGTTTGATGGATTTTACAAAAGAAATCAGCTCTTTGATCCGCGCAACAGACAATGTCGGTCGTGTTTCGTAACCTTTGGAGCGCTGAATTGTTACTAATTTTGTACGCTCATTGATAGCGGCACGAATACCATCAAAATCAAAATCACGGTTGTTTAACAGATCTACCTGTCGATAAGTAATCCCATACTCTGCCAGAGATCCTTTGGACGGGCGGATTCCAATGACTTCTTCTAACGTATCATACGGTTTTCCCACCGGGGAAAGCAGCTCATCACCCGGACGCAGATTAGACATCAGCGCCAGTGCCAGTGCATGAGTACCACAGGTGATCTGCGGGCGCACCAGCGCAGCTTCTCCATGGAAACACTCTGCATATACTTCTTCCAGTGTATCACGGCCAATATCATTGTAGCCGTAACCGCTGGTTGCCTGAAAACATTCTGCACTGACTCTGCATTTCTGCATCGCATCAATAACTTTCATCTGATTATATTCTGTCGTCTGATCGATTCGGTCAAAACGTTCTTTTAATCTCTGCTCGATTTCTTTTCCAAATTCATAAACTTCTTTGGAAATTCCCATCTCGATATACTTATTCTCAATTAATTCTTCTGTCATACTCATCCTCCTGTTTTCAAATCAAACTTGCGTGAGACCCGGCACGCAATTCCCGTCAATGCAAACTAACAAACTCATTTTCGAATTGCTATGCATCTACACAGATTCATCGCAACATAGGATAAATCTCTTTTAAAATTGCTTCCAGTATTCTGGACTCGTCATAATTATAGTCCGGTTTATTCAGCCAGATCACGTCCCGCTCCCGGCGGAACCATGTAAGCTGGCGCTTTGCAAAATGTCTGGTATCCCGTTTCAGTAAATAAACAGCTTCCTCATAGCTGATTTCACCATCCAGCCAGGAAAGAATTTCTTTATATCCCAGTCCCTGCATGGATACCATGCCTTTATGATACCCATTTGCACGCAGCCGTTTTACTTCTTCCACCAGTCCGTGTTCCAGCATCAAATCTACCCTGCGGTCGATCCGTTCATATAAATGTGCCCGCTCATCCGTCAGTACAAAATAACGGAAATCATATGGCGATTCTTTTGCGCGTTCCTGCTCATTGTGTCTGGAGATCGGTTCTCCGGTTTTTTCAAAATATTCCAGCGCCCGGATCGTACGTTTCACATTATTTGCATGAATAATCTCTGCAGAAGCAGGATCTACTTTTTTTAACATCTCATGCAGCACTTCATTTCCCTGTTCTCTGGCAATCTTTGCATAACGTTCTCGAAGATCCGCATCTTCTTCCTGTTCGGTAAAATCAATATCGTATAACAACGCCTGGATGTAAAATCCGGTTCCTCCTGCCACGATTGGGATCTGCTCTTTCGCATAGATCTCCTTTAAGGCAGCTTTTGCCATTTCCTGAAAGCGAACCACATGAAATTCATCCTCCGGATCCAGCACATCGATCAGATAATGATCTACTCCCTGCATTTCCTCTGGCATGACCTTGGCAGAACCAATATCCATCCCACGATATACCTGCATGGAATCCGCAGAAATTACCGCACCATTGATTCTTTTTGCCAGTGCAAATCTGTTTTTCCGACAGCTGTCGGTCCGGTTAAAATTAATAATGGTTGTTTTTCTGTCTTCATCTATCTATCATCCTTTAAACAATACGCTTAAATTTCTTTTCGATCTCATATTTACTCATTGCAACAATGACTGGTCGTCCATGCGGACAAAAATAAGGATTATCCAGTGTCAGCAACTCGTCAATCAGATGTTCGATCTCCGGTCTGGATAACTTCTGATTGCCTTTGACAGCAGCCTTGCAGGACATGCTTGCGATTTTTTCCGCTACCAGCTCCGGTGTATCTTTCACTGACATGGAACTTAAACTGTCCATCAGTTCCAGCAGCAGACTCTGACTGTTTACCCCATACAGATTGCCCGGAACTGCTGTTACTGCGTACTCTTTTCCACCAAATGGTGAAATTTCATATCCCAGTTTTGTAAATTCCGGTAAAAATTTCTTTAACAAAACTTCTTCCTGCATCGTCAAAGATAAAATAATCGACGGACTTATCATCTGA
>OGPC01001628.1_pt1 | contig 13417 bp, 6 predicted proteins | sample 1552911 | NCBI WGS metagenome assembly OGPC01 (sample SAMEA2580248, study PRJEB22360) | human gut metagenome | biome: human gut; feature: human-associated habitat; material: faeces | place: Denmark | collected 2008/2010 | reverse complement strand
GGATAGTTACTCTTCTCGAATGAGTTGTCGTATCCGTTGCGACGGACAAGAACAATTTCATTATCGCTGAACGAACGGAACAGGCTCTGATAATTCCCGGACAACTTATAACCGGCTTCCGCCACGTCTGCACCCCAAAGAACCTCTCCGGCCGCTTTCGCTGCATTCTCCCACCGGGTCTGTCTGTCCACTCCGCTCAAGGAAATCAAGTCCTGACGCTCATACCCCTGCGCCCATACCGGATTGTTAAACAGTTCGCTTGCCGCATACAGCAACACTCTGCTTTTCAGAGCCAAAGCTGCTCCCCGGGTGACACGTCCCATATCGCTCGCCTGATAGACAGCCGGCAAATGCGGTGCTACCTGTCCGCACTCATCGACTATAAAATCAATACATTCCTGCAATGTATTCCGCGGAATGTTCCGGTAGTCGGTGTCCATATCCATCAGTTCGTTTGCCAGGGGCACTCCACCATATCTCTTCACCAATTCGGAATAGAAATAAGCTCTCAAGAAACGGGCTTCGTATTTCCACCGTTCGATATTCGCCATTCTCATTTCATAATCAGCCTGATTCTGCGGGTCCAGTTTGTATCTTTCCATGTTAATCTGGTCGGCAGTCTCCAGAAAAAGAGTCGCCTGACGGATTCCCTGGTAATAATAAGTCCAAACGTTATCCGGGTTATTCAGCGGATTCCACGAACCGTTGTTGAACATGTGGACGGATGAAGAAGCTACCGAATACTCGGCTTCATCGGAAGCGGCAGCCATCATCGCTCCTCCCACCGGCGAAAACCCGTTGGGAAGATATGTATATAGCCCGTTCACACGCTTTTGAGCGACGTCATAGCTTTCCAACGCCTGCTTCTCTGTCATGGTCAGCATCATCTCCCTATCGAGAATAGGGTTGCACGAGCTTAACAGAAGAGCGGCTATCGAGCTGGATAATAGTATATTTATCTTTTTCATATCGTTACAATTTTAAGTTACAGGGCTTTTACAGTTGTACATTCACACCGATACTCATGGTCCGGATGGCAGGATAGCCGCTCATCGTTTCCGGATCGGTAAACCCATCCATGTGGTCGAAAGAGAACAGATTGGTTCCGTTGAGGAAGAATCTCACTTTATCCAAGCTTAGCTTTTTCACAAGCTGAACAGGAAGCGTGTATCCCACTTCGAGACTGCGGAGTTTGAGGAATGCACCGTTTTCCTGCCAGAACGATGATGTCTGATAGTTGTTCTGGTTTTCGCCTGTGGACAGTCTGGGATAGGTGGCAGTAGCCGCTGTGGCAGGTGTCCATCTTTCGAGTGCCCATTCCGATGCGTTGCCGTTGTTGCGGAAAGCTTCGTAATAGCGTCCGCTTCTGTATACGGTACGGTTGCCTACGCCCTGGAAGTTTGCGTCGAGGTCGAAACCCTTGTAGGCAAAACCCAGATTGAAGCTATAAGTAAACTCCGGCAGGTTGGTGTATCCGATGGCACAAACGTCATTTTCATTGATTACCCCGTCATTGTTCATATCCTTGTATTTGATATCACCCGGCTGCACTTTCATGAAAGTATGCTGCGGAGAATCGTCAATGTCTTTCTGATCCTTGAAAAAGCCGATAGCCTGTAATCCAAAAGGTTGATCTACCCGGTGACCGGTGCGATACATATAAGAGTACTGCTGCAACATCTCTGCATTGTATTTCACTTCATTGTGAGCATACCATACGCCACCCTGTACATAGTAATTAAAGTCATTAATCCGGTCTGCATAACGAGCTGTCAGTTCGAAACCTTTATTGTTCACCTTACCGACATTCATTTCCGGTTTCTTGAATCCTACGAAATCGGGAATCGTGCGGTAGGGAGTTGCCAGAATGTCTCTGCGGTCACGGTTGAAGAAGTCAAAGCTGATGTCTAACTTTCTAAACAATGTTGCGTCAAAGCCCACATTCAGTTGTTTTTCTTTCTCCCAGGTCACACTTGGGTTGGCAAGTGTTCCTTCAAAGTAATTCTCTACATTGGAGTTCGCATCTCCGAACGGATAATAACCTCCCCAGTCGTAATACTGGTCGAACATATAGCGGGTACCACCGATATCGAAATTACCGGTCAGTCCATACGATGCACGCAGTTTCAGGAATGTAAGTACCTTATTGTCTTTCAGGAAGCCCTCATTCGTTGCAATCCAGCCGATAGAACCTGCCGGGAAGAATCCGAAACGACGTCCCGATGGATAGTTCTCGGACCCGTTGTAGCCGAATGTGAACTCACCAATGTATTTCCGGTCGTAGGCATACGTAAAACGTCCGCCCATACCAATGTTGAAATAAGGAAGATTATGTCCCGATATGGTCAATTCGTCGCGGTTGGCCATCAACATACCACTTACCGTATGGATGCCGAAAGTACGGTCGTAATTCAACAAGGCCTGCATGGACAAGTTACGTTGCTGATACGATTTACCTTCATCTATATTCAGTTTTCCACTGTCTTCGCCAATGGGAGTCAATTCTATGTCATCCGCAATTTTCTGTACGCTGAACCGTTGGTAATCATGACTTCCGATGGTATATGTCTGGAAGTAGGAATTGAACCCGATAGCACCCGAAATGCTTAATCCGGGAGTAATAAATCCTAAATCTTCTTTCAGGCGGATAGAAGTCAGAGCCAAGCGCCCGTTGGTTTTATAATATCCCTTTTCCGCTATTTCACCCAATGGATTGGCATAGGTATTGTTTCCTCCATACTGGCGGCTTCCTACAAAAATAGGGAATGAATTGGACGGAACGGAAGAGAGCAAATCAAACACCGCACCTGTATTTTCCGAAGTTCCCGGAAGAGACTTGTCTTCAATCGTACCGCCAACGGTAATCGTGGCAGACAAACGTTTCGTCAGGTTCAAATCTACATTGGTACGGAAGTTATAGCGTACGAAGTTAGAATTATCCGTATAGTCGGAATGTCCCTTTGTCTTAATGTACAATCCCTCGCTCTTCACTGCATTGAACAATACGAAATAACGGATTACATCGTTTCCTCCACTGGCATTGAAATTATAATTCATCACCGGAGCATTGTCTCTCAATATAGTGTCATACCAGTCCACATTAGGATAAAGCAGCGAATTACTTCCGGTACGATAAGCGTCTAATGCCTCATTGGAGTATAAAGGAGAGCCTCCGTCGTTCACCAAAGCTTCATTGTACAGATTCGCATAATTGTAAGCATCTACAAACTTAGGCAAGCGGGTAGCCTGCTGAAAGCCGACCTTGGCACTGAAATTGATTTTCAATCCACCCGTCTGTCCTCTCTTCGTTGTAATGACCAACACGCCATTCGCCCCTCTGTTGCCGTACAGTGCCGTGGCAGCAGCATCTTTCAAAAGAGTAACCGATTCGATTTCTTCCGGCACCAACTGCTGGAAATAACCATCGGGAGCCTGCAAGCCGTCAATCACCATAAACATCCCCCTACCGGCAGCAAACGAACTGACTCCGCGAGAAAGCATGGTGGGACTATCGGCACCCGCTTCGCCACTTCCCTGAAGAGTGACCAGCCCCGGCAGACGCCCGTGCAGTGTATTGGCTACATTCGTAGTGAAAGAATTCTCCAAAGCCGATCCTTTCACAGACGATACTGCACCGGTAGTTATCCATTCGGGTTGTGTGCCGTAAGCCACATAGCTTATCGTATCTGACGATATGGTTTGCGCTGCTACGGAACCACCCAGGCAGAAACCCAGCATAGCCGTCAACATCCATCCTTTTTTTCTATATATCATCTTATTTTTCATACTATATTACTTTTAAGGTAATTAATAACCCGGGTTCTGAACCAGATAACCTTTGTTGATTTCCGATGTAGGGAATGGGTTGAGATACATCTTCTTGTGGAAACTGCGTTTTTCAAACACATAAGGCTCATATCTGAATTCGCTGTCGTTTCCGTCTATCTTATAGACTTTGATTCCCCACATATCGCCTTGCATCACTCCTTCCGTTTCCGCAACTTTCCAGCGCATGATATCCCACAGACGGTGATTGTCGAAAGCCAATTCAATGTCTCTCTCACGATGGATGCGTTTCTTGAAACTCTCGTAATCCAATCCTGCCGGATATGCCGGTTGTCCGGAACGGTCGCGTATCGCTTTTACGGCAGCATAGGCTTCCGATGTCGGCCCGTTGTGATATTCGTTCAGCGCTTCCGCATAACTCAAATAGAACTCGTTCAACTGAAACAGGGTTGAATTCGGAGCCAGCTTGACCTGTGTATTGTTTATCTTGGCAGGGAAATGTTTGTGCAGCCAGAAACCACCATAACAAGTATTGGCATCTCTACCACCCTCCCAAATCTGCATTTCACCTTTTTCTTCATTCCAGATGGATTTGTTGTAAGCAATCGTCTGCGAGAAGCGATAATCCAGTTCGCCCATCTTTGCCTGCAAATCGGTGCCGCCATCGGGATTCCAGTACTGGTCCGTACCGTCGCGTTTCTCATATTTCTTCACGAAGTTCAGTGTCGGTGAAATACCACTCTGCCCACGGTTGCCCGGATAAATATTAGGAGGAGAAATAGCCGACCAGGGCCAGTCCCAAGTACCGATTTCACCATGTGCCTTTTCAGCGAAGATAATCTCCGGATTGTCATAGACTTCCCATGAGTAGCGATAGTTCTTATCCACTCCCTGATCCGTAATGAGGTGATGACCATTAGCGGCCGCCCAGTCGAGCACAGCTTTGGCAGCATCCGCAGCCTGTTTCCATAATTCGTGATTGGAACTGCCCAGACAAATCAGATTATTATTCACTCCGAGACTCATATAAGGAGTTTCCGTATTGAACAGCGGACTGGCAGCATACAGTAATGTTTTTGCTTTGATAGCAAGTGCCACACCCTTACCGACACGCCCTTTCTGGGCACCGGTCTGGTCTTCCGGAAATTCGGGAGCATCAATGGCATCCTGACAATCTTTCAGTATAAAGTTCACCACTTCCTGCAAAGAGGCACGCGGAATCTTCAAGTCTTCACCCAAATCAATCCGGCGGTCGATGATAGGCACACCACCGTACCATTTCATCATCTCCAGATAATTCAGTGCGCGAAGGGTCTTCATCTCCGCAATAATCTGATTGGCATAAGTATTGGAGATGTCGGGTACATCATGGATGCGTTCTATCATAATGGCAATCTGCCGGAGAGCGACCCAACGAAACGGGTAGCGTTTGTCCTGTATATCGTCCGGAGTCAATGAACCGGAATTCCATTTTTGAGTAGAGTACCAGGCTGCACATGTCTCCGACTCGTCACTCGCTCCGGAACTCAATGTTCCATCGTAATTGGTCGGGTCTGCCCATCCCTCCGTGAAATAAGGCAGGTTGGAATGTACGGCATACCGGTAGACGGTGGCCAGGAAACGTTCTGCATGGGCAGTCGATGAGAATACGGTATCTTCAGTCACATCAATACCGGGAGCTTTATCCAGATAGTTTCCCATCATATCCTCACAAGAAGAGGAACCTATTGCCAACGCAATACAAGATATTATTATAGCAACTAGCTTTTTCATTCCATTCATCTTTAAAAGTTTATACTTACACCTAAGTTGTAGGTTCTCGTCACAGGATAAGGCTCATTATTGTTATCCATCATAGGAGACTCGGGGTCTTCGCCGGGCAGCAGATCCGCCCAGGTCAGCAGGTTGCTGCCGTTGGCATAAAGACGGAGCGAGCTGATACCGATGCGCTTGAAGAAAGGATTGCGCCATGTATAGCCTATTTCCACGTTCTTCAGTCGCAGGTAGGAAGCATCTTCGAGCCAGTAAGTAGAGGTCATATAATTGTGTCCGTTGTCGGATACGGAGAAACGCGGATACTTGATTTCCTGTCCGTTCGCGTAGCGTTCGTAGGTCCAGCTCTTCAGCAAGTCCTGCACGGCACCTCTGTTGTTATTGAATCCCTGACGGGATACGTTGGAAGCGATTGTAGAAACATTGGAAGCTCCCTGAAACAAAACAGAGAAGTCGAAGTTCTTAAACTCGCCGCCGAATGAGAATCCAAAGATCTTCTCCGGGAAATTGGAATAACCGATAGGCACCTGATCGTTGTCATTAATCACACCATCGCCATTGATGTCCTTGTATTTGATATCACCCGGCTGAATCTTGTTGTTGCTCCACATATAAGTGGGACGGTTCGGGTCGTTCACTTCTTCCCAGGTGTTATAGAGTCCGTCGGCTACATAACCGAAGATTTGTCCGTAACGGAGGCCGGTTGCACTGCGATAGGAATATTCCCAGGGAGCCTCATCTTTATACAATATCTTATTGCGGGCGAAGCTATAATTGCCTTTCACAAAATAGCTGAAATCACCAACCTTGTCATAATAAGACAGTTCGAATTCATAACCGGAGTTTTTCATGCGTCCCAAGTTATAAGCGGGGAAGTCGGCTCCTGTAATATTGGGAACGGTTCCGCGGTTGCAAAGAATGTCATTACGTCTTTCTTCGAAGTAATCGAATACCAGTCCGATTCTACTGCCCCAGAACTTCATATCAGCACCGATGTTCCATTTCTTGGACTTTTCCCATGTCAGGTCCGGATTTCCGAGTTTACCTTCGTATACGCCTCTGTATCCCTGATAGGAAGAACCTACCTCACCGAAATGATAGATGTCGCCGGAACCAAACAGATTCTTGTCGGCTGTATAGGTGTAGGACGTAGGACGATAGAGGAAGCGGGAGCCTCCGACTTTATCATTTCCGACCACACCATAGGAACCACGAATCTTGGCAAAAGTCACTGCCTCGCCTTTCGGGAAGAATGATTCTTCAGAAAGTACCCATCCCAAAGAGAATGCCGGGAACGTACCGAAACGTTTTCCCTCGGCAAAGTTCTCCGTTCCGTTGTAACCGATGTTGAACTCGAACAGGTAACGGTCTTTGAATCCGTAAGTGACACGGCCTACCAATCCCTGATAACCCTGCGGTACAGAAAATTCAAGATTCGGATCGTAGTATTTACTCTGATTGTAAAGTACCAGCCCTGTAACGTTGTGACTGCCAAAGCGACGGGCATACTCGATACCTCCCTCAAAGTAGACACGGCGGTTCTTCTGGTATCGTTCGCCGAAGCGTGTTACTTCCGATCCGTCATCGCCCGAAATGAGTACTACTCCGCCTTTGCCGTCCGCTTTACCCTCATATGACGTACCGTTGCGTTGGTACTCGCGGATATGGTTGTTATAGTTTTTGTAGGAGATGGCTGCACGCACTGCCAGACCTTTAGTCAGGTAATCCATTTTATAATTCACACGGATCGAACCATTCAGAAAATTGGCATAGTCTTTATGATTTCCTTTCATGTAAGCTACCATAGGAGTAGATGCGGGTATCTGTGCCGTAGTGGGAACCATTACGATCTTATTGTCCACTACCCCTGGAGAAATAATAGGCGGAACAGTTACCAGCATATTCATGAAACTGGAAGTCGACCAGTTTGGTCCGCGCGTATCGTCCATCTGCGTGGAGAGGTCGAAACTGACTTTCAGGTTCTTGTTGATATTGAAGTCGAAGTTGGAACGCAGATTGTAGCGTCTGTACTTCAACTGATAGTCATAACCGGGGTCATAAACATCGGTATTGAACAAACCATTCTGCGTGAAGTAACCTGCAGAGAAGAAGTATTTCACCCGTTCGGTACCGCCACTGATATTGATATTGGTTTGTGTCTGATAGGAAGCATCGCTTACCAGCAGGTCTGTCCAGTTCACGTCCGGATAAAGAATCGGATCGGACTGGGTACGGTATTTTTCAATCACCTCGTCCGAGAAACGGCGGGTAAGATTTCCCGTTACATAAGCATCATAAGCCTGTCCCAGATTGTAAGAGTTGGCATACTCATAAGAGTTCATGCTCTTTCTCAAATCAATGAAAGAAGTGCGGGCCACACTGGTAGAAACATTGATGCGGGGAGCACCTTGCTGTCCGCGTTTCGTCGTCACCAGAATTACACCATTCGCACCACGTACACCATACACGGCTGTGGCGGAAGCATCTTTCAAAATGGTTATATTCTCGATTTCATTCGGGTCGATGTTGTTGTAGTTATCGCTCTCGATTCCGTCCACCATGACCAATGGGTCCTGCTCGTTGCCACTATCGGCAAAGGTTCCCACACCACGGATACGGATAGTCGACTGGTCTTTTCCCGGCTCACCACTCCGCTGCACGGCAAACAAACCCGGCATACGACCTGCCAGCGCATTACTGATATTGGCCTGTGGCGACTGCAACAGGTCTTTGGTAGTCACGGAAGCCAACGAACCGGTGACGGTTTCTTTCTTCTGCACACCGTAAGCCACGACAACGACTTCCTCGAGCTGCTGCGTATCTTCGCGCATGGTTACATCTACCTTACGTTTGCCGGCAACGTTCACTTTCACGGTCGTGAATCCGATATACGTAAACTGAAGTTCTGCATTGGCGGGTACATTCAATGTGTATTTCCCGTCAGCATCAGTGATGGTTCCGGTCGTTGTGTTCAATACAGACACGGTGACTCCTATCAAAGGGATTCCATTCAAGTCCTTCACTACCCCGGAAACAGTGATGTTACTTTGCTGATTGGGGGCGGGATTCGCGTACCCGTCAGAGTGAGGTAACGCATACGCCCCCTCTATAGAGCAAACTCCCGTAAGCAAGAGACAGATGCTTAAATAAATTCTGCATCCAATACTTCTTTTAGTTTTGATTTTCTGTTTAAACATAATATTTTGTTTTAGATTAAGGGGATAAAAATCTTATCCTGTCGAACGGTTTCTGATTCGACTCATACAAAGGTTTCGTTTTTCATGTTTTCATAAATTCTTAGTTTATATAGGTTCGTAACTCGTTGCTTTTCCGACGACAAATATACCTTAGCATCATTAATTAAGGCTTAACTAACCCTTAACTGCCACAAAAAACAGAAAAAAAATCTAATTAAAATTCCTCTGACCTTACTTTTTGCCACTCGCCCATTCTTTTCGCTTGCAATATTTTGCTGGTTTTAAGTTTTTATCTAATTTTGTTGCTAAGCTATGCTATAAAAAATAGGGAATAGCAGCCTCCTTTGTTTTTTACCCGATCGAATTATCTTAATCATGAGAAAAATTATGCCGAATAATAAAAAGAAGATATTACTGCTATTAGTCCTGCTATTATCTTGTATCAGTTATGCTGGCAACCCTGATAAGAAAAAGATCTCCTACGGACTGACATTTCAATCTCACACAGTCAATCAAGACCAAAGAACCTCCCTGGATCTTAATCCGGACGGTGAACTTGATATGGCTAACAGATATTTACTCCCATTCAAAATAAAAGGGATTTCCTGGAACAGGCTGTCCTGACATACGGTTATATCTTCCGCTTCATCGTGAACGACACATTAAGTCTGGACTTTATTTCTAATCTGAATCTTGGCAAGATGAATTTCGTAATGTCCGATTCGCAAGGGATATTGAGCAATATGCAATTCTCGGAACTCAATGACAAAGAACTGAACAAATGGCTCAACATCAAAGTGACTTTCAACCAGCAGAATATAAGGTGCCAGATCAACAATGTAGTCAAGGAAATCCCTTTTGCTTTCAACAGTTACAAGCACACCCAGATTCTTTTCGGTACCAATACTCACCAAACGTTCTATACTACGGACGTACCTCCCATTTCAGTCCGGGACATCGTTATCACCAACGACAAAGGACAGGTAATCAGAGAATGGCCGATGCTGCGCCATACAGATAAAGGGGTGTATGATGAAAAAGGAAGCAACTATGCAACTGTGAAGAACGGCGTCTGGAAAGTGGACAAACACGTCACTTGGGAAAAGGAAGCAAGTATTCCACTGACAGAGGTCAATGCCCAGATAGCATACGACACCATCCAGCCACGGATATTCATAGCCAGCAGTGAATTTGTCATTACCTATGATATAGCAAATAAAGCGGTATCGAAAGCAATGAACAAAAAAGGAAATCCGTTTCGTAACGGAGGCAGCCAAACGATTTATGACGCTAAAAACAACCGGCTGATCTCTTATAGTGTTCAATACCCCGAACTTATCACCTATAATTTCGAAACGAACGAATGGTCTGCGGAAGAAAGACGGGAAAATCTGGCCCCCGTACAACAGCATAACCGGATTCTCATTGACGATGAACTGATTCTGTTCGGAGGATATGGTGCACACACCTATAAAGCAACCATCAACAAGCATAAACTGAACGATGGAGAATGGACCACCAAAGACCTCTCTTCATACGTCATCCCGCGTTATTTAAGTACCATGGGCTACTTAGGTAACGACACGCTTCTGATTATCGGCGGATATGGCAGTCATTCGGGACGTCAGGAGGAGTTTCCGACCAACCTCTATGATATCCTCGAAATCAACTATAAAGACATGACGAGCAAGATGATCGGGCAGTTCTCCGTCGGCCCCACTCCTCTTGTGTTCAGTAACTCCATGGTGCTCCGGAAAGAGGAACATAAGGCATACACGATAGCATACAATAACAGCAAGTTTCACTCCACAGCCATCCTAAGCGTTATCGACTGGAAAAATGGAACGTTTGAAACGCTGGGGGACTCCATCCCTTACAACTTCCTTGATACGGAATCTTTCTGCGATTTGATTTATGTGGAACAGACATCGACACTTTACGGTGTCTTCCTTGAGAAGAAAGAACCGGGTAACGATTATAGTGTCGAAATCTATTCGCTTGCATTTCCTCCACTCAAGGCTTCGGACATAGAGCAGATACCTGCCGGAGGGGATAAGGAGCTTATGAAATACATCGTATTATCGGTCGTGGTTCTCCTTATTATAATAGGCGTTACCATCAGCTACCGGAAACGGTTGAAGAGAAAAACATCTCCTGCGACAGCAGGTACTTTGGAAGAAGGGAGGGTAGACAATTCCGCAAAGGCAGAGGAACAGCAACAGCCCGTCACAACCAAACCACAGGATAAAAAGCCACGTATATCCACCATCCATCTTCTCGGAGATTTTCAGGTGTTCGATAAGGAGGGAAATGATATCACGCAGGAATTTACGCCCATCATCAAACAGGTGTTTCTATATATCCTGCTAAACAGTATTGCAAAAGGCAGAAAAGTGACTTCGCAGGAATTGGACGAGACTTTCTGGCTGGGAATGAACAAAGCGGATGCTTCCAACACCCGGAATGTGAATATCAGGAAACTACGGCTTATTCTTGAAAGAACAGGGGACATAGCCATTAATTATAAAGGCGGCTACTGGTCTATCAGCATAGGTGACGACATTACCTGTGACTATCATGAGATCAGCAAAATCCTACAGGAAGTACCGGACAAAGCAACGGTGGACATCGCTACCTTACAGCGTATTCTGAAACTCGCTGCGGGAGGAACACTCACACCTACCATCAGTGCAGAATGGCTCGACTCTTTCAAAGACGAATATACCAAGCAGGTCACTACTTTCATGCTTAGAATGTTGGAGACCTCTGATGTGAAAGGGAACAACAAGCTCATATTGCAGATAGCAGACGTCCTGCTGCTTAATGATACGCTTGATGAAGAAGCGATGCGCATCAAGTGCCAGATATTATTCCGGATGGGACAGAAGGGAGCATCCAAAAGGTGTTATGACACTTTCGTCGCAGAGCATACACGCCTGTTGAATGAGAAGCCTGCCATCAGTTACGAGGATATCCTGTCAGACCTCCAGTAATTACAGACCGGCCGAAGCTCTTACCAATAAAAGTATTATCTTTGTTGCATGAAAAAATTAGTCATTGTAGGATGTGGACGACTTGCAGAAATCGTTGCGGATGCAGTTGTCAATGGCTTATTAGCAGATTATCATCTGGTAGGTGTCTATTCGCGTACGGCATCAAAAGCAGCACACATCGTAAATAAAATGCAGCAACATGGCAAGCCTTGCATTGCTTGCGCCACATTGGAAGAGTTATTGGCATTAAAGCCTGATTATCTGGTAGAATCGGCCTCTCCTGCCGCCATGCGGGAATTGGCTTTGCCGGCATTGAGAAACGGAACGTCTGTCGTTACTTTGTCTATCGGTGCTTTGGCAGATGAGGCATTCTACCGGGAAGTGACAGAAACCGCCAGGGCAAATGGTACACGGGTCTATATCGCATCCGGAGCTACCGGTGGATTCGATGTTTTAAGAACTGCCTCCCTGATGGGAAATACGACGGCTCGCTTCTTCAATGAAAAAGGTCCTAACGCACTCAAAGGAACTCCCGTTTATGATGATTCTTTGCAAACGGAGCAGCGTACCGTTTTCTCCGGCAGTGCTGCGGAAGCGATTCGCCTCTTTCCAACCAAAGTGAATGTTACGGTTGCCGCCTCACGGGCTTCTGTCGGTCCGGAGAATATGCAGGTATCCATACAGTCTACTCCCGGATTTGTGGGAGATACGCAAAGAGTAGAAATCAAAAACGACCAGGTGCATGCCGTAGTAGACATTTATAGTGCTACATCGGATATTGCAGGGTGGTCAGTAGTGAGCACCCTGATTAATATCGCTTCACCCATTGTATTCTGACAGATTGGCCAGTACTTTTGCGCTCAGGCGGTCAAACGCCTGACGCGTGCGGCCAGTAGACACCTGCATACAACGTACATGCGGATGATTGAGAAGCTGTTCACCCCCCAACGCGCCTATCGTGTCACAAAAACAAAGGTTATCACCTTCCAGCCATTCAGTAAAAGCAGCCTCATCCCATGCCGGCGACAAACCGGTATTGAATAAGATCTTCCGGTTACCCATCTGCTTAAATTCCTCTTCGTGCAGTAAAACCGTATTTTTATTAAGGCAGCAGCAAATGACTTCACTCTCTGCAAGGAGTTCCCTCAATGGCAAAAAGCGATATCCTTTGGCAGTAGCCGCTTCTTTCTCACTGCGGGCATAATATGAAATATCAGCACCAAAGAACTTCAAAGCGTCCGCTATCATGCCGCCCGACTTACCCAGTCCGACTATTCCGACTTTCAATCCGGTGATCTCACGAGGCAACTCCTCCCACGATTCCTGCCCAAAGCCGTGCAAACAGCGCACCAACTCACTGACTACATATTCCACTACTCCCTCGTCACCATAATCCCGAATACCTGTCACCGTGATACCCCGTTCATTAGCATAGCGAATATCGACATTGGCACTTTCGGGAGAATAGAGTGAACAACACATTCCAATGTATTTCACATTCGGACAACACTCGAGTACATACCGGTTGATACGGGAGGTATAACTCAAAAGCACCGCATCAGCATCTCCGATACGGGCAATTATTTCATCATCATTCGCGGGTATATCAGGATACATCACCACCTGACCGGCAAATGAATACAACGCTTTTTCGGCCGACGGAACCAG
>OGPC01001626.1_pt1 | contig 13483 bp, 10 predicted proteins | sample 1552911 | NCBI WGS metagenome assembly OGPC01 (sample SAMEA2580248, study PRJEB22360) | human gut metagenome | biome: human gut; feature: human-associated habitat; material: faeces | place: Denmark | collected 2008/2010 | reverse complement strand
AGCTGCTGCCGCCGCCGCAGGCGGCCAGAGAGACGCCAACAACGAGGCTCATGGCCACGGCAGCGCTCAGTTTGCGGATGAACTCCTGTTTCATGGGTCTTTCCTCCAGAGAAAAATCGGTTTGTGTTCTGTCCCCAGAAAAGGTCATATCTTTTCAAGGATGTTTACAAAAGATAACATATTTTGTGAGGCGCTGTCAAGAGATTTTATCACATACTTCGTGAAGAATGATAAATTGGTGTCAATTTGTGACGCTGACGGTATACGAAGCGAACGGACGGTCTACGCTGTTAGTAATTCCTGAATGGAAACCAAGCAAGCAGTTTTGCCACTTTCAGCCCCAGTTAGTACTTCAATATTACTATGTTTTGGAAATCGGCACAACCATATAACCGTCTTTGATGAAACTATTTTTGTTTCATCGATGACATTGTACCGGCAAGCAATGTTTTCGTCTATACAAAAACACTTTTTGCGTTGCAAAATGCTTGTTGGGGGAATGCCCCAAGCCCCTTTGATCTGCATTTTCCAATGCAGGCTGCGCATCCCTGCGGGACGCTTTTTACCCGGTGATGCTTTCCGGGTCGTTGAGGATTTGCATGAGGTGAGAAGCGGCTTCTGCCAGAGAAGCATACTTCATCTGTTCCGGGACAGGCGCATTCTGAAGTGAAATGCCCCATTCCTGCATACATTCCGCAAGCTCCTTCTGCACCAGCAGTGCAGCCTCCCGGCGCATTTCCGGGGAAGCGTCCGTGTCCAGCACATAGGCAACAGTAAACTCGCCGTTGCGATCTTCCGTCAACTGCACCATGGAATCGTGGTCAGTCCAGAAGTGGCAGAAACGAACCCCGCCGCCGATTTCTTCCATTCCGGAGCGCAGCTCTTCTTCATCGCTCCATTGCGGCACTTCGGAGAGAACACTCTGCAACTGCTCATACGCCTGCTGTTCGGCAGGGGCGACTTTTTTGCAGTGGTATTCCCGCTGGATGGCGCGCTGCCAGTACAACGCCAGCTTGCCCCGTTTTGCTCGCTCGATCGCATCCCGAATATCAGCTAAAATGCTGTACCGTGGTTCTCTCATTTTGACACCTCCAAACAATCAACTCTTTGGGAAACAATATATCCTATAAGAACGATTATAACCGATAGGATTGCAAAAGAAAAGCGCACCGGCTAAATTTCAGCCGATGCGCTTGCAAAGTTTGTGGTTTATTCCTCGTTTGTGAGGTAAGGGAGATTGCTGATATAGGTGTCCAGCAGATCGAGCGCCGCTTTTTTCTGGATGGGGGTCAAACCTTCCAGTCGCTTGCGGATCTCGTCATCGGTCACATGGGATGCACTGGGAACCAGATCACACAACAATGTGTCGGCGGAAATATTCAGAGCATTCAGAAGTTTGACGATGGTGGCAAGACCGGGTTCCTTTAAGCCACGCTCTACCATGCCGATATAGTTGGAGGAAAGCTCAGATTTTTCTGCAAGCTGTTCCAGTGTCAACCTATGCTTTATACGCTGCTCCCGTAGTCGCTGTCCAAAAAGCTCTTTCATAGTGCAACCTCATCCTATCGTGTTCTTTACACTCCATAGGATACCTGTTGGTTGCACCAACATACACAATCGAAAGAGATAAACCATTCCGTTAAAGATTGAACCAACGAAAAAAGATTGCCGGGTGCCGACCTCTTGCGGTCAACTCCCGGCAATTTGTTCTTATCGAGCCTGCTCGTTCTCCTGTGCTGGCTTTTCCTCCGCAAAAAAGCGTTCCACGTTTTTCTGTGCCCGAACCAGTTCCTGCATCTCATTCCTTGCCTTGCGGTAGTCCGGGTAAGCCGCTTTCTTCTTGGTCAGCAGCTCTGCAAACTCCGCATCCAACGCCTTGACATTCGGCAGCTTTTTCAGCCCGGCTTCATCAAAGGCAGCTTTCGCCGCCTTGTGCAGAGTGATCTCCTCCCGGTGGGTTTCCAGAAATGCCTTGCTGTACCCGGCTTTCCGATAAGCGGCGTACACCTCACGGGTCTTGGCATAGTTGATGATGTGGGTTTTCAAGACGGCAATTTCCGTCAACCTTGCTTCCGCTGCCTTAATGGAATCGCCCATGGCATGATAGCGTTCGGTTGCCGCCGCTGCACGTTCCCGCAGTTCGTCGGCACTGCCGATTTTCTGCTCCTGTAAAAACAGCAAGGTCTTGGACATCTCTTTCAGGTTGAACTTCGTTGCCCACTTTTTGTAGCCGACACTTTTGCCTGCCGCCATTTTTCCCTGAATGTCCACCAGCAACTGAAAGGGCTGTTCTTTGGGCGGCTGCTTCTGATAGGGGTGGTGCTTCGCCTTTCCCTCCAGCACCGCCTTGATTTCCTCCTCACTGTACCCGATGCCCAGTGTGCGGAAACGGATAAACCGTTTCTGCCCCTTGCCCTTCACAGCCGTGTGCTTGCCCCGCTTCACCTCATAGCCCTGCTGTTCCAGCTTTTGCAGAAACGCTTCGTAATCCTCCGGCTTTTCTGCAAGGATGGTGTTGATGATTCCGCACAGGCGGTCACGGTTGCTTTCTTTCGGCGGATAGACGATGCGCTTCTGTCGTTCCCGATAAGGCTTGTACTCGATGGTGGAGAGCTGGTGCTCTAGGCAAATCAGGTCACTCAACCGCTGAACCGCAAAGGTGGAGAGCCAGAAATTTTTGAATTTCCGGGTCCCGTCCAAGGCAGTGGAATTATAAATAATGTGGTTGTGAATATGCGCCCGATCTGTGTGGGTGGCAACGATAAAAGCGTGTTTGCCCTTCAAAAACCGCTCGGCAAACTCGTAGCCGATGCGGTTGGCTTCCTCCGGCGTAACTTCTCCCGGCTTGAAAGATTGCCGCACCTGATAGGCGATAACATCACTTTTCTGGCTTCGTCCGGTGGTCTGCTCGTACAGCCGTTTCGTCAGCAGAAATTCCTCGTCTACCGTCAGCGGGCTGCACTGATAGCTGCTGACCAGCTCGCCCTGCTCGGTCTTGCCCGGGTTCTGGATATAGCTGGTGTGGTTGTGCAGACACGCCCCGATGGATTTTCCTTTATTCTTCCGCATGGGAATCAACCGTGTTGCCGCCAGTGCCATCACCCCCCTTACAAAAAAGAAAATGCCGCACATCGGCGGCATCGAGATCATTTGGATAATTTTTCGTAATCGACAGCACCTGCCAGATACATCGCCTTGTAACGGGCACATTCCAGTTCGTTGCAGATCTCATCTAAGGCAAGGTATCGCTTCCATGCTTCTTGGCTGATGACGCTCTGAAGGGCTTTCTCAGCCGCTATTTTGGCTTTTTTCAGTCGCCGATAGTTTTCATCCTCGCCCAGCATTTCAGAAAAAATCGTGCTGCTGTGCTCAGAATAACAAGCCTCCAATTTCTGGTTTTCCATAGCATCCCTCACAATCCGGCAACCCAGCCACTAAAACGCTCTGCTGTATCTACAATCAAAGCGCCCATAAAAATCAACACAAAGCAGCCAAACTCTGCCACCAGCAAGATCAAAAACTGCAGCCACTCCCGGCAGTACAGCGTATAAAGGCCGCAGCCGAAGATATACAGCATAGGCAGTGCCAGCACGAACGCCGACAGGTTCAGCGTCCATTTCAGCATCAGCGCAAGGAAAGCCGTAAGCAGCCAAAACGGAAAAACGATCATCTTAAAAACAAACCTCATATCTAGCACCTGCCTTTCTTTCGCCCTTATTATAAAGGTGTCAACGATTGCTTTGCAAGGATGTCACCCCTTATGTACCCCCGCAGCCCTCCAACTGCGGGGTAAAATTTTAGAGTTCTGCCAATTTGGAAAGGATCTGCCGACCAATCTCAATCAGTTCATCCAGCCGCTGCCGCAGGTCCTCCATGTCGGCGGCATAGACCTTGCCGCACTCGTTGGCACGCTTGGCGTACTGGTTCAGATTGTTGCTACACATCTGCAAGAGATATGCCATGCGTTGCAGTTCTTTCAAGTCGAGGTGCAGGCAATAGCCGTCCAGTGCCATCTTGCGGATATAGGCACTCAGGCTGCGGATGCCCATGCCAAGCATCTTTTCATAAATGCGGTTTTTCTCCGCTTTTGTGGTTCTCAGGATGATGATCTCGTCCCGCTTTTCCCTCACCGGGCATCACCGTCCTTATCCAGATAGCTTTTGAAGGGCTTCACCGGCTCCGGCTTGTCCGACTTTTCCTCCAGCGCCGCCAGCACCGAGGGGCGGCGAGGTGCATCCTCCTGTTCTTCCTCGTCTTGTTCCGGCTCGTGGCTTTTTTCGTCCACATCCAACTGAGCATTCAGCTCTGCAAGCCGTGCGGACTTTTCGGCCAGTTCTTCCTCCTGTGGGAAGGGCTTTTCCACCTCGATCTGCGCCGCCGCCTGCTGCTGATGCAGGGTGGTCAGTTCGTTCTCGGCAGAGGTGATGCGCTCCGGGAAGCTGTTCAGCGAATTATCCAGACGAATGATGTTGCCCAGAGGGTCGGTGCCCAAAGGTACCGTGTACTTCCGCTGCCCCTTCAGGATCGCCTGATATTCGCTGCGGAAGGTATCGAACCGCAGAGACAACTCAAAGCCCCGGTAGCTGCCGATGACTTTTTCCTCGGCGTTGGGCAGTTCGGAACAAGCGAGGACCAGTCGCTCACCGGCGGTCTTTTTCTCGTCGTAGGTCACGCCCTTGATGACCATACCGCAAAATTCCTCCTTGCCCTGCGGGTGGGCGGCGGCAAGCTGTGCATCCGCTTTCACCCCAGCAATATAGGCGTTCGTTTCCTGAATGTCAGCCGGGAACTTGGTCAGCAGCTTGTCTTGCAGGCGGAATTTCTGGCTCTGGTGGTCGGCTTTCAGCACCTTCAGCTTGGCGACCTGAACGTCCAAGTCCATCTTCTCCTTGATGAGGGGATTTCCGGCACACAATGCCTTAATCTCCGCATAGGAAAGTGCCTGTTCGTCTACATCTTCGCAGGAGCGAACCGGGGATTTACTGGTCATAATCTGCGAGATAAATCGCTGTTTATTTTCCAAAGTTTGGAACAAATAACTGTCAAATGTCCCTTCCGTGACGTAATTGAACACCTTGACTTCCTTATTCATATTGCCCTGACGGATGATTCGCCCGTTGCGCTGGGTCATGTCGCTGGGCTTCCAGCCAACATCCAGATGATGCACCGCCACAAGCCGCGATTGGACGTTGGTGCCTGCCCCCATTTTCGCCGTACTTCCGAGTAAAACCCGCACATCGCCAGAGCGTACTTTGGAGAACAAAGCCGCTTTTTTCGCCTCGGTGTCGGCGTTGTGGATAAACTCGATCTCGTTTTCCGGCACACCGGCGGCAATCAGCTTTTTGCGAATGTCCTCATAGACATTGAAGTTGCCATCGTTCTTTGGTGTCGAGAGGTCGCAGAACAAAAGTTGGGTCAACTTCTGTTCTTTACCCTCCTCCCAGATTTTCAACACATTCTGAACGCATACGTTCAGTTTGCTGTTGGGATCATCGGGCAGCATGGGGTTCATCAAGCGAACGTCCAAGCCGATTTTTCTGCCGTCGTTTGTGACGCAGAGCATATTGTCCACGGAGGCATCTACTGCACCAGAGTGGATTTCTGCAGCACGTTTGCTCAGTTCCTGCACCATTTTCTTTTGAATCTCCGAGGGTTTTGCCACCACGGTTTCAAACTTTGCTTCTGGCACAGGCAGATGGAGCTGGTCGGATGTTTTAATGTCCGCAACCTCCTTGAACATGGACATCAGTTCCGGCAGATTGAAAAACTTTGCGAATCTCGTCCTCGCCCGATACCCAGTACCTTCGGGGGCTAGTTCGATGGCGGTGGTGGTCTCGCCAAAGGTAGATGCCCAGCAGTCAAAGTGGGTCAGCTTTTTCTGCTGCAAGGTGCTGTACTGCAAATACCGCATGACCGTGTAAAGTTCGGTCATACTGTTGCTCACGGGCGTTCCCGTGGCGAACACCACGCCCCGCCCGCCGGTGATCTCATCCAGATAGCGGCACTTGCCGAACATATCGCTGGATTTCTGCGCTTCGCTGGTGGATAATCCTGCGACATTCCGCATTTTTGTGGTCAAAAAGAGGTTCTTGTAAAAATGCGACTCGTCCACAAAAAGCCTGTCAACGCCCAGTTGCTCAAAGGTGATCACATCATCCTTGCGCTCATCGGAGCGCAGTTTTTCCAGCTTGGTTTCCAGCGTTTTCCGGGTCTTTTCCATCTGCTTGATGGAGAAATTCTCACCTGCGTGGACTTTCAGCTCATTGATGGCGGCAAGCGTTTCATAAATTTGCTCCTGAATGATACGTTCCTGCCGCTCAAAGGACAGCGGGATGCGCTCAAACTGGCTATGCCCGATGATGACGGCATCGTAGTCCCCGGTGGCGATGCGGGCACAGAATTTTTTGCGGTTGGCAGTCTCAAAGTCCTTGCGCCGTGCTACCAGCAGCTTGGCATTGGGGTAGAGGTTCAGGAACTCGCTTGCCCACTGCTCCGTCAGGTGATTGGGCACAACAAACAGCGATTTCTGGCACAGCCCCAGCCGTTTTGCTTCCATAGCGGATGCCGCCATTTCGTAGGTTTTGCCCGCGCCAACTTCGTGTGCAAGCAGCGTATTACCGCCATAAAGCACATGAGCGATGGCGTTGCGCTGGTGCTCCCGGAGGGTGATCTCCGGGTTCATGCCCACGAATTTGATGTGGGAGCCATCGTATTCACGGGGGCGGGTAGAGTTGAACAGCTCGTTGTACTGCCGAACCAGCGCAATGCGCCGCTGGGGGTCCTGCCAGACCCAGTTGGCAAAAGCGTCCTTGATGACCTGCTGTTTCTGCTGTGCCAGCATAGTCTCCCGCTTGTTCAACACCCGCTTGGGCTTGCCTTCGGCATCCTCAATGGTGTCATAGATGCGGACATCTTTCAGGTTCAGGGTCTCCTCCAGAATCTTGTAGGCGTTGGCACGGGATGTGCCGTAGGTCTCGGAGGAGATAATGTCGCCCCGCCCCGTAGCCGTTTTGCCCTCTACACGCCACTCGGCGGTATACGGAGAATATCTCACTTTGACTGCATGACGAAGATAGTAGGGGATCTGGAAGGTCTCGGTCATAAACTTCTGGATAATATCCGGGTCCAGCCACGTTGCACCCAAGCGCACATCAATTTCGGAGGCTTCCAGCTCTCTGGGCTGCGCCTTGGCCAGCGCATCCACATTGACGGCAAACTCCGGGTTGGTCTCTGCCGCAAACTGCGCCATTCGCAGCTTTGCCCGGACATCGCCGGACAGGTACTCGTCTGCCATCTGCCAGCCTGCTTCCGGGTCGGTGGGGTCAGCGGCAGGGTCCTTGAAGATCACGCCGGAGAGTTCGGTGGTAATGCGCCCATACTCGCCGGGTGTGCCCAGCAGCTCTGCCATATAGGGCAGGTCTACTTTACCGTGTTCCCCGATGGACACCGCCAACGCTTCGCTGGGGGTATCCACACTGGTGACGGTGCGCTCCGGGCGGATGGTGCGTTTCGTAAACATCGCCGCTTTGGATTTGAGCTGCCCCTGCTCGTCCAGATTTTCCAGCGAACACAGCAGATAGTAGGAGGAATCCTGCTCAAACAACCGCCCATTTTTGCGGTCGTTCAGCAGACCGTACTTTGCGGTAAAGTCACCATAAGCGGCATTCAAACGCTCCTGCGCTGCCTTGATGTCCTCGTCCGGGTAATCCTCCAACTGCTGCTGAATCAGCTCGTTGACGATCTGCCGCAGCTCCACCATGCCGGTGACACGCCCCTTGGCGGTGTCGGACAGCTCCACCTGCGTCATCACGGAATTTTCCCGGTAGAACACCTCGCCGTCCACCACGGTGTAGGAAAAGTTCTTCACCTCCGGGTCGGCAGGCAGGGTGCGCCGGGTGGTTTCTTCCTCGGCAATGTCGGGGGTGTCCACCTCAACTTCGGTGTATTGCCCCTCAATATGCTGCACTGCTTCGGCAAGCTGGTCGGAAAGGTTTGCGCCCTCGATGGGGGAAACGGTCAATTCCTCTCGTCCGTACTGGGTGCTTTCTGTGGTCAGCTCGCCCAGCACCATCTCCGGGTGGTCTACGAAATACTGGCTGATGGCAAAGCCGTCCTCGGTCTTGCCAAGCTGCACCCATGCAGGCTCAATGTCCGCAGGGCGGTCACGCTTTTGCAGGAAGATGATGTCCGAAACGACTTCGGTGCCTGCGTTCGCCTTAAACGCATTATTGGGCAGGCGGATAGCACCCAACAGATCGGCACGTTCTGCCATGTGCTTGCGGGCGGTGCTGTCCTTGCTGTCCATGGTGTAGCGGCTGGTGACGAACGCCACCACGCCGCCCGGACGCACTTGGTCGATGGCCTTGGCGAAAAAGTAGTTGTGGATAGAAAATCCCAGCTTGTTATACGCCTTATCGTTGACCTTGTACTGACCGAAAGGTACGTTGCCCACGGCTAGATCATAAAAGTCACGCCTGTCGGTGGTCTCAAAACCGGCTACGGTAATGTCAGCCTGCGGGTACAGTTTTTTCGCAATGCGCCCGGTGATGCTGTCCAGTTCTACACCATACAGGCGGCTGTCTGCCATGCTGGTGGGTAGCATTCCAAAAAAATTGCCTGCGCCCATGGACGGCTCCAGAATGTTGCCAGACTGGAAGCCCATTTTTTCGACCGCATCATAAATAGAGCGAATCACTACCGGGGAGGTGTAGTGGGCGTTCAGGGTGCTGGAACGGGCGGCGGCGTACTCATCTTCGGAGAGCAGCCCTTTCAACTCTGCATATTCCTTTGCCCAACTATCTTTGCCGGGGTCAAAGGCATCTGCCAGACCGCCCCAGCCCACATACTGGGAAAGCACCTGCTGTTCCTCAGCGGTAGCACCCCGGTGCTGCTGCTCTAGCTTAAACAGGGTTCGGATGGCTTCAATGTTCCGGGTGTACTTTTGCTTTGCGCCGCCCTCGCCCAGATGGTCGTCCGTGATGTGGAAGTTCCCGGCAGGCACAGCATTCAGAGCTTCGTCTAAGGCAGCGGCATCCGGGAAGGTCTGCACCTTTCCGTCCATCACGGTAGAGATGGGCAGCGCATCCAGTTCTTCGTCCGTCAGCTCCGGCATGACCTGCCGCAGACCGTCCTCGAATTGTTGCTTATTGATAACTTCGTTATCCCATGACTGCCCCTGCGCACTGGTGTCAATGCGAACATCGGTTTCACCTACATAGCCGATTGTTCCTTCGATGGTTCGGGTAGGAAGGTCAACGATAACACTGTCACCGACCTTATAATCGGGCAGGGGGTGTTCCATCACATCCTGTTCCTGCTCGTACAACTCCCGGACAAGAGCCAGCGGCTCTTCCCGGAAAATAGGCATCCGCATTTCTGCCAGTGCCACATCCTGCAGGGTCACACTGTCCTTGCCGAAATTGACGTTATCCACCCGGAATGCTCGCCCCTCCATGTGGATGGTAGTGCCCAGCGGCAGATAGTCCTCCCGGCGCAGATACTTGGTTTGGTGGTGGGTGCCATCCTCGTTCAGCCCGGCAAGGTAGATGTTCTCGCCGCACTGCCACAGTTGTTTGGCACGGTATGCCCACTGGTCGCGGGGAAAGCCGATGACCGGGACGGTGCCCAGTGCTGTTTCTTTTTCCAGAAGTTTGCCGCCCAGAAGTTCACTGACTTTTTGCGCGTCATCTGCGTAAAACTCAAACTGTCCGTTCTGCTCAAAGCCCACCAGCGCATCCGGGTGCTGCTCCTTCAGGGCATTGTACTCGGTGGCGGCATCCAGCGGCAGCAGTGCCGGGCGTTCCTCCGCCTTGCTGTGATAATGCTCCAGTTCTTCGTCCGTGACGCTGACCAATTCCGAAAAATCCAGAGCCTCCAGTTCTGTTTCGGTTAGATCTTCCAGACTTTCGTACTGCCGCTCATCTATCAATACCTCGCCCAGATACCGCTCCACTCGATACCCCACCAGATCCACGTTGACCTGAATGGGAATGTCCTCGTCGGTGGCGTGGGTGTAGGCAATGCCAATCTTGGATAGGTCGGAAAAGTTCGGCTCAGAGTCGTATTCCTCCTGACAAAATTCCCGAATCAGGTTTTTGGCATGATCTATGGCACCATCCGGCTTTACGCTGACAGGCGCAGGGGGCGTGTAATGCTCCTTCTCCTTGTCCGTCAGATAGCGGTCGGACTGGATCATCAGGTCGATATACTTTTCCACCTGCGCCCATTTCAGGGTGATTTTCTGGTGGTCAGGGTAATGGTCAAATTCCAGTCCCTTCCAGTCGTGGTTCACAAAACCCCGGCTTCCGTCCAGAAAATCGTGGGAGTGCCCACCAATGCCGTACTCCTTTGCCAGTGCTTTGGCACGGAGTTTGCGGTCAGGCTGGGTCTGGTACAGCGCCATAATGCGCTGTTTGCCGCCTGCAAACCCTGAACCATGCCGCCGCAGCTCGTTCTCAATTTCAGCCTGCGACAAAACAAAAGCGGAGGGCGTTTTTTCGCTCTCCGCTCGGTCGATTTTTTCGATTTGCTGGGCTTCGGTGGGGATGTTCGCATCCAGAAAACTTAGCTGTAGATCAGCTCCGTTATCACCAGTTCCTCTGCCTGCGTTTTCAGGCTGTTCATGTGCTGCACCCACATCAGTTGATTCTGCGCTTTGTCCGGGGCTGGGTCCTGCTTCAGAAGCTGCTCCATGGTCTGCTGCATCCGGCTCTCTGCCGTCTGCTCCAGTTCCATCAGATGCGGGTACAGCGTCCCGTTCAGGAGCATCGAATTGTACAGTACCGGGCGATACTGCTTCAGGTAATTCCGGCGCATCCTGCCGTACTTGCCCAGCGGGGTCTTCGGTTGGCTGAGGGTCAGGTTCGGGAGCTGGTAATCCCCGATCTTCGTGTAACTCAGATTGCTGCTCATATTCATGCTGGCTCCTTTCATTGTTTCGGCGGCGAATGGTGGTTTTTACGGTGCGCTCGATTTGGCGTAAGACCTCCCGGCTCATGTCGCTGACGGCTGCGCCGAGGGCGTAGACACTATCCGGGGTGGAGAAATTGTAGACTGCCTGAAAATCGTCCTTGTCGAACCACCCGGCAGGCTCAAACCCGCAGCGTTCCAGCAGCGTGTAGGTGACGCTGATTGCAGCAGCGCTTTTGAACTGTATCTCCACCCCGGCATCATCATAATCCATCAAGAGCGACCCGTCAACGATGGCACGGATATCGCCACCATTGTTGTCCCAGTAATCCGCCACCAGCTTCCCGGCAACATCCGCAAGCTGCTGGCTGACACGCTCTCCGCTGATGCCGTAGGTGGCGGCGAGCATTTCTGAAACCGGCTGTTTCAGGTCATCGTTGTACTGCCACAGGTCGGGGTCACGGGAATTACGGCGCACCCCGGTGTCCGACACATCGAAAACGTAGTGCAGGCGGGGAAATCCGCTGGATTCGTCTAGCAGAGCGATACCCTTGGAGCCGCGCCGGACATACCGGTTCATGCGGTTGTTCCAGACGTCGTAATCGGCGCAGGCTGTGGCATCGGGTCGCTGAGCGTAGATCATCAACTGGTCTGCAAAGGGATACTTGTACAGCCGGGATGCGGTTGTCAGGTAGTCCGTCCAGCTTTCCCAGTACCGGGTCAGGCCGTTGGCCGTGCGCTGGGCAAGGGCGAGATATTCTTCGGTTTTGCTTGGCATAGCGTTCCTCCCTTCGTTTTTGAGCATAAAAAGAGCGGGCAACCGTTTTGGGGTTGCCCGCAGGGATGTAATGTTATTTGTTTTTCTAAATCAATCAGAGCGATTCACCAAGTTTGACAACCGCATCCAGATTCGGTGCAGTGGTCATGCTGCCCTTGGCTTCCATGTTCGGCACCGTAATGATACCCATATCTTCCCACTTGAGATAGGAAGTCATTGCCTTATACTGGGCGATGGCTGCATCGAATACATGGTCGGCACCGGCATCCAGCAGCAGGGCAGTCTTATGGAAGTGGAAGCCCACACTGCCGCCGGCATACAGGCGGTCAATGACGGTTTTCATCTGTGCGGTAACGTCGAACCAATAGATAGGTGATGCAAAGACCACCACATCAGCATCGGCCAAAGCTGCAAAAACCTTGCCCATATCATCTTTCTGGACGCATTCGCCCTTATGCGCCCAGCAGTATTTGCAGCCCAGACAGCCGCAAATATTCATAGATGCCACATCCAGAACGCTGACTTCATTCTGGTTCTTGCGGGCGGCTTCTGCAAAAGCCTGCGCCATGATTTCTGTGTTGCCGCCCTTGCGAGGGCTACCGTTCAAAACTACGATTTTCATTTCAGATACTCTCCATTCGATTGTGTTTTATTTTAAGTCTTTTATCGTCAATCCCATCTGCTTTCGTCAGTCCAATGAGCATCTGGCACACCATTCGGATGCTCTTTTTCGAATCGTTCATTTGCGCGTCTACGCATTTCGTTATCAAACCGATCAAGTTCTTTTTCTAACTGTACAGCTTTTTCGAAGCTATTCCCGGACGAACAATAGCATGAATGGAAGTATTCTATCAAGCCCACTTTCTTGCAGGTTATGAAAAATTTTTCGGAGTAAGGGCCTAGGCCACTATCCCGGTTGATAACCATCGACAAACTGGAATTTTTGTTATTCTACGATACCTTCAATATAGCTGTAATCAATATTTCCCTTTGTAACAGAATAGAAAAATGGATCTTTTCTAATTGTATCATCTGAATTGATAATAAAATTATTCCAATCGCCTGCCTCGTTGCCATCAGACAAATAAATAGTAACTTTGAAACTATATCCCATATATCCCAAAGACGGCTTTGACCGCTTTAATTCGACGCCATTCAAATTTTCGACAATATGCTGAATCTGCTCTTTGTCGGTAATATGTGTTGCGTTTCCGCTATTGCCATTGAAAACAACTATTTCCATGACCTCATTAGGGTCTAAGTCCATCAAGTCGAGTGGAATATTAAACCATACAACAATGCCCATCAAAAGAATTATCACAACAGACAGCAATAGGATGATTTTCTTTTTCATATCAGCTCAACTCCTTTGCCAACTTCCGATTTGTCGAGTTCAGTATACCACACCGCCCCCCATTGTAAAAGAGTCTATGTACGCCGCCCGCAGGCGGCAAAAGTCAGTCCGGGGGAAATTCCAGCTCGGCAAACTCCGCATCGGTCAGCAGCTTCAGCTTTTCGATAACGCCCTCCGACAGTTCCCGCAAAGCAGTTTCATCCGGCATCAGGTAGCACTGCATGAGCCGCAGTTCGTGGATAAGCCCCAGTCGGGTGCCGGTGTTGTAGAGCATCATCAGCATCCGCTCTTCGTGGTTAAAGTTCATGTTCAGCCCTCGCTTTCCGGCAGACGGTGGGATTGCACTCCGGGGCATCGCACTTTTCCTTGAGATTCATCAGTACCGAATGGCGTTCCGGCTGCTTGTCCAGAAACCCCTGTAAATCTTTGAAGCCGATGCTGTC
>OGPC01001587.1_pt1 | contig 13833 bp, 10 predicted proteins | sample 1552911 | NCBI WGS metagenome assembly OGPC01 (sample SAMEA2580248, study PRJEB22360) | human gut metagenome | biome: human gut; feature: human-associated habitat; material: faeces | place: Denmark | collected 2008/2010 | reverse complement strand
ACCGGGCGGATTCGGGACTTTAACCCGTTAGAAACGTGCGCCGCTAGGCGCACTATATAAAATGAGCTGCCGCACGTTAGTGCGACAGCCCCTTTTTCGTACTTATTAAACAATACCCTGGGCGTTCATCGCATCTACGACTTTCTCGAAGCCTGCAATGTTTGCGCCTGCAACATAATTTCCTGCTTTGCCATATTTCTTGGCTGCATCATCCATGTTGTGGAAGATGTTGATCATGATCTGCTGCAGCTTTGCATCTACTTCCTCGAATGTCCAGCTCAAACGTTCGCTGTTCTGGCTCATCTCCAGTGCACTGGTAGCTACGCCGCCTGCGTTTGCTGCCTTGCCGGGAACGAATAAAACGCCATTTTCCTGCAGATACTGGGTAGCTTCCAGAGTGGTAGGCATGTTAGCACCCTCGCAGACAGCGATCACACCATTTGCAACCAGTGCCTTCGCATCCTCTAACTGCAGCTCATTCTGAGTCGCACAGGGAAGTGCGATATCAGCTTTCACACTCCATACGCCCTTGCCCTCATGATATTCCGCGTTCGGACGATACTTGGTGTACTCAGAAAGTCTTGCACGTTTCACTTCCTTGATCTCTTTTAATGCTTCCAGATCAACACCTTCCGGATCATAGATCCAGCCGGTGGAATCTGTGGCAGTAACAGGCTTTGCACCCAGCTGATATGCTTTTTCAATTGCATAGATCGCAACGTTTCCGGCACCGGAAACAATTGCAGTCTTTCCTGCGAGTTCAATGCCATTTTCCTTCAGCATTTCACGGGTCATGTACAGCAGACCATAGCCGGTTGCTTCTTTTCTAGCAAGAGAGCCGCCGTAGGTAAGGCCTTTTCCGGTCAGCACACCTTCATACAGACCGCGGATTCTCTTGTACTGTCCATATAAATATCCGATCTCTCGGCCACCTACACCGATATCACCGGCAGGAACGTCTGTGTCTGCACCGATATGACGATACAGCTCTGTCATAAAGCTCTGGCAAAATGCCATGACCTCACGATCAGATTTGCCCTTCGGATCAAAATCGCTGCCGCCCTTACCGCCGCCGATCGGAAGACCTGTCAGCGAATTTTTAAATACCTGTTCAAAGCCCAGGAATTTGATAATACCAAGATTTACGGAAGGATGGAAACGCAGTCCGCCCTTGTAGGGTCCGATTGCACTGTTAAACTGTACGCGAAAACCAGTGTTTACCTGAACCTGTCCCTTATCGTCTACCCAGGGAACGCGGAACATAATCTGTCTTTCCGGATTCGTCAGTCTCTCCAGGAGCGCGTTTTTACGAAATTCTTCTTCGTTTGCCTCTACAACGACGCGCAGAGACTCCAGTACTTCTTTTACTGCCTGATGGAATTCGGGCTGAACAGGGTTTTTCTCAACAACCTGCGCAATCACCTCATCAACATATGACATAAATCTTTCCTCCTTGTCCAGTTGTTCAGTTTCGAAGCTATTATATACTTATTGTTTTTTCAATGCAAGCACTTTATCACATTAAACTAAAAAATTTCCGAAATTTTTTGAACTGCTTTTGCGTTAAAGATACCTTTTCAGCTCTCGGATATTGTTTTCCTCAAAATCCAGCAGCTCCCCGGCAAGCTCCAGCGCTTGTCCATCCGCTTTTTCATTCCGGTTCATCGCTTTCCAGAGACTGGTCATCCCCATGCTGCTGCCGCGGATCAGCATTTCCGCCATATGGCTCGTAGTGGCATTCAACAGCGTGTTCCCCTGAATGGACACAGTCAGCATCAGCTGCTTTACCTTGTTGACTGGGTCCGGCGCCTGGTTTTTCGAAAGCAGCACCGCCCTCGCACGGTCGTGAAGTTCCCCATATTTAAAGGATTCCCGCGCCAGCATCAGCGCCATCGAATCGTCGTACACCTTCGGGTTAATGACCTCCAGAGCATGCATCCCCATTTCCGCATTCTTCTGAACCTCCCGAAGCAGTTCAATATCGTCATTTTTCATATCCGGTATTCCTCCCTTTTTCTGTCCCGAAAACAGGATAGCATCATTTCCTGTAACGTAAAAACCGGAAGTGTATCTCACTGTCAGAAACACTTCCGGTCTTAGCGTTCCCAAAAATCGGGAAAGAATACCGTTTTTCTTATTTTAAAACTTTTAAAACTTCGGTCTTTACATAGCCGGTTTCGCCGTTATATTTGACTCTAGTCCAGCCGTCCGCCTGCTGCATCACAATTTCCAACGTTTCGCCTGGAAATGCGGTTCCAATCTTGTCCGCAGTTTCGCTGCAGGCCTTCCGGATGTTGATTGTCTGTGCGATCTTGATCTTGCCGGATGCAGGCAAATCCGAGGACGTCGATGTTGTAGCTGCAGAAGACTCTGCCGTCTGTGCAGCTTCGGAAGCGGAAGACTCTGCCTGAGCCTCCTGTGTTTCTTCCACGTCCTTTAAATACTCCGATTTGATATAGCCTTCTTTGCCGTTATATTCGACCTTAGACCAGCCATTTTCCTTCTTCTCCAGCAGTTTCAGCACTTCGCCGACCGCCACCTTGCCGAGACGCTCTGCCTGCTCACTGTCGGAGGAACGCACATTGACAACGTCTGTCGCTTCTACCTTTGTTACAGTGGTCTGAACTTCTGCTGCCGCCTCTGCAGGCTGCGTCTCCTCTTCAGAAGCCGTCTCAGCCTCTGCCAAAGCTTCACCGACCTCTACCTGCAGATCTTCTTTTAGCTGCGCCAGATAATTGTTGAGTGTATCGTCCTGCATAACCGCTTCATTAAAGACAACCTGTACCCGATTCATCAGGTCAATGACGTCGTCCTGCGCGGAAATATCTTCCAAATACTGATTGACCGAATCCTCCACATCGCCTTCATAAATATACAGGCTTCCGTCCTCTCTGGGATAAACCAAATACGGGCTGATGCCGGGAACTGCAGTTTCCAGGTCGTTAAACTTGATTTCATAATAAGCATAGACCAAATAAGAACCGTCTACCGGGCCTGTCTTTGTATAGCAGACCACGTTCTGGTACGCTTCAATATGCTCGCTCATCTTCTGCAGATAGATCTGCGTCTCCTGATCGTAGGTATTGACGATGGAATTGATCGTATCCATGTCGCCGGCAGCAGCCGCATTATAATATTCGGTAATCAGCTGCGTTACTTCCGGCACGGTATTTTCTTCCAGCGGCATCTGCAGCGTTGTCTCCGTTTCCGCTGTCTCTGTCGTCGTTTCCGTCTGCGTCTGTGTTCCAGTGTTCGAAGCTGTCGTCTTTGCACCGTTTCCGAGCGTGATGCCGACCGCAACACATACCGCAATTACTGCAACACCTGCGCCTGCACCAATACAGGTCTTTTTCTTGTTATTCCGAAAAAAATCCAGAATTTCTTTCATCTTTTCGTTCTTCATACTTTCCGCTCATTTCTGCGCACGCTTTTTTGCGCATATCGAGTTTGTGTCAAGTGCGCGCAGACACAAATCTCGCGATTGAAAAATGTTATTTTTCAATCTTCTATCACAACCGTTTTGTCTGTTCTGCTTGATTTATGGGTTTCTGTTCTGTTGTTACAAACAAAAAAAGTGATGCGATAAAATGCAACCGACAGGAATCGAACCTGCATTAAAGGCGTCGGAGGCCTTCGTTCTATCCGTTAGACTACGGTTGCAAGACTGCAATATACGAATATATTACAAATGTATTACGCATCACTATTTTGTATCTTATCACAGGCATGCCGGATTGTCCAGCACTTTTTTGAATTTCACAGGGTTTTCACGAATGACGTGGGGGAACTGTAACAATTCCGACCAGACAGGTTTCGCATGAGGCATCCGTTTCCCATGCGGTAAAAACGCCAGGCGCACAGTCACAGCTGCACCCCCGGCGATTCTTTCGTTCCCGATAACAAAATGTCCGCAGAACGCGCTTTTGCGAATGGTGCGAGTGAACTGTAACTATTTCAGTCCATGCTCCAGGCGCTCCTTATAGCCATCTGCATGCTTGACATCCAGCTTATTGTAACACATCTCATATTCCGCGTCGGAATAACATTTGTCGAACGACTCTTCCACATTCGTACGGTAAACCAGACCAATCGCAAGGGAAGGTGCGAGATACGGATCTTCATAGTTCGTACACGCCTGCTGGATTCTGTCACAGAACGCTTCCGCTTCTCCGTCCTCCGGTGTCGGAATTACGATTTCGAATACATCTCCGTCCACACGGCCGATCAGGTACTCTTCCTTCGCTTCCTTGCGGATCAGACCTGCAACGGTCTTGATCAGGCGGTCACTCTCCTCGTTGCCGAAATGGTCATAGACAAATTTCCAGTCATTAATATTGGCGCAGATCACTGCAGCCGGAGCGGTCTCCTGCATTTCCAGAAGGCGTCCTTTCATATAGGTCTTATTCAGCAAACCAGTCAGGGCGTCTTCGTGTTCGCCGCGCTTGATGCGGTAAGCTTCCTGCTCCACCGCCTCTTCCAGCTCGTCTGCATAGATCGCTGTCTCACGGTAACGATAATGGTCACACGCCAGTGCTTCATACTGCAGCATCATATGTTCAACAATGCGCTCCGCAAGCTCCTGATCGGAAGCCTGATCCATTTTTACATAGAGATGACCAATCGTCCGATTAAATACGCGAAGCTTTCTGCCCGGATCGTTTACAACATCCGGCTCAAAGCCTGCAAAATTGCCGACCTCAACTGCGGTTTCCCCGTGGCGCTGCGTCAGCAAAAGCTCGATCCCGAGCACTTTGGAAATATCCTCAAAACATGCCTTTACCAAAGAAAGATCCAGCAGATTCTCCAGGCTGTATTCTTTGATATGCTCTTTTAACCGTTCCTCCATTGTCATTGAACCGTATGCCATAAATGCTCTCCTTCCTGAATCTGATCCATCCTGTTCTTTCCTTTTTGACCGGTTGTTCTTTCTGATCATGATACGCTCTTTAAATTATAGTATCCAGAAAACCTTTTGTCCAGTAAAAAGCTTGCCCGGCGGTCATTTTTCACTTGAAATATTCATGATTTTCTGTAAAATAGGAAAGGATTGATATCATATTGTAGTTTTTTATGTATTTTCAGGAAAAGAAAGGTAATTCAACATGATCAGTGCAAACAACGTGACGCTGCGCCTCGGCAAAAAGGCGCTGTTTGAAGACGTAAACATCAAATTTACAGAGGGCAACTGCTACGGTCTCATCGGTGCAAACGGCGCCGGCAAATCCACCTTTTTAAAGATTCTTTCCGGACAGCTTGAGACCACCAACGGCGATATTGTCATCACTCCCGGACAGCGTCTTTCCGTGCTGGAGCAGGATCATTTTAAATATGACGAATACCCTGTTATGGACACCGTCATCATGGGTAACTCACGCCTGTATGAAATTATGAAGGAAAAGGACGCCATCTACGCAAAGGAAGATTTTACCGATGAAGATGGCATCCGCGCTTCCGAGCTGGAAGCAGAATTTGCAGAAATGGACGGCTGGAACGCAGAATCTGACGCTGCTACTTTATTAAACGGTCTTGGCATCGACACCGACCTCCACTACAGCATGATGCGCGACTTAAACGGCAGCGAAAAGGTCAAAGTCCTGCTGGCGCGCGCACTGTTCGGCAACCCGGACATCCTGCTGCTCGATGAGCCTACCAACCATCTGGATCTGGATGCAATCGCATGGCTGGAAGAATTTTTGATCAATTTCGAAAATACAGTCATCGTCGTATCCCATGACCGTTATTTCTTAAATAAAGTCTGCACCCATATCGCAGACATCGACTACGGCAAAATCACCCTCTATGCCGGCAACTACGATTTCTGGTATGAATCCAGCCAGCTGCTCATCAAGCAAATGAAGGAAGCAAACCGTAAGAAAGAAGAAAAAATCAAGGAGCTGCAGGAATTTATCTCCCGTTTCTCCGCAAATGCTTCCAAATCCAAGCAGGCGACTTCCAGAAAGCGCGCCCTCGAAAAGATTCAGCTGGACGACATCAAGCCCTCCAGCCGGAAATACCCTTATATTGACTTCCGCCCCGACCGCGAGATCGGCAATGAAGTTCTCACCGTAGACGGCATCTCCAAGACCGTAAATGGCGTAAAAGTATTAAACAATATCTCCTTTATCGTTGGTCACAACGACAAGATCGCATTTGTCGGCAGCAACGAGCTGGCAAAGACCACGCTGTTCCAAATCCTTGCAGGCGAGCTTGAACCCGACGAAGGAACCTACAAATGGGGCATTACAACCTCCCAGGCGTACTTCCCGAAGGATCCTGCCGCAGAATTCGACAACGACGATACGATCGCAGACTGGCTCACCGGATACTCTCCTGTCAAGGACGCAACCTATGTCCGCGGCTTCCTCGGACGTATGCTGTTTGCAGGAGAAGATGGCGTGAAAAAGGTAAAAGTCCTTTCCGGTGGTGAAAAGGTGCGCTGCCTGCTTTCCAAAATGATGATTTCCGGTGCAAACTGCCTGATTTTAGACGAGCCGACCAACCATCTGGACATGGAATCCATCACCGCACTGAATAACGGTCTGATCAAGTTCCCGGGCGTTGCGCTGTTTGCCTGCCACGACCATCAGTTCGTACAGACGACCGCAAACCGCATTATGGAAATCCTGCCCGACGGCTCCTTAATCGACAAGATCACCACTTATGACGAATACCTGGAAAGCGATGAAATGGCGAGAAAACGTACCGTTTATACCGCTGACAGAGAGGGTGACGAAGATTGAACACCGTAGACCTTCATGTGCATTCCAACAAATCCGATGGAAGCTTTACGCCCTCCGAGCTTGTCGATATGGCGATTGCAAAGGGGCTGACCGCTTTTGCCCTGACCGACCACGATACGACTGCCGGTGTTAAGGAGGCCGTCGCATACGGACAGGAAAAAGGCATCGAAGTCATCCCCGGAATCGAATTTTCCACAGAATACTATGGAAAGGACGTCCACATCGTTGGTCTTTTTATCGATGAGAATGCCCCCGCTTTTCAGGAGCAGATCGGAAGCTTTGTTCGTGCGCGCGAAGAGCGAAATGAAAAAATGTGCGCCCGCCTCGCTGCAGACGGCATCGATATCAGCTATGAAAAGCTGCTGGAAGCCTTTCCGGACTGCGTCATTACAAGAGGGCATTACTCCAGATATCTGCTCGACCACGGCTATGTCAAAAGCCTGCCGGAAGCGTTCGACCGCTATCTCGGGGACCATACCAAATATTTTGTTCCCCGGGAAAAAATCACGCCCGCCCAGGCGGTTTCCCTAATTCTCGCCGTCAAGGGCATCCCGGTTCTCGCCCATCCGACGCTCTACCATATGGGAAAGGATAACCTTTCCTCCCTCGTCCGCCACTTAAAAGAAGCCGGACTGGTCGCGCTGGAAGCGGTTTATTCGACCTATTCCGCCGGGGAGGAGCGTCAGATGCGCCAGCTGGCTGCCCGCTATGGGCTGTTGATTTCCGGCGGCTCCGATTTTCACGGAAAAAGCAAACCCGGACTGGAGCTTGGAACCGGCTATGGCAAGCTTTTTATCCCGGAAGATATTCTGATTGCCCTCAAGAAAAAAAGGAAGGAACTGTTCGATGTCTGAAAAAATACTGTTTACCGACTTAGACGGCACGCTGCTCAATTCCGCGAAAAAAGTTTCGCCCGGTATGCAGCTGCTGCTTTCCAAAATGGTGCTCGCAGGCAACCGTCTGGTACTCACCTCCGGCCGTGCCCTGCCAAGTGTTTTAAAGGTTGCGAAAAATGCCGGTCTGCTCTTTCCCGATACGGTTATCATCGCTGCGAACGGAAACGAGGTCTATGACTGCGACACCAAAACCTTTCTGATGCGTAAAAGTGTCCCAATCGAAATCGCCGAGGATATCATTTCGATGGCGCAGGAAGAAAGCCTGTACCTACATTCCTACAGCGATACCTGCGTTGTTGCCCCCAAAGACGGCGTCGAAGTAAAACACTACTGCTCCCGCACCGGAATGGAATATCAGGTCAGCGACGATCTTTTAAAGACGATCGGACACGCACCCTGCAAGCTTCTGGCGATCGATATGGAAAACCACGGACGTCTGGAAGAGTTTCGCAGCAGAATTCAGGAAAAATACGGCGACAAGATCTCCGCAATTTTTTCCAATCCGATTTATCTTGAAATTTTCGATAAGACCGCCGGGAAGGGAAACGCTGTCCGTTTCGTCTGCGAGCATTTTCAGATTCCGCTTTCCAACAGTGTCGCTGCCGGAGACGCCGAAAACGATATTTCCATGCTGCAGGCTGCCGGAACTGCCGTTGCGATGGCAAACGCTACGCCCGAGGTCAAAGCCTGCGCCGATTTTATCACGCAGCAGGATAACGACCACGATGGACTCTCGGAAGCGATTTTACAGCTGTTTGAGATGTAAAAAGTATCATGAATAAAAAGCTCAGGGAACGTCACCTTTGTGACAAATTCCCTGAGCTTTTTAATTTGCTTTTATCCTTCTACGATCAGGTAGCGCCCATCTCCGACGTCGAAAACCTCTGCTTCGTCCAACACCTGATCCGGGTTCTCCACGTCGATTCCCGCTTCTTCAAAATACTCCATCACCGCAGCTTTGGAATCCACAACAACCGCCATGCAGTCCTCCAGGAAGGCTTCCGCCTCTTCCATTCCCTCTGCTACCGGCTCCGGAAACAGCCTGTCCTGCTGCTTCAAAAAACACTTCAGTACCGCCTCATCATACTCGTAACCCATAGAATCCTCCTTGTTTTTCCGAAGGAAAAATCCGAACCCTCTGGTGAGGAGAGGATTTCTCCTCCTTGTTTTTCTTTTTTGTTTTCATTCATTTCCACACTCATCTTCCAGTCCGTCCAGGAACACGGCAAGCGGGACGTCCAGCGCCCTGCAGATCCGCATGATCGTATAAATTCCCGGATTTTTTGTCGACCCGTCCGCGATGTGCGCGATCGTTGTCAGCGGCACACCGGATGCGGCTGAAAGCACATACAGCGACCAGCCTTTTCTCAGACAATACTCTGTCATCCGCCTGCCGAGCCGATTGGGCAGCTGCGCACACCACGATGGCGTGCGCCGTTTTTGTTTTGGGTTGTTTTCCGCCATGAAGCTCTCCTTTTCCAGCTGCCGTTTTATTTGTTCAGACAATAGCATGTTCGCAGAGCGTGCATTCTATTGCTTCAACGTCCCAGAATCGGAGTTTGCACCGGCAGCCTATACTTCTATATCCTGCCAAAGCGGTAAAACGTTACAGAAAAAATAAAATTTTTAAATTCCGAATGTTAGCGGATTGCAGAGTAATCCGCTGATATCTTTCACAGCAATTCCAGCAGCTCGCCCGGGGCTGTAATCACCGCGTTCGCATGATGTGCCCGCAGCTCTTCCTCATCCCGAAATCCCCACAGCACGCCAACGGCGAAGTTGCCTGCGGCTCTGCCTGTTTCGATATCCACCCAGCTGTCGCCGACGTAAATCGTTTCCTCCGGCGAAACGTCGAGCCGTTCCATAATCGCGTATACGCCGTCCGGCGCGGGCTTTTTGGGGACATTCGTTTTCTGTCCCTGCACAGCATCAAAAAATCCTTTGCCGAACAGCGTTTCTACCACATCAACCGTGTTGGCATGCGGCTTATTGCTGAACACGGCAATCTTAATCTTCTTCTCCTTCAATGTATCTAAAAGCTCTGGAATGCCGGGATAGGGCTTGACCTCATACAGGCAGTCCTTTGCGAAATATTCCATGTATCGGTCATAAACCTCGTCCAAAAGGCACGGAACCGCCGCAAATCCATCATCGTCCCGGACGGGGGAGGGCTGCTCTTTTGCCCCCACATAACGCAGCGCCCGCGTAATCTGCATACGCGCGCCGTTTCCTACGAATTTTTTATAACATTCCTGTGGGATCGCCTGCAGACCAAAATCCTCCAGCGCCCGGTTCGTACAATAGGCGAGGGAAGTCAGCGTATTCGCAAGCGTCCCGTCCAGATCAAAAATCACTGCTTTTTTCATATGCATTTTCTCGGGTAACCTCTACTTCTTTGTTTCAAACTTGCTTCTACATCCATCCGTGGCTTTTCAACTCCTGGTACAGACGCCCAACCGGCAGTCCTACCACATTGTTATAGTCACCACGAATGCCTTTGACAAACCGCGCGCCCAGTCCCTGAATGCCATAAGCGCCCGCCTTGTCCATCGGCTCTTTACTGTCAATGTATTCGGAAATTTCCACTTCCGTCATCGGATAAAATTCCACCTGCGTGCACTCGAAAAATGTGACCGTCTCGCTTTGACTGTAAAGCGTTACGCCGGTATAGACTTCATGGCTGCGCCCCTGCAGAGCTGTCAGCATTTCTGCTGCCGCTTCCCTGCTATGCGGCTTTCCGAGGATCTTTCCCTCACAGCATACCACCGTGTCCGCGCCGATCACCAGCAGCTCCGGCTGCCGTTTTCCGTTAAGATTCGGCTCCTGTGTTTCCTCAGAGATTTGCTCCTGATCTGCGTCAGGATTCTGCCCCTGCCCGCCAGAAAGCTGCTCCCAGATATCCACCGCTTTCTGACGGGACAGCTCCTGCACCAGCGCACCTGCCTCCGTCGTTTTTGCATTTTCTTCTTTTGTGCTCGGCATAACGGTAAATTCCAGTCCGATCTGCGAAAGCAGCTCCCGGCGCCGCGGGGATGCGGATGCCAGTACCAGCCGAACGTTTTGCTCTTTTTGCATGTCCTTACTCCATTTCCACATGGGTTTCCGGAATGAATACCCGTGTGTCCCGATATTCTTTTTTGACGCTCATCTCCTGTGCCTCTTTGCAGAACACCTCCTGTGCGCAGTAGGGTTCCTTGCCGCGGCCGTCTACCTTTTCATAGCTGCCGTCCGGCTTTAAGATATGTGCTTTCTTGTTGTCGCGCAACTGTCCCTCCAGAATATGCCAGAGCTTTTCTTTCAAAGCAGGTGCTTCGACCGGGAACAAAATCTCCACTCGGCGCTCCAGATTTCTCGGCATCCAGTCTGCACTGCTACAGTAAAATTCCGGATTGCCATTATTTTCAAAGTAAAATACACGCGCATGCTCCAGGAAGTTTCCGACGATCGAACGCACGGAAATATTTTCGCTCACTCCCGGAATTCCGACTTTTAAGCAGCAGATACCGCGCACGATCAGCTCAATCCTTACACCCGCGCGGCTCGCCTCATTCAGCGCCACGATAATATCCCGATCGCACAGGGAGTTCATCTTTGCAATGATATGTCCCTCACGCCCAGCTTCCGCGTTTTTCTTTTCCCGCTCGATCAGATACAGGAAACGATCTTTTAACCACAACGGTGCAAGGCTCAAACGGTTCCAGGAACGCGGCTCTGAATAACCGGACAACATATTGAATACCGCCGTCGCATCCTCACCGATCGCTTCGCTTGCCGTCATCATGCCGATATCGGTGTAGAGCTTTGCAGTCGCATCGTTATAGTTTCCGGTTCCCAGATGTACATAACGGCGGATGCCATCCTCCTCTTTTCTGACAACCAGTGTAATCTTGCTGTGGGTCTTCAAGCCGACCAAACCATAGATAACATGACAGCCCGCTTTTTCCAGCTTTCTCGCCCAGACGATGTTGTTTTCCTCATCGAAACGCGCCTTTAATTCTACCAGAACGGAAACCTGCTTACCGTTCTCCGCAGCCTGCGCGAGCGCCGCGATGATCGGCGAGTTTCCGCTGACACGATACAGTGTCTGTTTGATCGCAAGCACATCCGGGTCTTTGCTCGCCTGCCGGATAAAGTCCACGACCGGCACAAAGCTCTGGTACGGATGGTGCATCAGCACGTCGCCTTTTTTGATTACATCGAAAATATTGTCGGTACCGTCGAACTCCGGCACGGGCGCAGGCGTATATTTCGGCGCACGCAGCCCGTCAAAGCCCTCCAATCCGTATACCTTCATCAAAAAAGTCAGGTCAAGAGGTCCGTCGATTTCAAAAACGTCCTCCTTACGCACGGAAAGCTCGCGGCACAGAATCTTTAACAGCCGTCTGTCCGCAGCTGCCTCGATTTCCAGGCGGATTGCCTGTCCCCAGGTTCTCTTTTTGATCTGCTTTTCAATTTCCAGAAGCAGGTCTTCCGCCTCATCCTCATCGATTGCAAGATCGGCATTTCGCGTAATTCGAAACGGATGTGCGCACAGAACGTTATAATTTAAAAACAGCTTGCTGATGTTGCGCTCAATGATCTCTTCCAGAAGCAGCACCGCAACCTCTGTGTCCCCCTCCTTTGCCGCCGGAATCCGCACAACTCTCGGCAAAACAGACGGAACCTGTACGGTTGCGAACTCGATTTCCGTATCCTTTTCTCCCTTTTTGGCAACCAGCGCGCCGATATTCAGCGTCTTGTTGCGGATCAGCGGGAACGGTCTGGAAGAATCCACCGCCATCGGTGTCAGAACCGGATACACATTTTCTTCGAAATATTCATCCACATACTGTGCCTGGCGCTCTGTCAGCTGCTCGTGATGCTCCACAAAATTTAACCCATTTGCCCGAAGCTGCGGCAGAAGCATCCGGTTGTAGGTGGAATACTGCAGCGCCGCAAACTTATGGGTTTCCTCCATCAGCGCGTCCAGCTGCTCTTTTGCAGACATTCCGGCGATGTCCTTTTTGGTATATTCGGCATGGATCATATCCACAAGGGAGCCGATCCGCACCATGAAAAATTCATCCAGATTGGAAGCGGTAATGCTCAAAAATTTCAGTCGTTCAAATAACAGAAGCTGTTTGTCGCGCGCTTCCGATAGCACTCTTTTATTAAATAAAAGCCAGCTCAGCTCCCGGTTTGTATACAACGCGGGATTCTGAAGTTCTTTCTTATCCATATTTTCTGACCCTTTCTTTTTATTCATGACAATAGAATGCTCGCAGAGCGTGCATTCTATTGTTCTTTACTGCGATATTTCCCGCTGCAGTCAAAGCATGTGCAGGCACAGTTTTACAAAATCCGTTTCTGCCGGATCACCGGCTCGATGCTGTAAACCTCCCGGAAAAACTCTGCCCGCGAACCGAACAGACCTCTTTCCAATGTAATATCCTCGTTGGTAGTAATTGTCAAAATCAGCTTGTCGTCCTTGCGCACCGCCTTGATATCCCTGCATTTCTGCTTGTGGCTGCGGTCAAGCGCGTTCGCGATCTGCAAAATCGCAGTCAGCTTGACGATCGTTAAGTATTCCTCCCGGTCGATCCCCTCGCTGTTTTCCATGCTGTAGTCGAATTCCAGGTGATTATAGCGCACGATATTGGCGACGATTTCCCGCTCCCGGTGCGACAGCCCGATGATCTCCGTCGCCATGATGATCGCATAGGAGCACTCTCCGAGATTGACCATGCTGATATATTTGCCGCAGTCGTGCAGAAGCGTTGCGATCCGAAGCAACAGCCGTTCCCGTCTGCCCATGCCATGCACGCGCTTCATGCTGTCAAAAATCGTCAGTGCGATCTGCTCCAGCGTCTCCGCACGGCGCTTGCTGCCCATATAACGCTTGCTGATGCCGCGCGCACAGGTCACGATATCCTGTTCGAAATCATGCACCTGTGCCAGAAGTTTATATTCTTCCGCATATTCGTATACCATGCCGTCGCATAGCGACACGCCCGGTGCCCAAATCATCTTTGCATCCGTCATCAGCGCGACCTGACGGACAATTGCGGATGAAATTCGAAGCAAAGGCACATTTTCTTCCGGTGTATCAAAATAGCGCACGATTTCCATATCCGTATGATCCTGCAGATAATTCATATAAGATGCCATCGAATCCCGGTCCAGATATCCGCTTCCGGCTACTTTGCCGAGCTTTCCCA
>OGPC01001550.1_pt1 | contig 14185 bp, 10 predicted proteins | sample 1552911 | NCBI WGS metagenome assembly OGPC01 (sample SAMEA2580248, study PRJEB22360) | human gut metagenome | biome: human gut; feature: human-associated habitat; material: faeces | place: Denmark | collected 2008/2010 | reverse complement strand
TCAAACAGATTTTTGATGGCAGCAAAATCATTTCTTGCAAAATGGTTGACACTTCCATCGTTTGCACCGATTTTTTCACAGGTGATACTGAACGGATTTTCATCTGTAATAAGGAAGTAAGCCAAATAATTGTGCCACAGATTTTTATCAAATCCGAAATCCGTTGCAACTGTCAGCAGACGTTTGATCTGGGTATACACCTTACGAATCAATACTGCATTGCTCTGGGTGCCTTCCTCAAATTCACGAAAAATCTCACCCATCTGATATAAAATGCAATCCTCGTCTATATCTCCATACATAATTAATTTTGCAATATCTCTATACATCCTGAAACCTCCTGTACGCTTTCTTTTTTATGGTTCCTTCAGAAAAATTTTATCCATTGTTCATCCCCTATCATACAGTGAATTTTTCTTCTGGACTTTTTTCTTCTGTTAAAACTGTTTATGCTTTTTTAATAGTTTATACCCTTTTTTCCACTTTGCCAATAGTTGTATTTTTCTTTCTGATAAGGTATCATAGAAAACATGAAAACGAGTCCATTTTTTATTGTAAGAGCTACAGAATTTGCATGGATTACAAAAATATAGAAACGTATGATATACTGTTTTGTTTCATTCCTGTCTTACAAAAAAATGTCGGAATATTCATGAATTATATAATTACAGGCACTTGTATTTGCCTGATATAACAAAGGAGATTTTTTATATGCCGAATACAAACTTAAATGATGTTGGTGATAAGATAAAGGATGCCGTTGACTCAGCCATCTCCACCGGAGATTTTACAAATCTGAGCAGATCCATCGGAGACGTGATCAACGACACCATCGACACTGTAAAGGATTCTGTAAAAAATGCTGCTCAGCCTAACCAAAATCCTTATAGTTCCAACCCATACTATAAAACAGTACACACACGCCCGGCTCCGGATCAACCCCAGACGCCTGTACTGTATAACAAACGTCCGGGTGGGCAGGCAGGTGCCATCATCAGCATGGCTCTTGGTTATTCCATTGGAATTTTCACACTGGCAGGATTGATCACATTTACAGCACTCAGTGCTGCGGTTTCCCACATGTTTATTGTGCCCGTTGTTATTTTTGGTGTGCTTGCAGCGACAGGATTCACATTGGGTATCAATGGCACAAAAAAAATTCGTCTGCTGAACCGTTACAGAAGTTATGTACGCCAGATTGATCACCATTTGAGTGTCCCTCTTCAACAGCTCGCAGACCGAAATCATAAATCCACAGCATTTATTGCAAAAGATTTGCAGAAAATGATCGACCAGCATCTGTTCTATGAAGCACATGTAGATACACAAGACAATTATTTTCTGCTTTCTGATCAGGCGTATGAAGAATATCGCAGTGCAAGGCTCGAGTATTACGAAAAGAAAAAAATTCTGGAAAAAGAGCAGGCAGAACACAAAGTATCTGCCGAGTGCCAGAAACTGATCGATGAAGGACAGGCTTATGTGCGCCATATCCGGGAGTGCAACGATGCGATTCCGGGAGAAGAAATTTCCCGCAAACTGGATAAAATGGAGCAACTTGTACAGCGTATTTTTGATGAAGTCAGGGTTCACCCGGAGGTTGCACCGGAACTGCAGAAAATGATGAACTACTATCTGCCTCTGAAGGGCATTGCATCCATGCATTGTTCTGCCAACACAGATATGAACGGTGAGAACACCGCAATCTTCTTCGGACTTTCCGGAACAGGAAAAACCACTCTTTCAACAGACCCCAAGCGTCTTCTTATCGGTGATGACGAGCACGGCTGGGATGACAACGGCGTATTCAACTTCGAAGGCGGCTGCTACGCTAAAGTTATCAACCTGGACAAGGAGTCCGAACCCGACATTTACAATGCAATCAAACGCAACGCTCTGCTTGAGAACGTTACTCTGGATGCAGAAGGCAAGATCGATTTCGCGGATAAGAGCGTAACCGAGAACACCCGTGTATCCTACCCGATCAATCATATTCAGAACATCGTTCGTCCGATCTCTTCTGCTCCCGCAGCGAAGAACGTTATCTTCCTGTCTGCAGATGCATTCGGCGTACTGCCTCCGGTATCTATTCTGACACCTGAGCAGACTCAGTATTACTTCCTGTCCGGTTTCACAGCTAAGCTGGCTGGTACAGAGCGCGGCATCACAGAGCCTACTCCTACCTTCTCCGCTTGCTTTGGTCAGGCATTCCTGGAACTGCATCCTACCAAGTATGCACAGGAATTGGTTAAGAAGATGGAAATGAGCGGCGCTAAGGCTTATCTGGTAAATACCGGATGGAACGGCACCGGCAAGCGTATCTCCATCAAAGATACCCGTGGTATCATCGATGCGATCTTAAGCGGCGCTATCCTGACAGCTCCTACCAAGAAGATTCCTTACTTCAACTTCGAAGTTCCCACCGAGCTGCCCGGCGTAGATCCTGCTATTCTGGATCCTCGCGACACCTATGCTGATGCTTCTACATGGGAAGAAAAAGCAAAAGACCTGGCTGCAAGATTCAATAAGAACTTTGCAAAATACGAAGGCAACGAAGCCGGTAAGGCTCTGGTTGCTGCAGGTCCTCAGCTGTAATCGGCACTTGCAACATATTGAACTTTTGAAAAGGAGATGCAGTTTTGCATCTCCTTTTTTATCAATCTTTCTCCCAGTCGCAGATTTTGCTTTCTTCGATTTTTCTTGCAATTTCTTCCAGTTTGTCTTATGATAAGAAGCGTGCGTTTTTATAAAAATTTAATGTTTTATATTCTTTTTTTATAATTCGAATATATTATCTAAAATCGTACAGTCTACCGTCTCTTATTTTACTCAAAGGAAGGAACTTTCCACATGGAAAAATTAAAACCGAAGCTGTTTTCTGTCATGAAAACCTATACCCGTGAGCAGTTTGTCAAAGACGTGGTTGCCGGTATTATCGTTGCAATCATCGCTCTTCCGTTGTCCATCGCCCTCGCCCTTGCCTCCGGAGTTACCCCGGAAAAAGGCATCTACACCGCGATCACAGCAGGCTTTGTCATCTCTTTTCTGGGTGGAAGCCGTGTCCAGATCGCAGGTCCGACTGCAGCATTTGCAACGATCGTCGCCGGAATTGTTGCAAAAAACGGCATGGACGGACTGATTATCGCTACTCTGCTGGCAGGTGTGATTCTGATCCTGATGGGTCTGCTGCGCCTCGGAAACCTCATTAAGTTTATTCCATATACGATCACAACCGGCTTTACCTCCGGTATCGCTGTAACGATTTTTATCGGTCAGATCAAGGATTTTCTCGGTCTGAGTATCGTTACCGATGAACCGCTGATTGAAACAATGGATAAATTAAAGGCTGTTTTCGTCTTTATCGGCACACTGAACGTACAAGCGCTGATCGTCGGCATTCTCAGCCTCGCCATCCTGATTTTCTGGCCGATGCTTCCCGGCTTTTTAAAACGGATTCCCGCTTCCCTGATCGCCGTGATTGTTGGCAGCGCTGCTGTAGCAGGCCTGCATCTGAATGTCAATACGATCGGTGATCTGTATGAAATTTCCAATAAGCTGCCGTCGATCTCGCTTCCGGCGTTCTCCCTGACAACCGTTCAGAACGTCCTGCCAGACGCCTTTACGATCGCGATTTTAGCAGCAATCGAATCCCTGCTCTCCTGTGTCGTTGCAGACAGTATGGTAAACAGCCGTCACCGCTCCAATATGGAGCTGATCGCACAGGGCGCCGGAAATATCACCTCCGCGCTGTTCGGCGGCATCCCCGCCACCGGAGCCATCGCCAGAACCGCCGCAAACATCAAAAACGGCGGACGCACTCCGATCGCCGGAATGGTGCATTCTGTTGTCCTTCTGCTGTCCTGGTTGTCCTGATGCCCTACGCTGCCCTGATTCCTATGCCGGTTATCGCAGCGATCCTGTTTATGGTTGCCTATAATATGTGTGACATCAAAACCTTTGTCAACCTCTGTAAAACCTCTCCGAAGAGCGATATTATCGTTTTGGTCAGCACCTTTGTTCTGACGGTCGTATTCGATCTTGTCGTTGCCATCGAGGTCGGCATCCTGCTCGCTGCGATTCTGTTTATGAAACGTATGAGCGACGTTACAGAAGTAGAAGGCTGGAAATATGTCGATGAGGACGACGATGCGGACAGCCTTGCCCTGCGCGTTGTACCCAGTCACATTACAGTTTATGAAATCAGTGGTCCCCTCTTTTTCGGCGCTGCGGATAAGATTCTGAAAATCACCCTCGACGAAAAGCGCCGTTGTCTCGTCCTTCGTATGAGAAGTGTCAGCGCCATCGACGCGACCGCCATGCATAACCTTGAAAAGCTCTACGAGGACTGTCAGAAAAAGGGCATTCAGCTGATTTTCTCCCATGTCAACGAACAGCCCTGGCGTGTCATGGAAAAAAACGGCTTTATTGAAAAAGTCGGTGCCGACAACTTCTGTGCTCATATTGATGACGCCCTAAAGCGCGCCGAGCAGCTGTAGCTTGTGCCAAAGCAGCTCATCACTGTTCTGATAAAAATCGCATTTTGAATACATCCGCCGCAGAGTTCTGACTTTTGCGGCGGATTTTTATAAAAATTTAATTTTTCTCTTGAAAAATATCACATTTGCGTATATCATATTGCCCATAGGCAATTTCGAAATGAAGTTTGCAGGAAAAGACATTTTGTCTACCGAAGGAGTAAAACTCTCAGGTGCTGTAGTTTGCAGCGCAACTGTAAATGGATCGACTCTCTGGAGACACCCGGATTAGCCGGGGGCCGAAGGTGCAACATACGAATTTCTCGTATGAATCTCTCAGGTAAAAGGACAGAGAAGATATTACGCAAGTATTCTATATCTTCCTGAGACTGACGCAAAAGGATTTCTTTTTGGTGCAGTCTCTTTTTATTCGCAGCATGGAATATTCGCAATCTTATATTCTATCATGCTTTAAACGATGTCTGTCTGCGCAGCGGATATTTCGTTTTTCCGGCGAATAAACCAGTCCGGCACACTGCCCTTTCTATTTTCACGAGTGATTCCAAATCCCTTCTTTCATTTCGAAACGCTTTCCTTACGCATAGCATAGCATAGCGTAGCATGGCATCAGAAAGACATCTGCGGCCAAAAATCTGTTGTAACAAAGAATAATCTGTTGCAGCAAAGAATAAGAAAGGGATCGAATACCATGTGGACTTCTATCAATCAAGCTCTGAATATAATCGACAACTTTGTCTGGGGTGTACCGTTGATGGTACTGATTATCGCCGGCGGACTGCTTTTGACCATCCGCCTCGGTCTGCTCCAGATTCGTAAGCTTCCCCTTGCACTGAAATGGATGCTTCAAAATGAGGAAGGCGGAAAAGGTGAAATTTCCAGCTTCTCCGCACTCTGTACCGCACTGAGTGCAACGATCGGTACCGGAAATATCGTCGGTGTCGCTACGGCGGTTTGTGCAGGCGGTCCCGGTGCTCTGTTCTGGATGGTTGTAGCAGCATTTCTCGGCATGGCAACCAAATACTCCGAAGGTCTGCTGGCAGTCAAATACCGTACCGTTGCTGAAGACGGACACAGCCTCGGCGGTCCCTTCTACTATATTGAACTCGGCATGGGCAAAAATTTTAAATGGCTCGCAAAGATTTTCGCCTTCTTCGGCGTCTGTGTCGGTCTCTTCGGCATTGGTACCTTCAGCCAGGTCAATGGTATTTCCAGTGCAGTACATGGTTTCTTTGATCCAAACGATGCCTTTACTGTAAAAATTCTGCCGTTCCTTGGCGAATATTCCTGGTCCGTTGTCATTGCTTCCCTGATTCTCTCCTTCTGCGTCGCAGCTGTTTTGATCGGCGGCGTCAAGAGAATTGCAAGCGTCAGCCAGATCATCGTTCCCTTCATGGCAGTCATCTATTTTGTATTCGCAGTGATCCTGATCTGCTGCAACATCACCAAAGTGCCTGCAGCATTTGCAACCATCGTAACCGCAGCATTTTCTCCAAAAGCGATTACCGGCGGTGCAGTCGGCAGCATGCTCATCGCAATGCAAAAGGGTGTTGCCCGCGGCATCTTCTCCAATGAAGCCGGTCTGGGAAGCGCGCCCATCGCAGCTGCAGCAGCCCAGACGAACTCTCCTGTCCGTCAGGGTCTTGTCAGCATGACTGGTACCTTTATCGATACGATCATCATCTGTACCCTAACCGGTCTTTCCATTGTTCTGACCGGTGCATGGCAGGTAGAAGGTCTGGAAGGTGTTCAGGTAACAACCTATGCATTCCAGCATGGTCTTCCGTTTCCTGCACAGTTTTCTTCCTTTATCCTGATGCTCTGCCTTGTATTCTTCGCCTTTACAACAATCCTTGGCTGGGATTACTACAGTGAACGCTGCCTGGAATATTTAAGCGGCGGCAATATGAAGCACGTTAAGATCTTTCGGTGGATATACATTCTGGCTGTCTTTATCGGACCTTACATGACGGTGAGCGCTGTCTGGACCATCGCTGATATCTTCAACGGTCTGATGGCTATCCCGAACATGATCGCGTTGTTCGCATTGAGCGGTGTCATTGTAAAAGAAACCAGAGCATTCTTCCAGCACGCAAAGGAAGAAGCACGCGCAGAGCACCGTTCTTTCGAAGAAGTGTGTGAGGAGAATTTAAACGAAGAAGAAGCGCCCGCGAACTAAAACTATTATCCAAGACCCCCTTCCCGATCTGGTTGGTATGCCCTTTGCGACTGACCTGATCGGGTTTTTTAATGCTCTTTACACATTAGTTCATAAAAAACAGCCGCACCCGGATGATTTCTCATCTGTGATGCGGCTGTTTTATTATCAGCAGAATGTACGCAAAGCACATTCTGCCGTATACGTCTTGCGGTGCTCTTTATTCATGACAATAGAATGCTCGCAGAGCGTGCATTCTATTGTTGATTTATGAAGTCGGGAGAATTATTCGCCCTTCTCCAGAGCCAGAGTCTTGGTTGTGATATCACAAACCTCTGCAGGTCCGTAGTACTGGATTGCACCCGGATATACATAGCAGGTGTTCTCAGACCACTCTTCTCTGTGTGCCTCGAAGTATTTGAAGGGCTTGCCATCCAGCTCAACCAGAGCCTTACGGATAACAGGCTTGTCTTCGCCATGTCTTCTCTCCATGTTCATCATCTTGGTGATGGGCATACCGCCTGCAACCCACTCAGCTGCCGGTTTGGACAGGTTGGAAACCTTGGAAAGGTAACCATTGTAACCATACTGGATCAGCATGAATGCATTGTAACCTAAGGAGTAGCAGTAATCGGAATCGAAGTTGGAAGGGAATGCACATCTTCCTTCGTAACCGAAGAAATGATGCAGTGCATTGAACTTACCGTTGTATGTGCCTGCAGCCTTTCTCTCAGCCAGCTTGTCAGCTACCAGAGCGGAGAACAGCTTCTCGGACTCGATCAGGGAAACCTGTACGTTGCCGTGAGGATCTCTCTCCAGGAACAGCTGCTGCTGAATGCCTTCCGGCAGGATTGCGAATACAGCCATGGATTCTTTAGACAGACCGTTTTCGATGAACGCATATTTTTCTTTCCAGGTAGGAAGTGCATTGAACGCATCTGCCTTGCTGCCTGCTAACAGCTCGTTGATCTCAGCGATCAGTGCGGAGAACTCGGGAACGAATTCTACAACGCCTTCAGGGATGATTGCAACACCGAAGTTCATGCCCTTTGCTGCTCTCTTTGCTACAGAATCAGCGATGTAGTCAGCGATCTGGGACAGGGACATCTTCTTTGCTGCAACTTCTTCGGAAATCAGGCAGATGTTCGGCTGGGTTTCCAGTGCGCACTCCAGAGCAACATGGGAAGCGCTGCGGCCCATAACCTTAATGAAGTGCCAATATTTCTTAGCGGAGTTTGCATCTCTTTCGATGTTACCGATTACTTCGCTGTAAGTCTTTGCAGCGGTATCGAAACCAAAAGAGCACTCAATATCTTCGTTCTTTAAGTCGCCGTCGATGGTCTTCGGGCAGCCGATTACCTGTACGCCGGTGTTGTTTGCAGCGAAGTACTCAGCTAGTACAGCTGCGTTGGTGTTGGAATCGTCGCCACCGATGATAACGATTGCGGTGATGCCGTGCTTCTTGCAGACTTCAGCAGCGATTGCGAACTGTTCCTGAGTCTCCAGTTTGGTTCTGCCGGAACCGATGATATCGAAACCGCCGGTGTTTCTGTATGCATTGATATACTCGTCATCAAAAACAAGATAATCGTCTTCGATCAGACCGCTCGGACCGTTCTTGAAGCCGTACAGTACGTTCTCCGGGTTGGTTGCCTTTAATGCATCGTATAAACCGCAGATAACGTTGTGTCCGCCAGGAGCCTGTCCGCCGGAAAGGATAACGCCTACAACCTGCTTCTTCGCAACGGAAGTGTTCGCACCTTTCTGGAAAGTGATCTCCTTTTTACCGTAGGTATTGGGGAACAGCGCTTTGATCTTCTCCTGATCTGCAACGCTCTGAGTCTCTTCGCCTTCCTTAACGCAGATATCTGCAATGCCGTGTCTCAGCATGCCGGGAAGCTTCGGAGCATACTCATATCTGGCTTTCTGTAAAGCTGAAATTTCCATAATCCTTCTCCTTCTTGTATTTCTACAGCATTTTTTCATTCATAGTTGATTATAAGCTATTTTTTTCAAAAAGTAAACAGTTAAGATGCCCAGTATTTTTCAAATCTTTCCTATCATCTTTTTCTAAAAAATATGGTGTTCCAAATGTTAATTATCATTTTAAAAATTATCCAACTCTGCTTCTGAAGAATCATAATTTATATCACTGTAAATAATTCCCAATTCTATTTCATAATTTTCAGATACTGTCACCAGACGAATATGTGTTGTTTCTGTTTCCCAATCATAAAAATAAGCCGTATATCCATATTCCAGTGCCTGACCTTCTCCTACTAATTCAATCTGTGAGTCTTTCACATATTTTGTCATACCGCTTTCTGGCTCAGGATCTCCATATTTTTTTATCAATTGTTCCTTATACAGATTCATCAATTCAATATACTGACCGCCTGTTGTCAAGTTTTCATTCAGTCTATATGAACCGCTATATAATTTTTCATTTTCAAACAAATAAGTAACATCAACTTCATGCCCGCATAATATGCCATCATATCCCAACTGATCTGCTTCATCCCACCATAACTGGTTTCCATCTTCACTTTTCTTCACATCTTTTACGCTATCTCCCCAACATGATTTTCTAAAATCATACTTTTCCTGCTTTACATATTCTGTGGTTGTTTCCTCAGATTCTGGAACAATAGTTTCTTCTGTAGACATTTCCTTTGTTTTATATTCTGTTGCATTACTGTTTTCACTTTCTGAAACAGTTTCTACAGATATATTTGCTTGCTTATCCATAGATGTGCTTGTACATGCAGATACGCTGAACGTTCCTAACAGCAACATTATAATTCCAATTACTACGTTGTTCTTCATTTTGCCCCCTCATTTTCCTACTTTTTACTACTTATTGCTATTTCAATATACCATTGGAAGAAATTTAATACAATAGAAAAGTAGTAAAAAAGGAGAAAAAGTATGAAAGAAAAGCCCTATAAAATAAAAGTCTCCATTTCGCTCGATGAAGATCTGATAGAAAAAATCAAAAACCTTGCAGAACAAGATGATCGAAATTTCAGTTCCTATATCAATAAAGTATTAAAAGAACACGTCCAGCAAACGGGCTCAACTAATTCTTTTTCTGAAAAAAAATAATATACTTTTCTTTCAAGTAAAAAGCATGCAGCCAAATTTTCTTCAAAAAATGATTGCATGCTTTTCATTATTTTAGCCTATTATTTAATTTTGCAAATCACCATTTGTGTCGCCACGGAGGTATCATTTTTTCCCCACGAAAACTCCATTTTCTCGTGAAATGACGTGATTTTACGTGACATTTTGTGAAATACACCATATTCTGTCCATTTGTGGAACCCGCACAAAATGCGTTAAATCCTCACGTTTTGCCTTATTTTCTCAAATCTCCCGAATATCATACGGAGTTGTTTGGTAAACATAGTAGTTTAGCCAGTTTGTATACAATCCGTTGCAGTGTGCACGCCAGGAAAGGAGCGGTTTCTTCTCCGGATTGTCCTCCGGATAATAGTTTTCCGGCACATGGATCGGCAGTCCCTTGTCGCGATCGCGCTTGTACTCTCCATCCAACGTGTAACGATCATATTCCGGATGTCCCATAACGAAAATCTGCCGTCCGCCCTCAGTCATACATAAAAGAACTCCCGCTTTGTTCGATTCCGCCATAACGGTCAGCTCTTTGCAGGCATGGATCAGCGCTGCAGGCGTTTCGGTATGTCTGCTGTGGGGGATACAGAAAACGTCGTCAAATCCGCGCACCAGCGGCTCTTTGCGGTTTAACACACGGTGTTCAAATACCCCGAAAAGCTTTTCCGGCAACAGGCGTTTGTCGAGTCCGAAATGGTAATACAGACCTGCCTGAGCGCCCCAGCAGATGTGGAACGTGGAATGGACGTGGGTCTTTGACCACTCCATAATTTCGCAGAGTTCTTTCCAGTAATCCACTTCTTCGAAGGGGATCTGTTCCACCGGTGCACCCGTGATAATCAGGCCATCGTATTTGTTGGATTTCAAATCATCAAACGTATCGTAAAATTTATTCAGATGTGTTGCAGAGGTATTCAGAGACAGGTGGCTGTTCATCTTCATAAAGGTCACGTCCACCTGCAGCGGCGTATTGGACAGCGACCGAAGAAGCTGCAGCTCCGTATCCTGTTTGACCGGCATCAGATTCAGAATACAGATCTGCAATGGGCGGATATTCTGGTGCATCGCACGATATTCGTCCATCACGAAAATATTTTCATTATCCAGAATCTCTCTGGCAGGCAGATCACTCTGTATTTTAATCGGCATTTTCTCTCTCACTTTCCTGCCGCTGTGCGGCGCTTCTTTTGAATAAATTCGTCCGGACGGCTATTTTTCCAGATACTGCTTCATAAACTCTTCTTCTGTCAGTACAGCTATACCCAGCTCCCGCGCTTTTTTATTTTTGGCGGAATTGGAGGTACTGTCATTGTTGATCAGACAGATGGTTTTGCCCGTCACGCTTCCGGTTACCTTTCCGCCGAGGGCTTCGATCTTTTCCTTTAAGGCACTGCGATTTTCAAAGTGGTTCAGGCTGCCCGTAATAACAAAGGACTGCCCGGAAAGCGGCAGGGCTTCTTCTGAAAAGGTTTCCTGCTCCAGCTCCACTTCCTTTAATAAAAGCTCCAGCGCAGTTTTATTTTTTTCCTGGGCAAAAAAATCCACAAACGCACCTGCGATGACTGGTCCTACGCCATCCATCGCCGCCAGCTCTTCTGTAGGTGCAGCGAGCATTTTGTCCAGATCATTTTTATATTCCCGACAAATCATCCGTGCATTGGCAATTCCGATATTCGGGATTCCAAGGCTGTAAATCAGGCGTGCAAGATTTGTATGTCTCGCTTTTTCAACGCTCGCTTCGAGATTCTGATACGATTTTTCGCCGAAGCCGTCCATCTGCATAATCGCATCCCGGTGTCTGTCCAGATGGAACAGATCTGCATAGGTATGCAAAAAGCCCTCCGCCAGAAATTTTTCCAGCGTCGCTTCGGAAAGTCCGTCGATATTCATCGCGTCCCGGCTGACAAACAGCGTAAAAGATTTGATCTTTTTGGCATCGCAGTCCGGGTTCGGGCAGACTAACGTCTCCGTATCGTTTTCTTTTACGATTCGGGTCTCTCCCTGACAGACCGGACAGGTGCAGGGAATTTCCAGCGTACCGCTTTTGGTCAGATTTTCCGCGATCTGCGGGATAATCATGTTTGCCTTATAGACTGTAATCCGGTCGCCGATGCCGAGCTTTAATTCTTTTACAATGCTGACATTGTGAACGCTGGCGCGACTTACGGTTGTCCCCTCCAGCTCCACAGGGTCAAAAATCGCAACCGGGTTAATCAGTCCGGTACGACTCGCGCTCCACTCCACCTCGCGCAGCGTCGTCTCTGCCTGCTCGTCCGCCCATTTAAATGCAATGGCATTGCGCGGAAACTTTGCCGTTCTTCCAAGCGACTCTCCGTAAGCGATATCGTCCAAAAGCAGTACCAGCCCGTCGGACGGAACCGGATAATCTGTGATTTTTTCTTCAAACCAGGCAACTGCCTCCTGCATTGTGTCCGCAGTTACCGCTTTATATTCTACCGTTTCAAAGCCCTGCTTCTGTAAGAATATAAACTGTTCTTCCCTTGAGTTTTTAAAATCCACACCCTCTGCACGCACCAGTGCAAATGCGAAAAAATGCACCTTTCGCTGCGCAGTGATCTGGCTGTTTAGCTGGCGCACGGAACCGGAGCAGAGGTTTCTCGGATTTTTGTACCGAGCGTCCACGTCTTCGATTTCGCCGTTGATCTTTTCAAAATCCGCATAGGTGATGACCGCTTCTCCCCGCAGGATCAGCTCTCCCTGATACGGGATCTGCAGCGGCACGTTGACAAAGGTTTTGGCGTTCGGCGTGATGACCTCGCCAATTTCGCCATTTCCCCTCGTGACCGCCTTAAACAGTTTTCCGTCCCGGTACGTCAACACGATGGTCAAACCGTCCAGCTTCCAGGAAAGCAAACCTTTCTGATCTCCCAGCCAGTCTGCCAGCTCTTCCCGGCTTTTCGTTTTTCCAAGGGAAAGCATCGGGCTTTCGTGACGCTCTTTGGGAAGTTCGTCTACTGCTTCATAACCAACCGATTGGGTCGGACTCGCTGCCAGCACAACTCCGGTCTTTTCTTCCAGGGCAACCAGCTCGTCGTAGAGCCTGTCATATTCTAAATTACTCATGATTTCCCGGTCTTCGGCATAGTAGGCTTTTGCAGCCTCATTCAACTTCGAGACCAGTTCTTTCATTCTGTCTGTATCATTCATATCGTTTTTTCTGTGCTCCTGTCTGTCCGGATCTGGAACCATTCCGATAGGTACCATTCGTGCGGCTGTCGGTGGCACTCCGGTAGGTACCATTTGTGCGGCTGTCGGCGGTACTCCGGTAGGTACCGCGCTGCTCTGCTTTGCGAGCACCGTCTGTACCTTGCCTGCGATCAGCCGTTTTTGCGTAGCCACCTGCATTTCGGTGAGCCGGATTCTGCCCGCTGCGCTGCATTCCTGCATTCGACGCACGCCCCTTTGCCCCCAACGTCACCATACCGGACTGAGCTTCTTTTTTCGCAGCAGGCTGCCGTTCCTTTTCCCATGCAGGACGCGCCGGACGGCTGGCATTTTTCCCAACTTCATAGTACAGCTCTTTTAACTCTGCACCGGTGACTGCACGAATATCGCCCGGGTTTAATTTCCCCAGCAGAATATTTGCCACACGCACACGTTTGATGCTTAGAACGCCATAGCCGAGGGTCTTGCACATCCGGCGGATCTGGCGGTTTAAGCCCTGCGTCAGGATAATACGGAAGACAAATTTTCCTTCTTCCTTTACAAAGCAGGGACGGGTACGCTCATTTAAATCCTTTAACAGCATACCGTCCGACATTTTTTTGAGGAAATCCCGGCTGATGGGCTTATTGACGCGGACGAGATACTCCTTTTCGTGAAAGTTTGCCGCACGCATCAGACCATTGATTAAGTCCCCGTCGTTTGTCAGCAGTAAAAGGCCTTCCGAATCTCTGTCCAGGCGTCCTGCATAGGTTACACGTACCGGATATTCGACGACATCACGGATCGTGACCTGGGCGTGCTTGTCCTTTTCTGTACAGGTCACTCCAACCGGCTTGTAATAAGCCAGCACCACCTTTTTCTCCCGATGTCCGACCGGTTTGTCCTCGACTGTAATTTTGTCCAGATCGTTGACCCGCATACCCGGATCTGCAATCTTGCCATTCACAGACACTTTTCCCTTCGATCAGGACATCCGCTTCTCTTCTCGAACAGATGCCAGCCTGGGAAAGATATTTATTTAAACGGACCTTTTCAGTATTTGCCATAAATTAACTTCTCCATTCCGATAAAAATCGCAGTATACAAATATTTTAGCACACTTTCAGATTCCGTGCCAGAAGAACATGCAGGGATTTTCAGGCGCATGGTTTCCCTCTGCTACAGCAAAATCCAGTCCGGAAGTTTTTTTCTAACCCACGGCAAAAACGGTCCTGCC
>OGPC01001540.1_pt1 | contig 14252 bp, 10 predicted proteins | sample 1552911 | NCBI WGS metagenome assembly OGPC01 (sample SAMEA2580248, study PRJEB22360) | human gut metagenome | biome: human gut; feature: human-associated habitat; material: faeces | place: Denmark | collected 2008/2010 | reverse complement strand
GGTTCGGCATAGCCAAATCGGAAACGAGGTTTCCGTTTGTCTCTGCGCTCACCTTGTACTATCTTTGCCTCTGCCAATATCGGTAGGGTTTTATTTTTACTAAAATATGTTGACTGAATTTATTACATGGACTGCTAATCCGGCTCTTTACGACGGCTTTATCGAGATACGGTGGTACGGATTGTTTTTTGCTATCGGTTTTATTGTCGGTTACAACATGATGGAACGCATGTTTCGTCATGAGCAGGTGAACCTGAAATGGCTCGATTCGTTGTTTATTTATGTGGTAATCGCGACGGTTTTGGGCGCTCGCTTGGGACATTGCTTGTTTTATGCATGGGATTATTATTCGCAGCACCCCTTAGAAATATTGAAAGTGTGGGAAGGCGGTTTGGCGAGTCACGGAGGTGCGATAGGGATTATTATCGCTATTTGGCTATATTCCCGACGGGTTACTCACCGGAATATGTTGTGGACTTTTGACCGATTGGTCGTTCCGGTCGCTTTGGTCGCTGCGCTTATTCGTACGGGTAATTTGATGAATCATGAGATTTACGGACATGTGACGACTTTGCCGTGGGGATTCCGGTTCATACAGAATTTATCGGAGTGGATGAAGGGTGCTGCCCCTATTTTTACGGAACCGTCGCACCCTACCCAGATTTATGAGGCTTTGTGTTATCTGCTTCTGTTCGGATTGCTTTTGTATATGTATTGGAAACGTAATGCGGAGGAAAGGGAGGGTCTTATTTTCGGGACCTTTTTGATAGGCATATTTCTACCTCGTTTTTGTATCGAGTTTATCAAGAACAATCAAGAGGTGTTCGAGGAGACTATGTTGTTGAATATGGGGCAGTTGTTGAGTATTCCGTTCGTTATCGCTGGGGTGTGGTTGGTTATTCGTGCTTTGTCTCGACCGAGAGTGCCGATTAAATTTGCGAAGGAGAAGAAGAAATAGATTGTGCAAACAGTCTTATGTTTTTCTATTTCTAACCCCTCTCCTTAGGGACTATCGTTCCTTCGGTATCTTCCCTATCGCTTTGTGACTCCCCCGTAATGTTGCGGGATAGGGCAGGGGAGGAGTATAGAAATCTTACAACAACGTTGCTATACTGTTTTTCAACCCCTCCGTCCTTCGGACACCTCCCCTATATTTCGCTGTACAAAACACAGGGAGGAGGTTTAAAATATCTTCCCAATAGTGGGACATAAATCCTTATTCTAAGAGTCGACTTTCTTATTTTCAGAATATAGGGAGGAGGGAAATTCTTTTTCCTTTATGGTCTAGTATTTTTATGTGGCGAACGGGAGCTATTTAACACCTACTCTCCCTCTGCTCGTCGAAGATGAGATATTTTCGTTTTAACCCTCTCGCCCTGCGGGCACTCCCCCTATATTCGCTTACGGAAACACCCCGTAATGTTGCGGGATAGGGCAGGGGCGAAGGTGGTGGGATTCTTGTTTTCCAAGAGAAGTCTTATTGCCTTGTCTGCAAAAATCATACGAGATTTTCTATCATCGGCCTCGGAGTAGGGGCGGAGGTTGCGTTTTCGTTCCCTTTTTCGGCTTTTGGATTCACCGGAAATCGCCGATCAGTAATCGTATTCGAGCGTGAAATCGTCTAAGAAGAGTACGCTACCGTCACCCCCGGTGAAATAGTCGCCATATTTACTAGCTGATGCTACTACTACGATATAGGTGGGAATCCGGTCGGTATCTCGATATTCGAGTTCAAGAGTGAACGGTGTGTATTCGGTTACGGATTTTCCGCTGTACATATCGGCATAAGCGATAATATGCGGGTCGTTTTTATCGAATAGTTTGCGGTCACTTGGTTTTGTGCGTATCTCGACCGGCTCACTCCAATCCCCGAGTGCTATGAAGATTTGGCAGGTATCGGGTTGTCCGATGAGATATTTCATCTCGTCGTTCGATTTGTTTATCTCGACCGAGGTATATTTGAAATATCCTTTTAGCCGTGTGGGACGTTGGGTAAATTGTTTTCCGAAGTTGAGCACCCCGTTGGTTCCTTCTGTACGGAGGTAATTTCCTGTGTACATATTCCCGGCAGCCAGTTTCCCGATGGAACCTATTCCTACAAACTTGGTCGCTAATTTAGCTGCTTGTCCGGTTCCCGACCAAGTGTCGTCGGTGGGTTGTGTATTGCTGTCACCCAATGTAGTGGCTCCTTTATTGCCTGTATCCCAGAAGTTTTCGCTTCCTTCGGCCCATGGATTCCAGACTTTTCCTACTTTGTTCCAATCATCAAAACTTCCGTTGGGAAGTTCGGCTGCGCTTCCGGTCGTAAATGTTATTTCGTTCCCTGTTAAGTCACCAGATACGGCTCGGCATACATAGGTCGTGTTGGCTTTCAAATGTATCATGCGAGCGGTGAAACTTCCTTTATCGTGTGTGACGTATTCGTCGGGGACTTTTTCCCATGTGCCGGCTGTCGCTTCTTTTATTTCGAATCCATTTTCGGCATCTTCTTTTCCGCTACCGTGCAGCCAAGCAACATTCGTCCAAGCATCGACCCCGTCGGTAGATATTTCGGATTCAGATGGTACGATATATAGGGTCCATTCTTCCATAATACCGTGGTATACGATGATGACTTTTTGGTATCCCAAAGAGAAATCGGTGAGTTTTTCTTTTTCGGGAGAATATGAGGTTATTCCCTGAGGGCCTAAAACGAGTTCGGTGATTTTTATGTTCGCTAAATCGATGTCTTTATTGACATAGGCAATGGCTCTGTGATTATGGGCATCGAATACCGGTGCTCCTATTTGTTCCTCTACTCTGAAACTTCTTTCGATATTTTGGGTGGCATTTATCGTCCATGTGTAGTCTTGATAGATGGAGAGTGTCAACGTGTAACTTTTGGAGAGGTCGATAATCGAATCGGAAGGAAGATCGGATACGGCTCCTTCGGTGAGATCGAGGGTTTCGATATGTACTCGTCGCAAATCGACCGTATCGGACAATTCCATCGTTACCATGCGTTTGTCGTTGTCGATAGCGGCTGTACCGATTTGTCCGTCGGCGGAGATCCCTAATATCTGCGCTTTGATGCGAGGGTAGGGAATATCGTTCTTAATACAAGCCGATAAGAGTAGTGTACATAAAAGGGAGTATATGACGTGTATATCGTTTCGTTTCATTTTACTTCTATATGTGCAGGCACATGCCAATGTTGATGTTGAACAAGTTTATTTTGAAATCGGCTCCGCTCGATCTACGACTTCCGGTTTCTTCGTTATTCGTCGTTTGTTTGATCGTTCCGTATCGTAATCCGGCTACTCCGAACGAAACACTGGTACTGATGTTGTTCATGATAAATACGCAGAATCCCGGATTTAACCCCAATTTGATTTCAGATGTCGTTGTTTTGGTATTTTTCAATGACTCGTCGCTCCCTCTTACAAAGCGGTTCGAACCGCTTGAAAAGGCTAATTCCGTTTCGTTGAAGAAGCCGAAGCGCTTGTTTTTGTCGATTCCGATATATGCCCTATGGAACAGAGCGGCCGAGAAGGTCTCGCCTAAATAACGTATATCGCCCAAATTGAATTGCATATCGTCGTCGATGTCTATATCCAAATTGTCTAAGTTTGCACTTAAATGACTGTATCCGAGTTTTATACCTATACATTCGTTGTCTTTGATGAAATAGCCTACGAATGGGTTCAGGGTAGTTATGTTGCCTTTGAAATTAAAATCTTTGATGAAGATCAGGAGGTTATTGTCTTTACTGTCGAATTCTCCGTGCGAGAGAGTCAAACCTGCGATCCATTGCTTTTGGGGAATGAGCAGATAGTTTTTCAATCCCCGTTTGTATTTTTTTCTGCTGAGCCCGTGTTTTTCGGCGATCGTATCGGGCTCGGACGTGGCGACAGAAGTGTTTCTCGGAACGATGGTTGCTGTCTCGGGAATGACGGTTGTCGAATCTTGCACTTCGGCATGAAGCAATATTTGTCCGGGAATGAGTATTCCTATTAAAATCAATATGTATTTTAAGTTTTTCATAAATAAAAAGCGATACCTAAACCCAAAGAAAAGATGTTGACTTTGAAGTTTGCCATGTTTTGAGACCGTTTACCGGTATAAACTTGGTCGGTGGTCTGTTTGACATGACTGTAATTAAAACCTAATAAGCCGACGTTTACCTCGATGGCTGTGTAGTCATTGAGAAATGCCATGAGCCCCGGCGCTATTCCGATATTGAAGTTGAACGAACGCTCGAATGTTCCTGTGAGAGATTCTCCCGACCCGTTTACCATTTTCGATTCTCCACCACCCAAAGAGAGTTGCAGTTCATTGAAAAGTCCGAAGCGGCTACTGTTCCCGATACTGATGTAGTTACGCATGATCGCCATTCCCGAATAGGAGTGGCTCAGACTATACACGTTGTCCATGTCGAAGTTGAGATCGTCGCCTATTTTGATGGAGGCATTGTCGAGTTTCGTCAGGCTTCGTTCATAGGCAAACCGACCTCCCAATCCCAAATTATCTTTGACGATGTAGCAAAACATGGGGCTCACTTTGAATGTGTAGCCTATACCGTCCATGTTTTCGATGACGAGGAACTGGTAGTTGTCGTTGCTATATTCGGAATAGGATATGGAATTACCTACTACCCATTGTCCTTTGGGTATGAATGTATTTAGTACAATACCTCGGTCGAACTCCTGAGCGTGAACCGTAGTAAGGCTTACCCCCAAAAGCAGAGATGAGCATATCGCAGAGATGAGTTTATTCATAAATCAATTCTAAATCGTCGAGCCACATGGTACTACCCGTGCTACCTGTAAAGTAGTCTCCGTATTTGCTGGCAGAGGCCACGATTACAATGTAGCTGGGAATACGGGTAAGAGAACGGTAATCGAGCGGAATTTCAAACTCCAAGAGACCACCGTCTTGACCTTGTGTCTGGGTTGTTAATTCTTGTTCGCCATAGGCGATTATTTTTTCGTCATTTTTATCGAACAAGTTTTTATCTTTTGTCGTGATACGTACCGGGGCATCCCAGTCTCCAAGTGCGATATAGACAATGCCTATATCTGTCGCGCCATTTGTAAGAGCATCTGTTTCGGAATAGTCTACGGTTCCCGGCGTGTATTTAATATATCCGCGAAGTTTGGACGGTCGCGAGGTAAATGTTCGTCCGAAATCGAGGATACCGTTCGTACCGTCTCTTCCGATAAACTGTCCGGTGAACAGGTTTCCGGCAGCAAATTTGCCAATACCCATGATACCAACGAATTGAGATTGTAATTTAACAGAGTATTTACCGCTGTGTTTGTAGGTCTCGTCGGGTGTAGTCACGTTTTTATTCATCGTCGCAGAACCGTGGTTCCCGCTATCCCAAAACATTTCCCCTCCTTGCGGGTATATTACCATTGCTTTGTCCGGGGTATGCCAATCTTCGAAACTGCTGTTGGGCAGTGTCGTCGCTTCTTCGGTAGTGAACGTTATCGTTTTTACCGAGGCTTGTGTTCCTGCAACGGCTTGATATTCGTATGTCGTTCCCGGTTCGAGTTGCGTTACCTCGGCAGACATACTTGTTCCCGACAGGACGGCAGGAACGGATATCCATTCTTGCGAACCGGATTTGCGATATTGGAAAGAGAGAGTTTCCGATGTTTCTTTTACCAAAGTCCCTGATAGCGTGGCTTTCTTTGCCCAGATACCGGATCTTGCCGGGGCTTCCGTAACGACTATGGCATCGGATACGACTATCGTCAAAACCTGTGTATTTTCTTTTTCATTTGTATCGACGGCTTTTATCGTGAAGATATATTCTCCGTCGGGGAGCGATTTTACAAAGTTCTCGGACAGAGTGATTTTTGCGTTCGAAAGGTCTTTATCTTCTTGATAGATGTGTTTTGCTCCGATGCCTTTGACTTGAAATTCCGTGATGATGTCTTCGGGGGCCGACAGGAAATCGATGGAATCGGCCGAGAGTCCTAAGGAGGGGAATTTTTCACAAGAAAGTTTTACATTTTTCAATTTGGTCGCGGCATTCACCCAAATCGCAGCTTCTTTTCCGCTGTTCGTTTCGTAATAAAGCGGTTGGGTTATATCGAATTTGTCTCCGACAATTTGCGGACGTTGTGTAATCACTACATTATGGGTGGAGTCTACGGTCGATTCATTTACTTTGACGTCGATGAATGTACCTCCGGTCGCTGCGTTGTCGGCGTTATAGCTGAATGTGAATGCGTATTTCGTCGCTTTAACTACGTTTTCGACAACTCCCGATTGGGTATAGTTTTTACCGTCTGTTTTTTTCCCTTCGAAACTCCATGCCAAGCTGCGGTCTTTCCCGTTGAGCATATAGTATCCTACGGAATCTACGGTAGATTCTGTAAATGAGAGCTCGCCGGTCGTAGTAAATATTTTTACTTTATAGTCGGTTACAACGTTTGCTAACTCGGGCGAGAACGCAACCGTCGCCAACGTATTTGCAATAGTACATTTCACTTCGGCCGAGGTAGTTTCTCCGCTTTGGACGGCGAAGTCGGCCGATCCTGTATAATAGGGGGTATCGAATGCCGCCGGGACAGAATCTCCGGCTATTACAAAGACATGATACTGTCCGCTTGCCAAGTTCAGTATATCGGGCATGGGGCTTTCCATATCGTAATAACGAATGAGCCCTTTACTGCTGTATATGCGGGTTTGCATGGAGGCGTATATGCCCGGGTCGATAGCACGGGAAACGACAGCCACCTCGTCGGAAACTTTTACGTTCAGCCTTACCGATCCTTCGCCGAGGGTCATGTCTTCTTCTTTACAAGCCGATAGCAGTCCTACAAGGAGCAGTCCGCAAGTAAAGTATGTTTTTATATAGCGTTTCATATTATTCTGTTACGAGTATTAATGTTTCTGTTGTCGTTCCTTGCGCGTCGGTAGCCTTTATGATAAAGTTGTGAGTCCCTGCGCCCAATAATCCTAATAACGGCATAAAGTCGCTGATGTCGAAGGTTACTTTCGATTGGTTCAAGACGTTCGAGCCAGTGGGGAATCCCAATCCTTCGATGGCTGTTTTCAAGTCGCCCGGATTTACCAAATCGAGATGCGAAGCCAATCCCATACCTGCAAGTTCGTCGGGAGTCAATGTCGGCGATTCTATATCGACTACAAGTCCTGTAAGTCCGTTCTTATCGGAGCTTGTAATATCTACGCTTACTTGTAATCCCTCGGTTACAGTGACCGGAGTCCCTAATTTTATAGTCGAGCTTGTAATCTTCGGAGCATCGGTGGGTTCGGGGTCCGGATCGGGATCAGGGTCAGTACCGGGGTCGATGGGATTGGGGTCTTCAATAACTTCTTCGTCTATCGTGACATTCCCGAAATGGTCGATTATTTCGCATGAGGCATCGAGCGTAACCGACGGTGTGACGCCTCCTGTCTCGCTTCCCGGTTCGGGTCGTTTGATATCGTAATGTATTTTACGCCATTCTCCGGCTTTTACGTTGTCTACCTGTATGCGATTGACTTCTTCATAACCGTCGATCGTACCGGAGAAGGTGGCGATAAGCAAATTGCTTTCTTCGTCGGCCCGAAAATAACCGGCACGAGATTCTTCTTTCATAAAATCGAGAGCTCCTTTTCCAACGGTAACCGATACTTTGCAGTCTTCGCCCATCAGTGTTTTTAAATCCTCGGAGTAGGAGACCGAGACTTTTATATTTTGGAGGGTACATACGAGCGTATCGATTTGTGTCACTCTGTTTTCTTCGATAGAAAAAGTTTTATCTGCATAGTAATAGGGTTTTTCCCATTCGGACGGTTGAACTTCGTGGGAAAATACTTTTAAATTATAATTACCGACGTTTAGTGTAACTATTTCGGGTGTTTCGCTGTATTTCCAATTCTTTTCGAGGGTTTCGCTTCCATTGTCCGAACGGAATATCTGTACTGTAAAACCGCCTGTGTCGACAGCCCGGCTTACCGGTTTTTTCTCGGTTTCTTTTATGTCGTTATTGGGTATGGCATCGAAAGAAGAAAGATCGAGAGTTCCGGTTTTCCCTGAAATTTCCCCGGGTTCGGAGTCGTAGGTGAGTTTCTCGCGGTCGCAAGATGTGCCTGCCAGTCCCAAGACTATGGTCAGAGCTATGTAGAATATCTTTTTCATATCGCTATGGGTTTATTCATAAATGAAATTCAAGTTGTCTATTGTCAGAGTCGCTCCCCTCGAATTGGATTCGTATCGGGAGTAGTAGTCGGTCGTTTTTATCGTTGCGGTTTCTTCGCTTTGTGAATAGGAAGCGTGATTGGACGATGTAATCATTATTTTCAACAGATTGGCTTTTTTGTCGGTAACGTTGTAGACCAATGGAACTGTAAATTCGGTATAGTCTGATGCTGCCGTAAGGTTGATAGTACCGGATGCGAGTACCGTTTTTCCGTTTAGCAATGTTACCGAGATCACTCCGGTTTCAGAGCCGTCTTTGTTGTCGGGAGTGTATTTATACCACCCTTTCAGAATCGATGGCCGCGACGAAAATGCGGCTCCTTCGTTGTAGGATTCGGAATTACCGGAATAGGAGTAGGTGCCCAAGAATAGTTTGCCTGCGGAGCGGTTGGCTATCGAGGGGACGTTTTCGCTGTAATAGTATGCCGAACCTCTTGTTTTATAGTGTGCGGGAGGAGTCGTTCCGTTTTCGTCCCAAGCGACATTGCGAACGACCATGGCGTTAGAGCCATTTTGAGCTGTCAGGTTTTTGTATATGTCGGGAGTGTCGGTTCCTCCACCTCCGAAAATGGGGATTCCGGGGACTGTCCCAGTCCATGACAATGTGGTGTTGTATGTGGAGGGGCAGACAAACCAAGACATTTGGTTGGTTGCTGATGTATTGCTTGTTTTTGCGTTTACACTGGCCCACCCGACAGGTTCGCTGACGTTGAAACTGCATTTGCTTTGGTAGGTGGGGTTTCCTATTGTGGGGGACCAACGTCCACCTTGATTTATATCGGATACGTTTATTGTTTGTGTCAAATCTTCGAAGTCTCCATTCGGTACGCCAGCAGCGGTTTCTGTCCGTATTGTACAATCTCCGTGATAATTGACATTTTCTTGTTCGTTGTTGCAAGTCCCTTTTATCTGGTAACGTGTGTCGGGGGACAATCCCGTGAGGGTGTGAACATTGCCTTCGTGTGTGGAGGCGGCGTGGACCCATTGTCCGGTACTGTTGGTATAAAGTACAGCATAGCGGTTCACCGCATCTTGGTATTGCGGATCGGCGGCTGTGAGCTTAACGATCGCTTTTTTCGCCCAAACGTCGTATTCTTCGGCTGTTATCGAGAATTCGGGCGTGAGAACCGGGATTGAGGCCGTGGTGGTCTTTAATCCACCGGACAGGGAGGCTTCTACTTTTACCGGCTCGTTTGCGGCTTTGACGGATATTTTAATTTGGTATAGATTTTCCTTGGAGGATAGGACAGACGAGGCGCAGTTGACTTTATGTCCTTCGGCGTTAAGGTAGCTGAATTTAATCAAATTGGCATCGGTCCCGTCATATAATATAGGAACTATGGCCGAAGAGCTACCTACAAAAACGGCTTCGGGCTCTTGCAAGGAGAATGTTAGAGGCAGATTTTTTACCGATAAAGAAACAGGAGATTCGCTAACTTTCCCGTGCATGTCTTTTGCCGAAATAGAGAACAGGTGTTGATCGTTACTCTCGATGATTTGTAGGTGAGTGAACAACTCGGTGAAGTCGATGAATCCCATTTTACTTCCTGTTTCGGAGAATCCTTTGATTTTCAGTCCTAGTCGATGGAGGGTCTCGGCTTGCTCTTGACTCATGTTCAAGAGATCGATTTCTTGGGGCCAGCCTTTGCTTTCGAGACACCGAGAGGCGGTCGTAAGGGTACACCCTGCCAATCCTCCTTTGGCCGTGAGAGATATATTTACGTTTTTGTCGGCCGGATAATTAAATTCTTTTGCTTCAACCGGAACACCGGATTCAAAACCAGACAGGAGGAAAGAGGGAGCCGGAGCTACCATTACTTCATCGGATATGTCTATTTTGATAGGTTGTGTTTCGGTTGTCTCGTCGAAACTGATGTTGAGTTGTGCTTCACCGGCGTTGTTGTCGCTGATGTCGAGTTTTATTTTGTAGTGCTGACGAGCGGCTGCGTTGGGTATGGCTGCCGGTTCGAAAGTAGATTCGATCCCGTTTTGTTTTTTTAAGTGGGTCTGAATCGTGATTTTCCCGGGTTTTACGTAGGCTGCTCTCGTCTCGGTTTTAGAAAATTCGATGTATTCTCCTCCGGTAGAGTGAATGGTGGTCGAATAGTCGGCAAAGTATTTTTTGAAAGCGTCGGAATACTCGACGGTTACTTTTACATTAGCCAATGTACAATTGATTTCTACCGAACTATTTTCCCGGTCACGCACGGCTACCGGGGTTTCTCCGAGATAGAACGGCTTTTCGAATCCTTCTGTATCGATATCTCCGTAGAAGGCACTCATCGTATAGGCTCCGACCGGTATTTTGGTAGCCGGGTCGAAATCGGCCAAACTATCCCATGCCCGAGAAAAACTACCGTCGGAAGAGACTAGTTTCAAAGCAAATTCGCTTACATCGGGATTTTCGATTGTCGAGGCTGATTCTGCTGTGGAGCGAGTTACAGGAACTACTTTATAATCGGCTGAAACTTGTACGTTGATTGCACCGTATCCGGAAGACCCTTGCTTATCCTCATTTGCGCATGATACTAACAATAGCATGGTTGCGCTATACAGGAAAATTTTTTTTAATTTCATGCTTATTTTATTTTTATTTCACCGATAAAGAGATATTAATAAACTCTTTATGAGCGGCTTCATTGTGTAAATACTCTTATTTGCACAAATGAAAATCGGTTCAAAGGTATAAATTTTTTTCTTAGATGAAACAGTCAATAGAAAGTTTTGTTAAGTATAATAATATAAATTAAGGAGATATAGGAGTTTTGGGCTACAAAATCCGGGGAATTTGCTAATATTTTTTTAGGGTCGGATTTTGTAAAAAAATCGATTATTTTTTATTTCAAAGTATTTAAATTTATTCTGTATTTTTATACGTAAAGATAGCTTTTTTCAACCCCTCCGTCCTTCGGCCACCTCCCCTATATTTTGCTGTGCAAAAACACCCCGTAATACTACGGGACACGGCAGGGGGAAGGAAAGGTTTCCCGAATTTTGTTTCTGTTCTCGGCTTGTACTATCTTTGCAAAATGTGAAGATAGTCAAGTTTATTTTTAACCCTCTCGCTCTGCGGGTACTCCCCACTATCTCGTTAAAGACGAACGGTGGGAGAGGGGCGATAAAAAATTGGAATATATGAAAATAGCGGTAGTAGGTACAGGCTATGTGGGCTTGGTTACGGGAACTTGTTTCGCCGAGATAGGAGTGGACGTCGTCTGTGTGGATATAGATGCCGAGAAAATAGCTCGTATAGAGCGTGGCGATATACCTATTTATGAGCCGGGGCTCGACGAGATGGTTATCAGGAATATGAAAGCCGGACGTTTGCGGTTCGCCACCGATCTATCGGCTTGTCTCGACGGGGTGGAAATCTTGTTCAGTGCGGTGGGTACTCCTCCTGACGAAGACGGATCGGCCGATTTGAGATATGTGCTCGATGTGGCTCATAGTGTGGGTCGGTATATGACCGATTATCTTGTTGTCGTTACCAAGAGTACGGTTCCGGTGGGGACTGCCCGAAAAGTGAAAGCGGCTATACAGAGCGAGTTGGATAAGAGGGGCGAAAAGATTGACTTCGATGTGGCTTCCAATCCTGAATTTTTGAAAGAGGGGAATGCAATAGCCGATTTCATGCGCCCCGACCGTGTGGTCGTTGGGGTCGAAAGCAAGCGAGCGGAGGCTTTGATGCAAAAGCTCTACAAGCCCTTCATGATCAATAAGTACAGGATTATTATTACCGATATACCTTCGGCGGAGATGATTAAATATGCGGCTAACGCTATGCTGGCGACTCGTATCAGCTTTATGAACGAAATTGCGTTATTGTGCGACGAGGTGGGAGCCGATGTAGGGGCCGTGCGCAAAGGTATCGGAGCCGACGATCGTATCGGCAGCCGTTTCTTGTATGCCGGCTGTGGATATGGGGGCTCTTGTTTCCCGAAAGATGTGAAGGCTTTGATAAAGACGGCGGAAGAGAATGATTGCGATATGCAGATTTTGAAAGCTGTCGAACGGGTGAACGAGTCGCAAAAGGAATTGCTTTATCACCGATTGCTCCGCTATTTCGACGGGAAAATATCGGGACGAAAATTTGCCGTGTGGGGGCTTTCCTTTAAACCGGAGACCGACGATATGCGCGAAGCCCCGGCTTTGATATTGATCGATAAGTTATGTGATGCAGGAGCCCGTGTAAAGGTATATGACCCGGTGGCTATGCCGGAATGCAAGCGGCGGATAGGGAATAAGGTGGAATACGCCGAAAATATTTATGAAGCGGTTGCCGATGTGGATGCTTTGTTGATTGTAACGGAATGGAAAGAGTTTCGTTTGCCGGATTGGAAAACGGTTATCCGGTCTATGAAATCACCTGTGATATTCGACGGTCGTAATATTTATGATCCGTCTGAGATGAAAGAGTTGGGATTTGCTTATTATAGTATAGGTCGTCCGACGGTTTAAGGATTGATCCGATAAAAAAGTAAGACAGGTATGCGTCCTATTCGGGGCGGATACCTGTCTTTTTATAATAGAAAGGGGCTGAGAGGAATATCCTTCTCCGTAATGGCTGCTCCTCCTTTTACCGTTACGGTTTCGGGAATCCTTCGGAGCGCCCTTTCTGTCTATAATAACGATATAGGAGTGTTTTGGTTCAATGTGGTCATGCTTTTATCGTGATTTGTCTTATTTTTAATTTTTTTGTCGAAAATCTGTTTTTGAGGAACACTTTAATTGTTTGGAGCGTATCTTTGCAATGGAACAGAACTCGATATCGGTAAGTGAGATTAGATTGTTTCGAGATGTATTGTTTTTGTAAATAAATAATGTTGTAAAGAGATTTTATTATGAAAAAATGGGTGTGCAGATTATCTATCGTATGCTGCTTGTGTTTGTTTTTTACCTCTGTGAAAGCTCAGCTTTCGTTGGGTGGGCTTGGAGACATACTGAATTCATCGACAGTGAATAAGGTTGTGAGTGCTATTGCCGGTACAGATGCTTCGTTGACGGTTGCCGATTTAGCCGGGACGTGGAAATATTCGGCTCCTGCTTGTAAGTTCGAAAGCAGCGATTTCTTGAAATCGGCGGGAGGTGAGGTCGTGGCTGCATCTTTGAAAACAAAGTTGGCGACCTACTATACAAAGGCCGGTATCACGCCTTCGCGGGTTTCATTTGCTTTTGCCGATACTACTTTTGTGATGAAATATGGTAATGCGAAATTGAACGGTCATATTGTTAAAGACGAAGAGAGCGGAAGATTCGTGGTTACATTTACTGCCGTGGGTGGTTACCTTCCCATAATGGTTATGGATGCCGTTATAAACAAGAATGGCAATACGTTGGAAATACTTTTCGATGTGGATCGATTCGTGAAGGTATTGACCACTATTGCCTCGAAATCTCAGAGTTCTACATTAAAAAGTGTCGGTGGATTGCTCGATGAATATGACGGAATATTGATGGGATTTGAACTAAATAAATGAACGAATTCCTAGAAGTGGTGGCGAAAAAAAGAACAAGAAAGAAGGAGAATAGAATAATGGGTGTGTCTCCATAATGGTTATCTTTGCTAATTATATTGTATAACAAAAAAATAAAAGAAATGAAAAAATTGTTTTTAACTTTGGCCCTTGTATTGGGCGTATCAATTGCGAATGCACAATTTTTTATCGGAGGTCAGTTTGGTATAACCCATGATGATGCAAAGGATAATACAACTTTTACGATTGCTCCCGAATTTGGTTATGCCTTTAATGATATGTGGACCGTTGCCGGTATGATTGGCTATACGCATATGGACAATTATAATTCGTTTTATATCGCTCCGTATGCCCGTTGGACTTTTTTTAAGAGAGACTTTTTAAGTTTGTTGGTTGATGGTGGTTTAGGTTTTTCCACCGGTAAATATAAAGGAGCAGACTCGGTAAATGGTTTTGAAATTGGTTTCAAACCGGGTATATCTTTTAACTTGACCGATAATTTTGCCTTGGTCGCTCATTATGGCTTCTTGGGCTATCGTGATAAATATAACGGAAATAGTGTCTCTGGTTTGGAAATACCC
>OGPC01001537.1_pt1 | contig 14267 bp, 13 predicted proteins | sample 1552911 | NCBI WGS metagenome assembly OGPC01 (sample SAMEA2580248, study PRJEB22360) | human gut metagenome | biome: human gut; feature: human-associated habitat; material: faeces | place: Denmark | collected 2008/2010 | reverse complement strand
AGCATCGAAGATGCGCTTTTGCGAATGGCGCGGGTGAACTGTAACAAATATTCTGCGCAGAATTACACTGCGGCAGAATCAGGCGTAGTTAAAACACGAACCGGCATCGGGCACTTTGCCTGCTGCCGGTTCGTGTTGTGACGGCGGGAAAACAGTGCATGGACGCATAAGACAAAAGCTGTGGCACAGAGCCGTTTTGGAAGAACAGGAAGATGGAGGCAGTATGACGCAGGAAAAGCAGGTTCCGGAAACAGAGGTTTGCTATGGAAAGATTTACCGTCCGGAAAGAGCGGTAAAGATTATCAAAAAGGACGGGAGCAGATGCAGAGGTGATTTTACGCTGCGGCGACTATGAGACGGACGAAGAACTCTGATAGAAAAATAACCGACTGCAGGCGTACAGAAAAGGTGCGCAGGCGAGACAGCAGGAGAAGAATATGAAAAGAATTGCAGCATTTGAAAAGGTGAGCTTTGCACAGTACGAAAAGGATTTCGCGGACGCGTTCCCAGGCCATGAAACGGCGGAAATTCGTGCAATTTATGATGATATTACAAAACCAAAACGGGCGACAGCGGGAAGCGCAGGCTATGATTTTTCTGCACCGGTGGCGTTTGTGTTAAAGCCGGGCGAGACGATTAAAATCCCGACCGGAATCCGTGCGCGGATGGACGAGGACTGGGTGCTGTGCCTGTTTCCCAGAAGCGGACAGGGCTTTAAGTACCGTTTGCAGCTGAATAATACCGTCGGAATTATCGACAGCGATTACTATAATTCCGACAATGAAGGACATATCATGGCGAAGCTGACGAACGATTCCAACGAGGGCAAGGTGCTAGAAATCCATCCGGGCGAGGGCTTTTTGCAGGGAATTTTCATGCCGTATGGCATCACGGAGGATGACGAGGCGGACGGAGTCCGCAATGGCGGATTTGGAAGCACGGACAGACGCTGAGAAACGGGGAATGTATGAAAAAGCGGATTTTATTGCTGACAACCGGCGGGACGATCGCCTCACAGGATGGCGGGAACGGTCTGGCACCGGTGCTGTCCTCCGACGATTTTTTGGATTATATGAAAGAATTTGAAGATGTCTGCGAGTTAGTTCCATACGAGGTCTGCAGCATTGATTCGACGAATATGGAAGCCTCGTGGTGGTTGAAGCTGGCGGGACTGATTCAGAAAAACTATACGTTATACGACGCGTTTCTGATCTGCCACGGGACGGATACGATGGCGTATACGGCTGCGGCGCTTTCCTATCTGATTCAGAATTCTGTCAAGCCGATTGTCCTGACCGGTGCGCAGAAATCGATTCTGCAGGAAATCACCGACGCACGGAAAAATCTGCACGACAGCATCCGGTGTGCACTTGACGACCGAAGCCGGGACGTTATGCTGGTGTTTGACGGCAAAATTATTGCGGGAACGCGGGCGAAAAAGACGGCGACCTTCAGCTATAATGCATTTTCCAGCATCAATTTTCCGGTGCTTGGGCAGATTCACGACAACACGGTGGTCTATTATATCCAAAAGGATATCTGCGGTCCGGTGCGTTTCTTTAACCGGATGGATCGGAAGGTGTTTTTGTTAAAACTGACACCGGGAATGTCCACGGAGATCATTCCGCATATTTTGAGCGTGTATGACTGTATTATTATTGAAGGCTTCGGTGTCGGTGGATTGCCGGATCGTCTGCGTCAGGCGCTTTTGGAGGAAATGCAGCATTACAAGGCGCATGAAAAGATCCTGATCATGGCGACGCAGGTGACGTATGAGGGCAGCAGCATGGACACCTATGTGGTGGGGCGCGCAGCGCGGGAGCAGCTGCCGTTTCTGGAAACCTACGACATGACGCTGGAAGCGGTGCTTGCGAAGATCATGTGGATTCTGGGTCTGCACATGGAAGACCGAAAGGAAATCGAGCGTCTCTTTTACAAAAAGATCAATTACGATCTGTTTCGAAACGAGTAAACCGTTTGGATAAAACTGTATGCGGGATGGAGATTAAAATGGAGAAGAAGCGGACGAGGAGAATGAAAATGGCGATGCTCTGTTATGTGCTGGCAGCACTGTGTCTGGTATATTGTGTTGGCGTGGTTGCAACCAAGGCTGCCGGAACGAAATTTTACCTGATCTGGCTGGCAGGGACGGCACTGTTTGGTCTGTTTGGTTTTTTTGTACAAAAAGGGCTCTGGATGCGTTTGCCAATCGGACTGCGGGCGGGAATCGGCGTGCTTGCAGGCGTGGGGATTGCCTGTCTGTGCGGCCTGTTGGTCCTGATTGGCAGTACCTTTTCTGCAAAAGGGGAGCAGCAGCTTTCCTATCTTATTGTGTTGGGTGCACAGATGAAGCCGAACGGGCCCAGTGTCGTTCTGGAAAAGCGGCTGCGTCGGGCATATACCTATCTGACGGAAAATCCGGAGACGCTCTGCGTACTGTCCGGCGGGCAGGGCAGCAACGAGCCGGTCAGCGAGGCACAGGGTATGTATGAGGATCTGGTAAAAAAAGGAATTGACCCCAAACGGCTGATTTTAGAAGACCAGTCCACCAACACCGTAGAAAATCTGCGCTTTTCCAGAAAGCTGATTCCGCAGGAGGTTCAGAGGGTCGGCATTGTGACAAGCAATTTTCATGTTTACAGAAGCCTGCGGCTGGCAAAACAGCAGGGCTTTTTAGATCCGGTTGGGATTTCTGCGGATTCCGGTGTTTATTTTCTGCCCAATAATGTGCTGCGGGAATGTTTTGGAATCGTGAAGGACAGACTATATGGCAACCTGAAATTTTTTTAAAAATTTTCAAACTATGTGAAACCGGACGGCAGCTGTCTGCGTGTATGTAGATAGCAGGGCACAAAAGAATCCTGCGGCAGGACGATTTCCTGCCGGAAGGGTTAAAAAACTGTCGATTTTACAACACCATATAGGAAGGAATTTTCGGATATGAGAAAAAAACAGATGCTTGCACTTTTTATGAGCCTGAGCCTGCTGGCACAGGGAATGTTATTTAGCGGCTGCGGACAAAAGAGTATCGGGGAAGAGCCTGCACAGACCCGGACGGAAACGGAAGGAGCGCAGTCTATGGAGACATCCGATTCAAAAAAACAGGATCAGACGTCTGAAACGGATGAAAACAATCAGACGGCTGCAGATAAGACACAGGATCAGGATGTTGCGCGGGATGAGGAAAACGGCTTTGCACTGCGTTTTACGGATGCTTTGCTGAAGCAGAAAAAAGAGGGGGAAAACCTGATCGCATCCCCGTATTCTGCATGGCTGCCCCTGGCGGCGCTGGTAAACGGCTGCAGCGGGGCAACACAGGAACAGCTGTTAAAAGTGATCGGCGAAGCCGGAATCGACACTGAAACGTTAAATCAGACGGTAAAGACGGTCAATGCCGGGCTTTCCCAGGAGGAACGCAGAAAAAGCTACGAAGAATATGGAGAAACGTTTGAAAGCCCACTGAAAATCGCAAATGCATTGTTTGTTCAAAAGGATGCAGCGGTAAATCAGACGTTTGAACAGCTGTTTTCGGATAATTACGATGGAAAACTCTTTTCTGTTGACTTTTCGGATTCCTCTGCAGCAAATGCCATCAACAGCTGGGCCTCAGAGAAGACCGATGGAAAGATTGTAGAGATTGTGGACTCCTTTGATGCGGATACGGTAGCGGCGATTGCGAATGCATTGTATTTTTCGGACAGCTGGAGCAGCCCGTTTTTAGAAGAAAATACGACGGACGGCACGTTCCACGGCGCAAAGCAGGACGAGAATGCAGAGTTTATGAATCAGAAGCTAAGCGACGGCATTTATTATGAGGATGAGACGATGCAGGCTATCGTGCTCTGGACGACAAGCGGAGGGCAGATGGTTCTGTGCCTGCCCAAAGACGGCTATAGTGCGGAAGAGGTACTGCAGAGCCTGACGACAGAAAAGCTGCAGAAAATCAGCGGAGCGGATTACCGCTGCGTACAGCTTTCTTTGCCCAAGTTTAAGCTGGAAAGCAATGTATTCTCGATCAAAGAGGCTCTGGAAGCCATGGGGATTCCGCTGATGCAGGCAACAGACGCTGCGCTGACAGAGGTTCTGGATAACGAGGCTCTCTATATTTCAAGTGCACTGCAGAGTGCAATGGTTGAGGTGGACGAAAACGGACTGACAGCTGCCGCAGTTACCGTGATGGGACTGGAAAAAATGGCGCTGATGCCCGAAACCGATCCGATAGAGCTTACCTTTGACAGCCCGTTTGCGTTTGTTTTAACCGGAAACGGCGAAGACGCAGGCGATCAAATCCTCTTTACGGGTGTGGTGAACCACTTATAAGGCGTAGCAGAGGTTGAAACAAAGCACTGGCTGGTACAATAACATTTTTTCATCAGAATAAGGAATAAAAAAGCCCGGATTTTTCAGATGCTGTCATGGCAGGGAAAATCCGGGCTTTCGGCTGTATTGACTTTAATGAAGGAAAATAATATAATGATAATATCGATAAGTCCCGTTTGACAGGGTTCCATTTTAAAGAAAAGAGAAGAAAAAGAGGCATAGGAAAATGAAAAAACTGGAAGAATATGTAAGAAGTATCCCGGATTTCCCGCAGGAGGGAATTATTTTCAGAGATGTTACGAGCGTGCTGGAGGATGCTGACGGCATGCACCTCGCAGTCGATACCATGCAGGATCTGGTAAAGGATCTGGAGTTTGACGTAGTCGTAGGCGCAGAGTCCAGAGGCTTTATTTTCGGCGCACCCATCGCATACAACCTGCATAAGCCCTTTGCACTGATCCGCAAAAAGGGCAAGCTGCCCTGTGAAACCGTGTCTCAGGAATATTCTCTGGAATACGGCACGGCAGTAATCGAAATGCACAAGACCTCTATTAAACCCGGACAGAAAGTGCTGATCGTAGATGACCTGATCGCAACCGGCGGCACGACTCAGGCGATGATCTCCCTGGTAGAGAGACTGGGCGGCGAGGTTGCAGGCGTGTTGGTTTTGATCGAGCTGGCAGGACTGAAGGGAAGAGAAGCAATTGCAGGATATCGTCTGGATTCCGCAATTGTATATGAAGGCAAATAATTGATTTTCGAAAAAGAGTTACGACGTAACTCTTTTTTGGCAGAAACTGATAAAACTGGACGATGGTAAGGTGTGCGGAAGATGGATAGAACGGAAGACAGATCAAAAGAGCCGAAAACCAAGCTGGTGCTGGATGACGGACGAATTGAGAGCATTCAGGAATTTATAAGCCCGGAAGAACTATATCAGGACCTGATCGAGCGGGTGCGCAAGTATCATCCTTCGGATGATATTTCCATGATTGAAAAAGCGTATCGGCTGGCAGATAACGCCCATCAGGGACAGGTGCGTAAATCCGGCGAGCCTTACATCATCCATCCGCTGTGCGTGGCGATTATCCTGGCGGATCTGGAGCTGGATAAGGAGACGATCGTGGCGGGACTTCTGCACGATGTGGTGGAAGATACCGTGATGACGGTCGAACAGGTCGGAGAACAGTTCGGAACGGACGTTGCCTTTTTAGTGGACGGCGTGACCAAGCTGCAGCATCTGCATCTTGCGGACAATTCCGGCAATAAGACAGAAGCACAGCTGGAGATGCAGGCGGAGAACCTGCGCAAGATGTTCATGGCGATGGCGAAGGATATCCGCGTAATCATGATCAAGCTGGCGGACCGCCTCCACAATATGCGCACCCTCAAGCATATGCCCCACGAAAAGCAGATCCGGATTGCGCGGGAGACGATGGACATCTATGCGCCCATTGCACAGCGTCTCGGTATTTCCAAGATCAAGGTAGAACTGGACGATCTTTCGTTAAAATATCTCGAACCGGACGTTTATTATGATCTGGTGGACAAGATCGCGATGCGCAAAAGCGAGCGCGAAAAGTATATTCAGGGAATCGTGGACGAGGTTTCCGAGCACATCAAAAAGGCGGGAATCGAAGCTAAGATTGATGGTCGTATCAAGCATTTCTTCAGCATTTACAAAAAGATGAAGAACCAGCATAAGACCATCGACCAGATTTATGACCTGTTTGCTGTCCGGATTATCGTAGATACGGTTAAGGACTGTTATGCGGCACTGGGCGTAATCCACGAGATGTACAAGCCGATTCCGGGGCGTTTCAAGGATTATATTGCGATGCCCAAGGCAAACATGTATCAGTCTCTGCACACGACGTTGATTGGAAGCTCCGGACAGCCCTTCGAGATTCAGATCAGAACTTATGAAATGCATCGTGTGGCGGAATACGGTATCGCCGCCCACTGGAAATATAAAGAAGCCTCCGACGGCAAAAAGGTTGAGGCACAGGAAGAAGAAAAGCTGGCATGGCTGCGTCAGATTCTGGAATGGCAGCGCGAGATGTCGGATAACAAAGAATTCATGAACATGCTGAAAAGCGATCTGGATCTGTTTTCCGACAGCGTATACTGTTTTACGCCGACCGGCGACGTCAAGACCTTGCCTGCAGGCTCTACACCCATTGATTTTGCCTACAGCGTCCATACTGCAGTCGGCAACAAGATGATCGGGGCGCGGGTCAACGGAAAGCTTGTGACGATCGATTACGAAATCCAAAACGGCGACCGCGTGGAAATTCTGACTTCGCAGAATTCCAAGGGACCGAGCCGTGACTGGCTTACGGTAGTCAAGAGTACGCAGGCGAAAAACAAGATCAACCAGTGGTTCAAAAACGAAGTCAAGGAAGAAAATATCACTAAGGGCAAGGATCAGTTCAACACCTACTGTAAGGCACGTTCGATCAACCTGGGCGAAATTATGAAGCCGGAATATCAGGCAGCTGTCATGAAGAAATACGGCTTTATGGACTGGGACAGCGTGCTGGCAGCGATCGGACACGGCGCGCTCAAGGAAGGTCAGATCGCCAATCGGATGCAGGAGCTTTATGAGAAAGACCATCCGAAGGTGATGACCAATGAAGAAGTGCTTGCCTCCATTGCAGAAAATAATGCCAATCAGGCGAAGCAGATGCGCCCCCACAGTAAAAACGGCATCGTGGTCAAGGGGATTCATGATGTGGCAGTACGTTTTTCCAAATGCTGCTCTCCTGTGCCCGGGGATGAGATCGTCGGCTTTGTGACAAGAGGACGGGGGATTTCGATCCACCGGACGGACTGTATCAATGTATTAAACCTGCCGGAGATCGAACGTGCCAGACTCATTGAAGCGGAGTGGGAGCCCTCGGATACTGGAGCAGATGGTGAGAAATATATGGCGGAGATCAATATCTTTGCACATAACAGAAGCGGACTTTTAGCAGACATCAGTAAAGCACTGACGGAGCGCAATATTGATATCCAGACGATGAATACGAGAACGAACAAGCAGGGAATTGCAACATTGTCTACTTCATTTGAGATCAGCAGCAGGGAAGAGTTAAATCAGATCGTAGCGAAGCTGCGCAACATCGAAAGCGTCATCGATATTGAGCGTACAACGGGCTGATGCGATGCCGGCGGCAGGTACGAGCAGGTATTGGGAAAGCCGATATGGAATTGGCGGCGTTTCAACGTTTGCAATGCTATCGGAAAATAGCGATTTGCCGCTTGGCTTCTGGGAAAGGAAAACGAATGTCTGAAATTAAAATTGGGCGAAAGACGATGGGTGTCTGCGCAACAAACTGTTATTTTTTATACCGGGAAGGCGGGACAAAGGCGGTCGTAGTCGATCCTGCGGAAAACGGAGCAGGGATTTTCAAATTGCTCTCCGAAAAGGACTTTACTGTGGAAGCGATTCTTCTGACACACGGTCATTTTGACCATATCGGCGGCGCAGCAGAATTAAAAAAAGCATCCGGCGCAAAGGTGTATGCATTGGCAGAAGAGAAGAAAGTCTGCCGGACGCCGGAGTTAAACCTGTCTGCCCAGATGCCCCCTGTTGTGACGATCGAAGCGGATGAATGGCTGACAGACGGACAGACAGTGGAAACCGCAGGGATTTCATTTCAGGTCATTGCAACGCCAGGGCATACTGTAGGCGGATGCTGCTATTACTGTAAAGAGGGCGGTTTCTTATTCTCCGGCGATACGCTGTTTGAGGAATCGGTCGGCAGAACAGATTTCCCGACCGGCAGCATGAGCAGTCTGGTACGCTCTGTGAAAGAAAAACTCTTTGTCCTTCCGGAAGATACAAAAGTTTATCCGGGACACGGAGATATTACTACAATTGGAAGGGAGAAGCAGTACAATCCCTACTGCCAGTAAAAAGATGATTATTGTAACGTTAAATGAAGACAGATATGCCTATGATATCCATTCTTTGGTAAAGGCCTTTTATCCGGAGCAGGAGATCAAAGTTTTTGTAAAAGGAACGAAAGAAGAACGAAGTGACGCCGGGCTGCCGGCGTTTTTCGTGGAATTTGATGAGACGTCCATCTGCGCAGGAATTGAAAATGGAGGGACTAAAACAGTCAATCTAAAGACGCCGGAGGACAGGGGAACGGTTAAAAACGATTTAAAACAGCTTTTGTACGCGCTCCTTTCCGAAGAAACAGGAAAGACGCTTCCCTGGGGAACCCTGACCGGTATTCGTCCGACGAAAATTGCGAAACAGCTTCTGGAACAGGGACAAACAGAACAGGAAGTCGCTGCCTATATGGAGCATACCTATCTGGCATCGAAAGAAAAAACGGAGCTGTCGATTGACATTGCCAAACGGGAAATGCAGATTTTATCCGGAATTCATTATGAGGAAGGATACAGCCTTTATATCGGGATTCCGTTCTGCCCGACGACCTGTCTGTATTGTTCCTTTACCTCTTTTCCGATCTGTGCATGGAAAAATCGCGTGAGCGACTATTTAAGCGCCGTGGAAAAAGAAATCGATTTCGTAAAAGAAGCCTGCGCAGACCGCGTTTTGGACAGCGTTTATATTGGCGGCGGCACGCCGACTACACTGGAACCAGAGGAATTGGAGCGGCTTTTTTTGAAGCTTCAAAATACGCTTGACTGGTCGCAGGTGCGGGAGTTTACAGTAGAAGCAGGGCGCGCGGACAGCATTACGGCAGAGAAACTGCGTGTGATGAAGCGTTATGGTGTGACGAGAATTTCGGTCAATCCACAGACGATGAAGCAGGAAACCCTTGACCTGATCGGCCGGCGGCATACTGTGGCACAGACGGTCGAGGCATTTCGACTGGCGCGGGAAGAAGGCTTTGATAATATCAATATGGACCTGATTCTCGGGCTACCGGGAGAAACGAAGGAAGATGTCGAAGAGACAATCCACCGAGTGCAGGAGCTTGGACCCGACAGCCTGACGGTACATTCTCTTGCAATTAAGCGGGCTTCCAGGCTGAGCCAGTGGATTTTGGAGCACGGCATCAGCACGCTGCACAACACGGACGAAACGATGGCGATTGCTGCCCAGGGGGCAAAGCAGATGGGCATGGAACCGTATTATCTCTACCGTCAGAAAAATATGTCCGGCAATTTCGAAAATGTCGGCTACGCAAAACCGGGGAAGGCGGGTATTTATAATATTTTAATCATGGAGGAGGTCCAGACGATCATGGCACTCGGTGCAGGAACTATCTCCAAACGCGTCTATGGCGATGGCAGAATCGAACGCTGTGACAATGTCAAGGATGTCGGGCAGTATATCGAGAGAATCGATGAGATGATACAGCGCAAACAGCAGTTATTCTCAGAAGAATAGTTGGATTTTCAATAAAATATTGTAACGTGTTATGGAAAAATGAGTACAACAAAACCGTACAGATGCAACAGTTTGTTACTCGTGACAGTAACATCGAAACCAAGGGACATTTCTAATTACTTAGGAATGTCCTTTTTGCGCATTTGTGAATGGTTTTAGGTGCAACAAACACATGAAATAATGAAATGGAGGTCCATTATGAACAACACAGCCTGCAAATAAAAAGTCAAGGCTAAAATGAAAGAACTTTGAAAATTTTATACAGGTTGAAAATTAGACATCAAAACAAGACCACCACACCAGTGCTGGTCTGAAAGGTATAGTAGATAATTAAGATTCTGGAAGAGATGCAAGATATTCTTTCACTCGTCCATAGTAGATGCGTAGAAACTTGTTAGCACCGGCAGTCATATAGACATAATACGGTTTCTTTTGAGCCCGTTTTTTGTCTAAGAACTGATACACAGGATCATCTTGTGGATGTGTTTTGATTAAGACATCCATTACCTGAAATAGTGTTTTCCTGAGGTCAGAAGAACCTCGTTTTGAAGTTGGAACACTTTTCTGTTCATAAGAGCCGGATTCGTTAACACCAGGGTCTACACCGGCAAAAGCAGTAATGGCACCCTTGTGAGTGAAACGGGAAACATCACCAATCTCAGCCATCAGTTGAGGACCGAGTGACGTTCCAACCCCTTTCATTGCCATAACAACGGGATACTCCGGAAGCTTGGATGCAGTTTCGTTCATGAGAGTGCGTAGCGACTCAACAGTAATAGAAGCACTGTTAAGTTGGTCAACTGCCTGCTTGATAATAAGCTTTGTAATGTCATCCTTAGGAAGTACAGGAACAAGCTCCTTTGCTTTTCCATAGATTTCTTCAGCTTTTGACTTGCTGAAGTTGTACTTCTTGCGTTTGCACCAGTTTTCATAGTGATCAATAAAAGCGTTTATGGACATTTTACGGACACAGTCTACATGCCAGTATGTAGATGCAAAATCGACCCATTTCTGGCTGCCGTCACTACGTGCAGGACTGTCAAAATAAGTATTAACACCAGGATAGGTTTGGTCAAGGATGCCGATAAGGTTATTCTTCATAGCCGTCTTGTGCTTCATGTAAAAGCCAAACTGACGGTTCATGGTTTTGAGTTGATTGCGTAATTCATCCATAACGCTATACTGTTTCAGATTTTGCCACTTGTCAAGTGCATATCGGGCAATTTTAACAGAGTCAGCTTTATCTGTTTTGACTTTACGAAGGGAATCGTTATCAAAATCCTTGATAAGCTTTGGGTTAATGGCACTAACGAAAAGATTTGCTTCGGAAAGTTGATGGGCAAGGACTTCGTAATAGCGTCCGGTATGCTCCATTACAATTCGGGACTCACCTTCGATAGACTTGATAAGTTTTACAAGCGAATTGATGTCACTGGATGTGTGTTTAATTTCAAAGGGTGTGGAAACAATTTCGCCAAAAGGCCGCATAATAGCAACCATACTTTTACCTTTTGAAACATCGATACCTACTGCGTTCATAAATTTGTCACTCCTTAAGATTATTGCAATGGATAAGTACCAGTTTTACTCATTGCCTATTCAATCTACTGTGGTGTGACACGAATGCGCCTATGACGATTCAACCTGCATAAAACGAACGCTGCAAATGAGGAGCTGGTTATCAGTCTTTTATAGTCTGCAGAAACATTAAAAACAGTAGTGATTGAACTGATAGAGATTTACAGAGGAAAGAAGGAGAATGAATATGGCAGCACCGTTTAATATTTGGGCAGCATCAAAAACAAAAAATAATTTTGCAACAGATGAGATCGTATCCTGTTTACAGAAAGCGATTCGTAGAGCAATGGTAGAAGAAGCCTGCCAGTATGCCTATGAATTATATGTATCCGGACCGATTTATCTGGAAAAAATGTGGAGAAGACTGCTTACCATATCTGTGGAAGATGTCGGATTTGGTAATCTGGATGCGGCAGTGCAGATTAAAACACTGAATGATATGCGTAAAGAGTTTCCTTATGATGATGGAGACCAGCCAATGTACTTTATCCATGCTATCCGGATTCTTTGTGCAAGCACAAAAGACCGTTCCAGCGATTATCTGAAAAATATCATTATCAAAGAAGCTGCCATGGGTAAATTGCCGGAAATCATGGATCTGGCTCTGGACAAACATACGGTAAGAGGACAGGCTATGGGAAGAGGTTCCAAACACTTCTTTGAGGAAGCCACAAAAGTTATTCCGCAGTTAGAGATCGATAACGATTACAGAGAACGTTACGGAAAAATTCTGGAAACTTACAGCCCGGATAAAAATGTACCGAACGCATTTGTATATAATACAGGACAGTATTAAAAAGAAATACCGTAAAAACCTCCTGAGGGTCTTTCACCATTGGTGTGAAAGACCCTTTTGTCGTAAAAGTCAAGAAATTCTGCTGATTCCCTCATGGAATCCGGTGTAGTATACTGTCTCTTACCAAGAAAAAAGACGCCGGCTTTTTTGCCGGATGAGAATAAGAGACAGGAGGAATGTTTTATGGGTTGTCTGGGAAATGCTTGTTGGTTTATTTTTGGCGGCGCGGTCAGCGGGGTGAGCTGGCTGCTGGCAGGGTGTCTCTGGTGTGTGACCATTGTGGGGATACCGATAGGATTGCAGTGCTTTAAATTTGCCGGGCTGAGTTTTTTTCCTTTTGGGAAGGAAGTGGTATATGGCGGCGGCGCGGGATCTTTTGTGCTCAATGTCATCTGGCTGATTGTGTCCGGCATACCTCTTGCCCTGGAACATCTGGCCTTCGGAGCCCTGCTTTGCGTGACTATTGTGGGGATCCCCTTTGGTTTACAGCATTTTAAGCTGGCAAAACTGGCATTAATGCCATTTGGCGCTGAAGTAAGAATATAAGCGCTGAAAACAGGAAGGTCTCAATAAAAGGCAATAAAGAAAAAGAAGAAAAAAATCTGTAAAAAAAACAAAAAAATCTTGACAGCATAAAAAACAGATGATAGTATAGACGAGTATGAACGCCGAAGACAGCAGGTGCCTGTGGCATAAAGTGTAAACGCCTGCCGAGGAAGTTATATTCGTATGATTGAATATTTCTTGCTCTCTGTCTTTGGACAGAGAGTTTTTTTATTTCTGTTTTCCATGATGCGCGGCATCGTGTTTCTTCCATATTATATGGGGAGAAAACAGAGGCATCATTATGATGCGACGGCGGTACACACAATATTTTAAGGAGGTGCACCAGTAGAATGGCTAAAGTTGAATTAAAACAGCCGATTGTTGAGGAAATTAAAGCTCAGTTAGACGGAGCAAAATCCCTGGTCGTTGTTGATTATCGCGGAATCTCTGTAGCTGATGTAACAGAACTTCGTAAACAGTGTCGTGAAGCAGGAGTGATTTATAAAGTATATAAAAACACTATGGTAAAACGTGCTGTTGAAGGAACAGAGTTTGAAGGTGTTGTAAAAGATCTGGAAGGAACCAATGCTTTCGCAATCTCTAAAGATGATGCAACACTTGCAGCAAGAACCGTAGCTAAATTCATTAAAAAAGCAAAAACATGCCAGTTAAAGAGCGGCGTAGTTGAAGGAACATACTACGATGCTAAGGGTATTGAGACAATCGCAACTATCCCATCAAGAGACGAACTCATCGCCAAATTCATGGGAAGCATTCAGTCTCCAATTGCAAACTTTGCCCGCGTGATCAAACAGATCGCAGAAAAAGACGGCGAAGCAGCAGCAGAATAATCTGCTTTTTACACAGATTGTGATGCCGGATGAAAGTATCCGGGTGTTCAAAAATAATATTTATGGAGGAAAATAAAATGACAACTCAGGAAATTATTGAAGTTATTAAAGGTTTATCCGTATTAGAATTAAACGAATTAGTAAAAGCTTGTGAAGAAGAATTTGGTGTATCCGCAGCAGCAGGTGTTGTAGTAGCAGCAGCTGGAGCTGAAGGTGCTGGCGCAGCAGAAGAAGCTGAAGAAAAAACTGAATTTGATGTTGAACTGACAGAAGTTGGCGGACAGAAAGTTAAAGTTATCAAAGTTGTTCGTGAAATCACAGGATTAGGATTAAAAGAAGCAAAAGCTGTTGTTGACGGCGCTCCTAAAAACCTTAAAGAAGCTGTTTCTAAAGAAGAAGCAGAAGACATCAAAAAACAGCTTGAAGAAGTTGGAGCAAAAGTTACAGTTAAATAATTGTAGTTGCTATGCAGATTTGATGATCGTAATCGAACCGCCTGTTCCCATGGGAAACAGGCGGTTTTTTTTTTGAAAAATCGGGGAGAATATGGTTTTGTACCGGGAATTTCGTAGAAAAATAAGAAAGTTTTCCTTCTTTTTTGTGAAAGTCATGGAAGAAAAAAGAGGAATACCAGTTTAAAGGAGAAATGATCTGGAAAAAATGCAGATAAAAAGAAAAAAAGTTAGTTGACATGTTACTATAGATATGATATGATAATAAACTGATTCACAATGGGTATGTATGCCTATATGAGAATAAATAAGCAACCAGAAGTTAAACAGGAAGATTGTTCAAGGGGTGA
>OGPC01001536.1_pt1 | contig 14277 bp, 13 predicted proteins | sample 1552911 | NCBI WGS metagenome assembly OGPC01 (sample SAMEA2580248, study PRJEB22360) | human gut metagenome | biome: human gut; feature: human-associated habitat; material: faeces | place: Denmark | collected 2008/2010 | reverse complement strand
CGCGAGAACATGCCAATGAGCGGCAGCACCGCCGCGACCAGGAAGAAGGCCGCCAGCACGCTGCGCGTGAGGTTGAGTTTCCCTGCCCGTCTCACGGCCGCCTACCGATCCATGAAGCGGGCGAGCGAATCCATCTTGATCCGCAGGTTCTTCACCACGAAGTCGGCGACGTAGTCGTCGGCCGGGTTGGCGATGATCTCGTCGGGCGCGGCCAGCTGGTGGATGCTGCCCTCGCCCATCACCATCACGCGGTCGGACAGCGCGAACGCCTCCTCCTGGTCGTGGGTGATGTACACCATCGTGGTGCCGAACTCGCGCTGGATGCGCTTGAGCTCGAGGCGCAGCGACAGGCGCGTCTCCCCGTCGAGCGCGCTCATGGGCTCGTCGAACATAAAAATGCCCGGATGCGCCGCCACCATGCGAGCAAGCGCCACGCGTTGCTGCTGCCCGCCCGAGAGTCGCGCGGGATAGCGGTCGGCAAATTCGGCCAGACCGAAGATACCCAGGTAGCGCTCGGCGAGCTTTTTGCGCGCGGCTGCGTCGCCCGCGTCCTTTACACCGGCGCATGCGTTATCGGCCACCGTCATGTTGGGAAACAGCTGATAGTTTTGGAACAGCAGGGCGCATTTTCGCTCCTGGGGCGACAGGTTGATGCCCGCCGCCGAATCAAAAAAGGTCACGCCGTTGACGACGATCTTGCCCTCGTCGGGTGTCTCCACGCCGGCAATGCAGCGCAGTGTGCAGCTCTTGCCGCAACCCGAGGCGCCCAGCAGCGCCACGCGCTCCTCGCCGGCCTCAAGCTGCATGTCGAGCATAAACCCGGGATAACGTTTCTTAATATCCAAAACGAGCGACATAGCCTATCGACCTCCCTGCGGGGCCGCACCATCGCGCATGAGCTCGACCAGCGCCTCGCGATCGATACGCAAGGCATCACCGCCCGCCGGGTCGAGCGAATCGCCCTGTCCGGCGAGATCTTTGGCTTGTTTGTACTCCGCATGGGAAAGGCCCCGCTCGCGATACTTCTGCGAATGAGCGGTGTACATATTGATGAACAGGATGACTAGGAAACTAAACACGATCACGACGACGACCCAAAAGAGGGCTACCGACGTGTTGCCGCCCATCCACTCAAAGTAGATGGCAATGGGGATGGTCTGCGTAATACCGGCGTAGTTGCCCGCAAAGAACAGCGTGCAGCCAAACTCGCCCATCGCGCGGGCAAAGGCGAGCACCGTGCCGGCGGCGATGGAGGGCCAGCCGAGCGGCATCATAAGCTTGGCAAAGATGCGACGTTCGGACCATCCCAAGGTTCGCGCCGCATCGAGCATCTGCGTGTCGAGGCTCTCGAAGGCTCCGAGCGCCGTACGGTAGACCAGGGGAAACGACACCACGACGGCCGAAATGACCGCCGCGGGCCAGGTAAAGACGATCGAGACGCCGTGCGCGATGAGCCACTGGCCCACCCCGGTCGAGCGGCCAAACAGCATGAGGAGCAGAAAGCCGCAGACCGTGGGCGGCAGCACCATAGGGATGGTAAAGACCGAGTCGAGCAGACCCTTGATGCGACTCGAGGTACCCATAGTCTTCCACGCGGCGAACAGGCCCAGCGCAAAGGAGATCAACAGGGCAAGGCCGCTCGTTTTTATGGACACCCAAAACGGTCGATAGTCGATGTCGCCTAAAAAGGAGGCCAGTGAGGTCAAGGGCCCCTGCTCATTCCGCAACACGACAGACGATGCTTCTACCATTTGAGCGCTATCAAGCCAACGCGCGCCGCCCTTGGCATCACCCGAGGCTGATGCAATCACCACATAGCGGTCCCCATCCGCACCGCGCTCGTCAAAGCCATAGGTATACCCACCGGCATCAAACGTTGTTTCCGCCGTGACATACCAAGGAAGATCCACGTCCCCTAACTGCGCACCCCCCATGCAGTTTGCGCCGTCGAGCTTACAGACGAGGGCCTTGAGACCCGATACGCACTCGTTGTCCTGCGGATCCAATCCATACTTCTCGACCGCCTTGGGCGATATCCACACCACAACGCGATCGGCAGCAGGCGCCACTACAAGGTCCACGTCCTCGTCAACGGGAAACCGGTAGCCTTCAGGCTGGCCCTCCATGGTACGGGCGGTCCCCTTGGCCAACCGCTCAAAACCCTCGATCCCATAGGAAAGCCCATGAGCGGTCGCAGCAACCTGGGCCCCGTCCTCAGTGTCCCCAGCAAACGCAAACCCCGGCACCCAGCAAAGCGCGAAGATCAAAGCACAGGCGACAAGCATGCGGAATCTATTAAGCACGAAAAGCTCCAAGCGAATACGAGGACGGAGTGAAACACAAAACGATGGAATTATCGCGCCAAGCCGCACTACGCGGAAAGCTCAAAGCCGTACTTAGCCCAAATCTTCTGAGCCTTCTTGTTGGACAGGCAAAAGTCGATGAACGCCTTGGCTTCGTCGGCATGCTCGGAGCTCTCGGCAACGGCACCCGGGTACACGATGGGCTTGTGCGAATCCTCGGGGCACACGAAGGCCTCCTCGATGCCGTCGTAGCGGAAGATATCGGAGCTGTAGACAAAACCGGCTACGCAGTCGCCCGTAGAGACGTAAGACGCAGCGGTGCCGACCTTATCGGCCAGGGCCACCTTGTCGGCGAGTTCGGGCGCGTACTCGCCGTCGTCACCCTCGGTACCAGTGTAGAGGCCCACGGAAGCCAAAGCCTGGTTGGCGTACTTGCCGGCGGGAACGGTCTCGGCGTCGCCGATGGCAATCTTGCCGTCCAGATTCGCGACGTCGGCGATGGCCTCGACCTCGGTGTCGGCGCCCTCGGCGCGAATGATCACGAGATCGTTGGCGAACATGTCCTCACGCGTGTCGGCGTCGACGAGTTCGGCGGTCTCGGCGTCATCCATGGTGCCCTTGGAAGCGGTGATGAGCACGTCGACGACGGCGCCGGCGCGCATCTGCTCGACAAGGTCGCCAGACGCCTTAAACTGCGTGTCGGCAAACGTGGTACCGGTCTGCTCGGTGTAGAGCTCCTGAACCTCGGGGAGCGCCTTCTCGAGCGAGTTGGCGGCAAAGACCTGCAGCTCGGCAGCCTTCTCCTTAGAGGAAGACTTGGCGGAGCCGGCATCGAATCCGGCCGGCTCGGACGTCTTGTTGTCCGAGCAGCCGGCAAGACCAAGGCTGGCAGCGGCAACAGCAGAAAGCGAGACGAATCCGCGGCGAGAAACCATATCGAACATGTTCAACCCTTTCGAACGCTATGCCCGGGCACCCCGCCGCAGGCTTTAATCTGCAATCAGATTATACTTCCGTGCGAATAATGATAGTGAGAAATTATTCTCGCTAGAGAATATAGTTTCGAGTTACCGTACACCTCGGCGTCGCTTCGGCGGAAAACAGAGGCGGAGCGACCGATAAGGTCGCCCCGCCGCAGGTAAACCGCTTAGTTGGCATGTCCGCCGCCCGCTGTCATCTGAGCCGCATGCTCCAGCTGGTCCGCTATGGCCTCCCAGCTTTCACGGGCGGCCTTCGTAGAACCGGGAAAGTTTACGACAAGTGTATGACCTCGTTGCATGCAAATAGCGCGCGAGAGCATGGCGCGGCGCGTCTTAGTCATCGAGTACGCGCGAATCGCCTCTGCAATACCCGGCACATCGCGGTCGCAGACGGCACGCGTCGCCTCGGGCGTCACATCGCGCATCGAAAGCCCCGTGCCGCCGCAGGTGAGCACGACATTGGCGTGGCACTCATCGGCGGCTTCCACAATGGCATCTCCGATCTCGCTGACGTCGTCGCGCACGACCACATGCGAGGCGACCGTCCAGCCCTGCGCCACGATGAGTTCCTCGAGTACGGCTCCAGCCTCGTCCTGGGCAAGATCGCGCGTATCCGAGCACGTCACGATCGAAATCTTCAACTCCATAGCATTCCTCCTACAACACGGCGCCCTCGGGCAGGTCGACACGCACGACATCCACGACGTCGCCCGCCTTGAGCTCGCACGGTCCTTCGTCAATACGCAGCAGGCAGTTGGCCCGCTGCATCGTGCCAAGCAGCGCCGAATTCTGCGTCTTGGCCTCGGTCACCAACAGCTCACCGGTCTCTGGGTCGCGCAAAACCGTGGCGCGATCGAAGAAGCGTCGGTCCTGGCGCTTTTTCACACCGTGGGTAAGAGCCGCTCGCTGCACGGGACGCGCCCCCTCGGCAAAACCACGCATCTTGCGAATCGCCGGGCGGGCGAGCATCTCAAAGCCCACATACGCCGCCGCGGGATTGCCCGAAAGCCCCAGATACGGCTTACCCCCGAGCAAGCCAAACGTGATGGCCTTGCCCGGACGCATCGAGATGCGATCGAACAGCACCTCGCCCTCGCGCTGGACCAGCGCCGTCACGTAGTCGTAATCGCCCGCCGAGGCGCCACCGCTCGTAATGACAAAATCGCACTCCTGCATGGCACGATGCACCAGCTCGGCAATCGCCTGCTCATCATCGGGCGCAATGCCGTAGAACACGGGCTCGGCGCCGGCATCGAGTGCTTCGGCCATCAACGCCGACGAGTTGGAGTCGCGAATCTGCCCGCGCGCCGGCACGTTGCTCGGTGCGACCAGTTCCGTGCCCAGCGAGATGATGCCCACACGCGGGGCAGCGTGCACCTTCACGCTCGCGTATCCGGCGCTTGCCAGCAAACCCGCGCCCGCCGGAGCCACGACCTCGCCGGCGTGCATCACAACATCGCCGGCATGGGCCTCCTCGGCAGCAGAGCGAACGTTCTCCCCCACCTTTGCCGGCGCCGAGAACCTCACACGCGAGCCCTCGTTGCCGTCGCCATCGAGCACCTCGACGATCTCGTATTTCACTACGGCATCGGCACCTTCGGGTACCGGCGCGCCCGTCATAATGCGAACCGCCTCTCCCGCGCCGACCACGCCCTCAAAGACATGGCCCGCCGCCTCGTGTCCGATAACGTCGAGCGTCACCGGTGCCTCGTCAGATGCCTGCGCCAAGTCCGCCGCGCGCACGGCATACCCGTCCATGGCGCTGTTAGCAAACGGCGAAATGTCGATATCGGCCACAGCATCCTCGGCCAAGGGAAAACCAGCCGCCTGCCACACGGGAATCTCTACGAGATTGGTCGGAGCAACGTGCGACAGAACAATCGACTGCGCGTCCTCCAGCGGAATGAGTTTCTCTGCCATATGCACCTCTTAATGCCACGGCGCACAACAGGAGCGCCGATTCTTTATGCTTGTCTCAGTATAATCCCCCGACGCGCGACCGCGATTTGGCCTGTACCCGCAAATACACCTGTCGGCCGCAAGCCGCGAAACAGAATGGAAACCAACCCACCGGCTCGTCGCGCTTGCCGCGTTTTATAATGCTTGCGTTGCAACCTAAAAGAGGAATATATGGCTCATAACAACAAACCCGAAAGCGCAAACGAAGCGCAGGATCATTCCCAGCCGCTCGACGATGGCGGCTTTTTCTCCCTTAGCGACGTCATCATGGCCGGCAGGCGTCAACTCACCCGCTCCGAGCAGCTCTTGGCCGCCGACACACGCCGCAACGCCCGCAACCTGTTTGCAAGCGCCAAACTGCTCGCGCTCGTCGTCATCGTCTCGCTCGCCATGGGTGTTGCCGCTTGGGCATTTTTGGCCTCGCTGAATATCGCGACCGATTATCGCGAGCACCACGTGTGGATTTACGCGTTGCTTCCCGTTGTGGGCGTTGCCACCGCATGGGTGTACAAAAACCACGGCCTTGCCGCCAAACGAGGTAACAACCTGGTCATCGACTCCGCCCTGGGCACACGCCTTATCCATATGCGCATGGCCGTCCTCACCTTCGTCTGCTCCACGCTCACGCACCTCACCGGCGGATCGGCCGGTCGCGAGGGGGCTGCGGTGCAGATTGGCGGCACTATCGCCAGTAACATCTCGAGCCTCGCCCACGTCAAAAAGCATGACCACCACGACCTCATGCTCGCCGGCATCTCGTCGGCCTTTGGCGCCGTATTCGGTTCGCCCCTTGCCGGCGCGTTCTTTGGCATGGAGATGTGCTTTATCGGCAAGATCGACTACACCGCAGGTATCTACTGCCTGGTCGCCTCGTTTACCGGCTACTTTACATCACTCGCCCTGGGTACCGAGTACGAAGCGAATGTCATCGCCAGCGTTCCCGCTATGACGCCCTCAACGGTCGTCATCGTTGTTATCAGCGCCATTATCTTCGGTCTGACGGCACGCCTCTTTGCCTGGTCGGTTCGAACCGTCAAAAACCTGTACGGCCGCTTTATCACCAACTACCTTGCTCGCGCACTCGTGGGCGCGCTCGTGGTGCTCGCGGCATACGCGATGCTCGACGCCTGGAAGTATGCCGGCCTTGCCACCTGGCTCTCGGGCGCCGGGTTCGCCGGTACCACGACCCTTGCTGACGCAGCCATCAAGCTCGTGGTGACGGCGCTCACCCTGGGCGCGGGCTTCCAAGGCGGCGAGGTCACACCCCTGTTTGGCATCGGTGCAGCGCTCGGCGGCTGGATCGGTTGCCTCGTCGGAATCGACCCCAGCTTTCTGGCGGCGCTGGGCATGCTCGGTGTGTTCTGCGCCGGACTTAACGTGCCCATCACCACCTGCATGATGGCCATCGACCTGTTCCACGGCACGGCCGCCGGGTTCTTTGTCATCGTGGCCTTTATCAGCTACCTAACCGGCGGACACCGCGGCGTGTACCCCGCCCAGCGTATCATCTCACCCAAGCGCCGTTCGCTTATTGTGGATGAGGGCGGTACAGTAGCGGATGCTATCGAGCGCCACAACGACCTGATAGAGTAGACGTTAGTATTCGCTGTGCAGCCACAATCGGGGGCAATTCGACCTGAGCGCGACCGCACCGTCACGTCATACGCCAGGAGTCGCCCCATGCACGCAACTGATTTTGGTCGCACGCTCATCATCGCCAACCCTGCCGCCCAGTCGGGTGCGGCGCGCGAGGTCGCTGAGCGCCTGCAGCGCTTTTTGGACATGACCGCGCGCTCATCCCAGTTTGACCTGGTGCTGACCGAGCGCATGGGGCACGCCAAGGAGCTGGCCGCCCAGGCTCAGGACTATCGCACCGTTATCGCCCTTGGCGGCGATGGCGTAATCCACGAGGTCGTCAATGGGCTTATGAAGCAAGAGGAGGACGCCCGCCCCGCTCTTGCCGTCCTGCCCGTGGGCTCCGGCAACGATTTTGCCCAGACGCTCGGCATCGACGATTTCTCCGGCAAGGATTTTGGCGCGCTGCTCACCTGCGAGCTGCAGCGTCAGGACATCGGGCGCATTCGCTCGTGGAGCCCTGAGAACGGCAGTGGCGAGGCTACCGTTGAGTACTACGACCAGACGCTTTCGGTCGGCATCGATGCCGCCATCGGCCTGGGCACCGCCGAGCTGCGCAAAAAGACGGGCCTCGCCGGCGCTCCGCTCTACACCCTATCGGGACTTGAGCAGTTTGGCCTGCGCTATCGCAACTACCTCATGGCAGTCAGCTTTGACGGGGCGCCCGCCGAGCGCGTGAGGGCGATCATCATGGCGATTCAGCTGGGGCCCACCTATGGCTCTGGCTATCGCATCTGTCCCGACGCCGACCCGTGTGACGGCATCCTCGACGTTTGCTACGCCTGCGGCCCCGTTCCCCGTGCGGTCGCCCTGCCCATGTTTCTTTCGGCCAAAGATGGCCACCATACCAAGCTGCCGCCGGTTCGTATGCGCCGCTGCCGCCATGCCGAGCTCACCTTTGAGGAGCCCGACTACCCCATCCAGGCCGACGGCGAGCCCATCGTCGCCTCGCGCATCGAGGTCGACATCCTTCCCGCCGTCCTCGAGGTCTGGCACCCAACCCGCTAACCCCACCTAAGTTGCGGTGAAATAGGGACTGTTTATACAGCTAAAGCCGCAAAACAGTCCCTATTTCACCGCAACTCAGAAGGGGATCATTCGTCATCGGCGGGCTTGCGGCGGTTGGCCTTTTTGATGGCGTTGAAGTGCTTGTCGTTAAGCCTGCGCTGGCGCGATCGCTGAGGCACCTTGGTCTTGACGCGTCGGCGCGGTGGACGCCCGCGACGCTCAAGCTCAGTGCGCAGCTTACGCAGGCAGCTGCAACGATTTTGGAACTGGCTGCGGCTCTCACGCGCCGTCACAGTAATCCCCGTCGGAACATGCTTCATGCGCACCGCTGAATCCGTCGTGTTCACACCCTGACCGCCCGGACCCGTCGCGCGAAACACCTGCACCTCGCAATCGCATGCCAACTCCTCGACCGACATCTCGGCATAGCGCGCATACTCGCGCCATCCCATCTTGTTCTCATCCATATCAACACCTCCCCTCATACAAAAAATGTGACAAAGGGACAGTCCCTTTGTCACATCGCATACCAATCGCTTGTGCTGCGCGCCTAGGCGAACGTGATCTCGCCGTTCTCGCAGTCCATTTCGGCGATACGGGCCAGGCTCTCAACGCGGAAGCCGCGCTCGCGGAGCTTATCGCCACCGCCCTGGAAGCCCTTCTCCACGGCAATGCCGATGCCGGCAACCTCGGCGCCCGCAGCCTCGCAGATCTTAATAAGGCCCTCGAGCGCGCAGCCGTTGGCCAGGAAGTCGTCGATAATCAGGACCTTATCGCCCTCGGACAGGAAGCGCTTGCCAACGATAACCGGGTACTCCTTCTGCTTGGTAAAGGAATAGATGGTCGTGGCATACTGCTCGCCATCGAGGTTGATGGACTGGGCCTTCTTGGCAAAGACCACCGGAACGCCGCCAAAATGCTGAGCCGCGATGCAGGCCATACCAATGCCCGAAGCCTCGATGGTCAGGATCTTGTTGATCTCGACACCCTCGAACAGACGGGCCCACTCGGCACCCATGTGGTCGAACAGCTCAACGTCGCACTGGTGGTTGAGGAAGGCATCAACCTTAAGGACGTTACCGGCCTTTACGATGCCGTCATGGCGAATACGATCCTCAAGCTCCTGCATGGCGCAACCCCTTCTCGCGGCAACGATACCGCGCGATTAATAAACGTTGTTCGATAGTCTACCACGGACCGACCCCCGCCCGTCCCACAAGCCGCATCGCACCATAAAGCTGCAAGACCAGTAGATAGGCCCGATTCGTGGCAGACAGCCTCCCAACACGCTAATGCCGGGTGCGCGTTCTCACCAAACGTACCAATGTGAGCGCAAAGCCCACGGTAGCAACGGCCATCAGCACGTAAAATACCAAACGGAAGCCAAAGAGGAACACGTCCGGACGACCCGCCACATAGCTCGTGACCGTCTTGCCCATCGCCGCGCTCGTCTGTCCATACAGGATGCGCGACGCCGCCGTAATACCCAGCGCTATGCCCGCATAGCGCGCCAAGCTGCTCAAGCTGCCCGCAAAGCCAAGCGCCTCACGCGGAGCCGAACCCATATACAGCGAATTATTGGGACTCTGGAAGATCGACGTGCCGCACGACATAAACGCGACGCAGCACACAATCATCAAGATGGAAGAGTGCTCGTCAAGCGTGCTCACCGCAAAGAGACCGCACACGTACACGCCCAGGCCAACGGCCGTGGGCGCTTCACAACCAACACGGTCGGACACCGAGCCCGAAAGCGGGCCCACAAAGGCATTCACGACCGGCATCGCCAAAAACAACAGGCCGGAGATATCGGAGCTAAAGCCGTGGGCATCCTGAAAGTAGAACGGCAGCACAAACTCGGAGGCACCGATACCCACGAACACGATAAGCATGCAAGCCAGGTTAATCGTGAAAGCCGAGCTCGCAAAGCAGCGACGCGCCGCCTCTGTCAACGGCATAGGGCGTTCGCCAGCCTCCGGCTTCACATGCGGCAGCGTATAGAGTCCCACGATAAACGAGATTACGCCAATGGGCAGATTGATAAGGAAGATGCTCTCCCAGGGAAAGCTCGCCACCAGCACGCCGCCGAGCACGGGGCCGCACATCATGCCAAGGGCCACAAAGGTCGCCAGAATGCCCATGGCACGACCGCGCTCACGCGCCGGAAACGACTCGGTGATGATGCCCATATTGTTGGCCATCGCGGCGGCACAGCCAATGCCCTGCACGAAACGCGCCAAGATAAGCACCTCGAGCGAAGCCGAGAGCCCGCAAAGCAACGAGCCACCCGTAAAGACGATTACACCAAGCTGGAACACATTCACCTTGCCGCGCACATCGCCCAAGCGGCCAAACGGCAGCATGGCGACGCACGTCGCGAGCAGATACACCGAGCTCACGAGCTGAATGCGGTCGAGACCCACCCCCAGCTCCTTTTGCATCACGGGGAGCGCCACCGTCACGATGCTCGCATCCAGACACGCCATAAAGGTCATGACGAGCACGGTGAACAGAATCGCCCATTTATTCTTACCGTGGGTGTCGCCCTCCAGGGCAATGTGTTCGCGACGCAGCTGCTCGGCAGTTTTCTCCATGTATATCCTTTCTATCGTGCAACGCAAATACGGGACCCCAATCGCCTACAAACGGACACGATCGGGGTCCCGCCTACGGAATCGGAACTATGAGGACGTCGTCAGCCGAAAAGCCGTCCCACGCCTCGCACGCACGCTAGCCTAGCACTGCTCGAGTGCCTGCTCAAGGTCGGCAATCAGGTCGGCCGTGTCCTCGAGGCCGCACGACAGGCGCACCATGTCGGCGGAGATGCCACAGGCGATAAGCTCTTCATCGTTCATCTGGCGGTGCGTGGCATTAGCGGGATGCAGGCAGCACGTGCGGGCGTCGGCAACGTGCGTGGCGATCTGGGCAAGCTTGAGGCTCTTCATAAAGGTCTCGGCCGCCGCGCGACCACCGTTAAAGCCAAAGCTCACAACGCCGCAGGTACCGTTGGGCATGTACTTCTGAGCCATGTCATAGTACTTATCGCCCTCCAGACCCGGATAGCTCACGAAGCGCACCTTGGGATGGCTCTGCAGGAACTTGGCAACGGCCAGACCGTTCTCACAATGACGCGGCATGCGCACGTGCAGGCTCTCGAGCGAGCTGTTCAAGAAGAACGCTGCCTGCGGGTTCTGCATGGGACCGAGATCGCGCATGAGCTGCGCGGTGGCCTTGGTAATGAAGGCACCCTCGTGACCGAACTTCTCGGCATAGGTCACGCCGTGGTAGCTCTCGTCGGGCGTGGTGAGACCCGGGAACTTGTCCGCATGGGCCATCCAGTCAAACTGGCCGTGATCGACGATCACGCCGCCCAGGTAGGCCGCATGGCCATCCATGTACTTAGTGGTGGAATGCGTGACGATGTCGGCGCCCCACTCAAAGGGACGGCACATCACGGGCGTCGGGAAGGTATTGTCGACCATCAGCGGCACGCCGTGATCATGTGCGGCCTTGGCAAAGCGCTCAATATCGAGTACGGCAAGGGCGGGGTTGGCGATCGTCTCGCCAAAGACGAGCTTGGTATTGGGCTCAAAGGCTGCCTCGAGCTCCTCATCGGTGCAGTCGGGGGCGACGAACGTGCAGGTCACGCCCATGCGGCCCATGGTATGGGCGAGGAGGTTGTAGGTACCGCCGTAGATAGCAGAGCTTGCGACAACATGATCGCCGGCGCCGGCAACGTTAAAGATCGCAAGGAAGTTCGCAGCCATGCCCGAGCTCGTGAGCATCGCAGCGGTACCGCCCTCCATCTCGCAGATCTTGGCGGCAACCAAATCACACGTGGGGTTCTGCAGACGACTATAGAAGTAGCCCGACTCCTCCAAGTCGAACAGCTTGCCCATGTGCTCGGACGTGTCGTACTTCCACGTGGTGGACTGGTAGATGGGCACCTGGCGCGGCTCCGCGTCGCCCGGGCGATAGCCGCCTTGAACACACGTCGTACCGATGGTCTGCTCGCTCATATCTAGCTCCCTTGCTTGGGTTACGTTTTATTCGGTTCACGATACCGCTACCCTGCACCCCTCTCAACCCATCCCCATGGTAGGTTATGGGACAAATTGATCAGGGGTATTTATCTCAAGCCTTGGGCATTTGCTCGATAGATAAAAATGAGGCATACATGAAGCTCTCGATGATTACATGCACTGTCACGGGTACCATAGGCGGGTACACCGTGACCAAGGAGACAACGATGAAGCAAATCGATACGGCCCAGCTCGACATCACCGCCTGTCAGGCTCAGGCTGCCGAGTACCACGCCCGCGGCTTTAACTGCGCGCAGGCCGTCGCCTGCACGCTCGCGCCCGCCGTCGGGCTCGACCCCCAGGTCGCCTTTGCCCTCACCGAGGGCTTTGGCGCCGGCATGGGCGGCATGACCGAAACCTGCGGCGCCATCTCGGGCGCCGTGGCCATCATGGGCTTTGTAATGAGCGACGGCATGGAAAACCCCAAGACCAAGGGCCAGACCTACAAACTGTCGCGCGAGATCGCCAAACGTTTTGGTGAGAAGAACACGACGACCGTCTGCGGCACGCTCAAGGGCATCGGATCGGATAAGGGTCCGCTCCGCAGCTGCCCCGGTTGCATCGACGATGCCGTCGAGATCGCCTGCGATGTGCTAAAGCAGCTCGCCGAGTAAACGGCAGCGGCATAAAACGACGGCCGGCGCGCTTGGGATCCATCCAAAAGCACGCCGGCCGTCGCCGTTAGAACTCGGCAAATTCGGGGGCGCCGACCTCAATCTCCTCGCGCCCCGCCATAAGCTCGCGCATCTTGGCGCAAAATGGCTCCTGCTCCCCCGCCTTAAACACCAAGTGAAGTGTCACAGCATCCGCGTAATCGGTATCCGAAACCTTGGCGCCCGAATCCTGCGCCAAACGAAGCACCTGCTCATACTGCGGATAGGCCACATGCACGTCAACCGGCACGACACTCGTCATCTCGACGATCTGCCCGGCCTCCTGAGCCGCGGCCACCGCCGCCTGCGTTGCCGCAGTATAGGCGCGCACCAAGCCACCAGGCCCCAACAGCGTGCCACCAAAATAGCGCGTCACTACGCAGCAAACATTTTTGAGCCCCGCGCCGCGCAGCACCTCGAGCGTCGGCATACCGCTCGTGCGGCTCGGCTCACCATCATCGCTCTGCCGCTCGCGTCCATCGACCAAAATCCACGCGGGAACATTGTGTCGAGCGTCGTAATGACGCTTGCGAACCATCTCGATAAAGGCATTCGCCTCATCCTCGGACTCAATATGGACCAGCTGGGCAATAAACCGGCTCTTGCGGTCCACAAACTCGCCCGTAGCCTCAATATTCGATTGCAAAGTAAAATAGCTGTCCAACAAAGCCCCTCAACAACAAGCAAAGCAACAAACAGCCTCAATAATACGGCAAAGCACGAACCGATAACCTCGGTAAAAAGAACGAAGCCACCTATGATTCCGTCAACGAAAGCGAGAACCCGTCAGCGCGAGCAAGGTGCCTTGAAAGACGAGATTGCAACAGAAATGAGGCTGCCGATGACCAGGCAAAAACAGCGAGACGGCGTCAGCTGAGTCGATTTGGCCCGAAAGAGGAGGGAGCACGCCTTATGGCGGCGACCGACGAATGAGCGCCAAATCGGCCAGCTGACGCCGTCGCAGCGTCAACATAGTTGCTGAGCGGGCTTGTAAGCCGGGTTCTGTCGTGAACGGTCATTTATCTTGTCTGCACGTTACCATGCAGCTCCACGCACGCTACCCGAACGCGGACCGGGCCGGCCCATAGCGTTCCTATTCGCGCTTGCTCCGGATGGGGCTTGCCAAGCCGCCGTGTTGCCACGACGCTGGTGGTCTCTTACACCACCGTTTCAGCTTTTCCCTTTACGCCTTGCGGCGCAGGTGGGAGTCTTCTTTTCTGCGGCGCTTTCCGTCGGATCACTCCGCCCGGCCGTTAGCCGGCATCCCGCCCTCTGGAGCCCGGACTTTCCTCACGCGTGCTGCAAGCAGCACATCGCGCGACCGTCTGGCCCACTCAGCAGTGCAAGAGTGTAGCACACCGCCAGCACACGCAATGGCACAACGCAAGCGCTCGCACGATAAACCAAGAACCACCCATGCGCTACAATAGTTCAGTCGATGGGCAACGTCGTCAGTCGAGACGCGACCGCGCTCCACACCCCTCCGTCTACTCGGTGCGTTCCCGCCTCCTCCCCGAGGCGGGATGTCGGCATTTTTCATGCACCGACAACCCAATAGCCTGTGAACAGCCCGGGCAGCATTGCGGGCTTATAGGACAAAAAGTGTGTCCCGATAGAACATCCGTTTCCATCCATTAATCCAGCCAGAACGGGTACG
>OGPC01001525.1_pt1 | contig 14382 bp, 15 predicted proteins | sample 1552911 | NCBI WGS metagenome assembly OGPC01 (sample SAMEA2580248, study PRJEB22360) | human gut metagenome | biome: human gut; feature: human-associated habitat; material: faeces | place: Denmark | collected 2008/2010 | reverse complement strand
GCACGAGAAGCAACAGTCTGTGAAATGCAGATGCAGGATATATCTTTTGATGACCAAACGATTACATTTCGACATCTACTGAAAGCGAAGAAGGGCGGGGCCATGTCGTACCTTGTCCGAGTCTACAACGGCCGAACGCAGGACGATAAGGTCATCACCCGGTGCCAGACCGTAACGCCGCCCGCCGGGATGGGCAAGAAGAAAGCCGAAAAGTGGGTGCAGGAGCAGGCGGTGCTGTTTGAGCAGCAGGTCACGAACGGCCTCGTACTGGATTCAGACATGCTGCTGGATGACCTGATCGACCGCTGGTTTGAGGAATACGCCAACAAGCAGCTGAAGGCCAAGACGCTCTACGATTATAGAAGGATGCGTGGCCGGATCAGCGCCGGACTCGGGCATCTCAAGGTGTCCAAGATCAAACCGGCGCATGTGATGGCGTTTTATGACAATCTGGAAGAGAAGGGGTCCGCCGGGACAGTACCTACACTGCCACGAAAGCCCTTCTGAACCTGCTTCCACGTGGAACCCGGGGTGAACTGGCGAAACAGGCCGGGATCGGTCAGGACACAATGCGGATGGTCTACGCAGGCAAGCGTGTCAGCCGAAAGACGGCGGAAAAAGTATCTGCTGTGGTGGGGCTGGCCTTCTCAAAGGCGTTTGTGGAGCATACCCAAAAGGATGGGAAGCTGAACAACAACACCGTCATCCGCTATCAGGCCATGCTCTCCAGCATCTTTAAGAAAGGTGTCCAGTGGGGATTGATCAACGAGAACCCGTGCTCCCGTGCAGAACATCCCAAAGCCGAGGAAATCGACGTTCGGGTACTGACGGAGGAAGAGATTCCAAAGCTGCTGGATGCCCTCTCGGATGCACCGCCGCAGTACAGCGTGATCACTCAGCTGGCCTTGCTGCTTGGTGCCCGGCGGGGTGAGATCTGCGCCCTGCGCTGGTCTGACATTGACTTTGAGAAGGGAACGCTTTCCATCAAGCGGACGGTCCAGTCCATCCCCGGGATAGGCCTTGTGTTCAACACACCGAAAACCAGACGAGGCAAGAGATGCCTGCGCATTGGAGCGGATTGCGTGGAACTGCTGCAGGAGTACCGGCAATACCAGAAAGCGGAGAGATTCCGGATCGGCTCAGCGTGGGTGCGCAAGGTCACACTGGAAAATGGCAAAGTGGTGGATAACGATATGCTATTCACGAAATGGAATGGAGAGCCGATGGACCCGGATATCATCTCGACCTGGTTCCCGAAGTTTCTGGAAGCACACGATCTTCCATCAATTCACTTCCACAGCCTCCGCCATTCGAATGCCAGCATCCTGATTGCGGCCCACGTTCCGATCACAACGGTCTCTGGGCGGCTTGGACACGCACAGACATCCACGACGCTGAACTGCTATGCATCGGCCATCCAGAGTGCAGATGCGGCTGCAGCGGATGCACTGGAAGGGGTCATCCGGATCCGGGAAAGAGCACATGCGTGAGGGCTTAGTGGTTTTACACCGAGTGTTAGCTGTGACTAACACTGGAAAGGAGGTGGTGCGCTATGGATGCACAAAAGGACCATTCTGGAAAACCAGAGTGGAGAAGAAGAAATTTTCGATAATACAAAAATAAAAGGAGATCTATAAGGTATGAGTAAGAAGAAAACAGTTGGCAGCGCACCAGAGGCTGTAATGGATATGAACCAGTTTAGGACATGGCTTGGACTGAGTGACAGGTTGGCCCGTGAATTGATCAAAGAACCAGATTTCCCTGCAGTGATGATTCATGGCAGATATCGAATTTTTAGAAGCAAGGCGCAGCAGTGGCTGGAAGAGCATTATCCAGTGAATGCACGGTCGGAAGCAATCGCAGAAGTAATGGTAGGAGGAAATGAAAATGATTGATATTTATATGAACGATGCCGCAATCCACGCAGAAGAACCGTATGAGGAAGAAGAGGCAGAAGTCGTTCTGAGTGAGGTCTTGGCCAGAAATCTGGACATGCCAGAGGGATGCATCTGGGCCAGCCGCTATGAAGAAGCGTTCAAAAAAGGCGTGATCCTTACACTGCCGGGAGGTGTGGATTTGCGCATTACACCTACATTGAATTGGGAGGGGCTGCCGGAACTTGCCATCAGCTGCTGTACGCTGGATGATTTGAAGGATCTGTACAGCGGAGCAGGAGAATGGGCTTCGGAAGAAAATGGGATGTTCACGAGCTTTCCGTCATAAAGAAAAACGCCTTTCCTGAGGGTAACAGGAAGGCGGCTATGGAAACGGGGAAATTGTTTGGCGACAGAATTCCCTGCTTTCCATTTTATCAGGTGAAGAAGCATTTTGCAACGAGAATTTTTGTGGTTGAAGGGTGCAGAATCACAGTAGAGATTTAAGCGCATGGTCGGGTGAAGATGCCTGACCATGTGATTTTTTAGAATGGAAGTGATTATCGTGGCAAAGACAAAATGGCCATTCGGGGGATTCTTTCTGAAGCTTCTCGACGAAAAAGAGGGAACGCACCGTTATGAGGACTACCAAAAGGAGCTGGCAGAAAAACCTGTTACGGAAGAGGCAGAAAAAGAACACCGGGAAGCTATGCAGGCGGTGAATGCGGAGCTGGAACGACTCGATGCAGAGGCTGAGCAGCGTCGAAGAGATGAGGAAAGGCAGAGACGGGCACGAGAGCTTTCTGAACCGCCGTTTGACTCGGACTTGTTCATTCAGCTAAGCGACTGTCCCCAGAATGAAGACGTGGTACCTGCCGAGAAAGTGGCTGCGCTCGAACAGGAGACGACTTTGGTGGTTGCTGAATCAAAGCAATATGTGTCGGATCTCATCGGAGAGAGTTACAAGCACTGGGAGAATGGCCGTGTGATACTGGATTGCGGAACCGGCCGAGGCAAGAACGAGTTTATCGTCAGGAGACTGGCAGGTTGGCTTGTGGATAGAACACTGAATGGCGAAGGAAAGGATTCGATTCTCTATCTGTGTCCACTGAATTCGCTTCATGCAGAGATGATCCGCCGCAGACTGAAAGCAGAAATTGACGATATGGGCGAAGAGGCTGCTGCTGAACTACGACTTTATGAGGATGTCCTGAAAGTTCAGACCTATCAGTATATGGAAAAATGCTGCAGGAACAATTCTGGGAAACTGGAAGAGTATTTGCAGGGGTCTAAATACATCGTGGCGGATGAATGCCACTACTTCACAGATTTTGCAACCTATAATATCAACACCTGCCTGTCAATGGAAGAATTGCAGAGAACCGAGAAAGATCATGTGGTGATTTACATGAGCGCAACAGGCGGCCAGATATATGAGATGTTGAATGACGTCTCCCAGACACCGTCTGACCGAATCTACACACTTCCACAGGATTACCGCCATATCACACAGATGTACTTCTATGCCAGAGAGAATCTGGTGATGATGCTGAAAGATCTCCCGACGGATGAAAAAGCTGTTGTCTTTGTGTCCAGTGGAGAGGATCTTGTCAGGATGAAGGAACAGTTCGGGGATGCCGCCGGGTACTACTGCTCAGAGAACAATCCCAAATATGGAAAGCAGTTTGACGCACTGGAAAATTGTATCCGGGACAGGAAGCTTCAAAAGAGGTTTGTATTCACGACAAAAGCAATCGGCATGGGAATCGAAATCAAAGACCGTACCGTAAAGCATATCTTTATTGATCAATGGAAACCGACAGATATCGCACAGTCCATGGGTCGCAAACGTCCTTTGGATGCAGAGGATACCTGTACCGTTTATTTCCGTGACTATGATGCAGACTGGTATATGGGGAAGTTGAAGAAATTTCAGTCGGTCATTGAGGATGAATTGAAACCTGTGGAAGCATTTCTTGCAGGAGAGGAAGCCTTTGCGGAGTATCGCCAAAGCGGGACGCCGGATAAAATCAACAGAAGCCTGGAAAAATGCAGAGTGATGGAGTGGGACGCATCCCAAGGAGCCTACCGTGTCAATCAGTTGGGAGTCAAACAGTTGAGATATGAGGAGAGTCTGCTGGCGGAGATGATAGCAACATCCTATAAGCAGGCGTTTGTGAAGTATGCAGTAGTAGATTTGAAGCAGGACATCCGAGCGTATCGTATGCCTGTGCTCATGAACTGGCTGAAAGAACACATTAACCAACCGATGCTCAAAGAAGATATGTATACAGGAATTATGAGAACCGGGGTGTTTATGGAGTATAAGGGCAGGGCGATAGGAGTTAACACTCTGAATGAAAAACTCAGGAGCTATGGAGTACAGATTATCAGCGTTAGCATCGGAAAGCATAAGGCTGGAAATAGTGTGAGATGGAAACTGATTGAGATTTAAGAGGACAATTTTTGTACTTTCACTATATAGAATAGGTACAGTTTTTCTCCCCTGATTAATAAAGAAAATCTTGAGGGGAGGTGATATTGGTGTCGATGGTCATCAAAAAGTATGGCTTCCGAACACGACAATGCCGGTGTCCTGATAAGAACCCTTGGTTGAAAAATCCACATCAGGACGATTGATAAAGTGCGCACTGTATGGTAGGATGAGAATACAGAAAACAGCAGTGTGTCACCTTCGAGACTGGAGTATCGGGATGACTCTGACATTGGAAAGCTGATGCATGACTTCAACTGTACCAGCGCCGAAGAGAATAACCGGAATGGCCAGTGTATTGTACGATTTGCGTATGATATGCTGGCTTTTTTGTTTGGCGGAAGTCAGAAGCAGTCAGAAGTGTGGTGGGGGTGGTTAAAAATCTGGAGCCAGGGGTCATTTTGGCTGAGCGGAAAAGTTGTCTGTTTTCCCCAGACCGGTATAAAATATGGTGACTACTCAGAGAAAACACGCTTCCACAAAGAAACAAGGCACCCGACGTTTAAATCGGATGCCTCGTTTTGTCATGCGAAGTATTCCTGAATGAGCTTTCCCCAAGGTAGCATCTGCGAAGAAGTTCCGGGTGGGTCAAAATCGCTATATACGGCAGATGTTCGAATCGGATGCCACCCGGCATTACAAATCCTAATGAAAAAAAGCAAGTGGTTTCGTTAGGTGGCACTTATTTCCGTTTTAGAGTGCAGGCCAAACTCGTGACAATTTGAAGAAATTGTTCCTTTTCAGATTGGTTGGCCACGATTCCAAGCATGACCGCCGCATAAAGAGCCGTATAAAGAAGGACTCCTGCACCAAATTTCCAAATGGACCCAGCTGGTTCTATTTCCAGATGTTGCTTCAGAATCAGTGCGCCCATTGTCAACAAAACTGCAGTAATGATGACTGGAGCGGTCTCTTTCCAGAATTTTTTGATATCCAGACCAGCTTTTCTCTGGAAATACCAATTCATAATCACCCCACTGGTCAGGAACATGGAAACACCTGTTGAAAGCGCTGCACCTACAATTCCAATCCATTTTGTAAACAAGACAGTTGTTACAATGTTCAGGACAGCGCTCATGAAATAAATCCTTGCACGAAAGCCATATTGTCCCTTGATCTGCAGAATGCAAAGCCCGAGATTCTGTGCAAGATCGATGGAAAAAGGAAGCATAACGATAATTGCAACCCAATAGGCTTCTTCGTAGCCTTCTCCGACCCACAACAGCAGAAATTTACGTCCGAAAATGATGAAGCCGGACAAAATTAGAAGAATGATGTAGAAGGTGATTCGTCCTATCCGGATGAACAAATCCGAGACTTTCTGCAGACCGTTTTCTTCCTGATACAAAGCGCTGATTTTTGGATAAAAAACACCGGAGACCTGTGTGCCGAACTGCATATACATCATGTAAATTTGAGCGCCGACAGAATAAACGGCAACGACTGCGGTGTTGAACATCCGTCCCAGAATGACCTGATCTGTTTTCCAGAAGATCTGATCCGCAATGCTTCCAAGCAGGATGGCAGCAGAAAGACCGAGGATGCTTTTCACGATCCGGGAATCTTTGGGCTGTTTTGTGATCCGTATTTTTAGTTTTTGGGTCACATAGCCATACCGAATTCCAATGGTCAGGAGGTTCAGAAGGACGATCACCACCGAGACTGTGATCGCATATGGAATCCGACTGACGCACAAGATGACCAGAAGCGGTTGGATGACCTGCATCAGGATGGATAATATCCGCAAAAAGGTGTACTTTTCATGCCCGGTAAGCACAGTCAGATAAACCGAACCCTGCAAGGTGAAGGTCATATTTACGAACAGAAGAATCAGAATAGCAATGCTTTCGTTCAGCTCCGAGGTGGTGAATGAAGCTGCATAGAAACTCCGGAAAGCAAATATCACAGCAACTCCTACAAAATCCAAAAGGAGTGCCAGAAAACGATAAATGCTTCTTGCCATCGACAGGGTCACAGAGGCTTCTTCATGGTCGCTGCGCCCCAGTGCATTGCAGTAGTTTCTTAGAATACCGGCTGATACACAGGACTCGAAAACAGTGACATACGAAAAGAATGAGCCGACAATCTGATACAGTCCGTATTCACTTTGTCCGAGAAAGTGCAGGAGAACTGGGACGTAGATCATACTGACAACTACGCTCAGGAACACTTGTATATAGGATAATATTGCACCTTTTTTTCGTTCATTCATGATTTGATTTATCAAAGAAAGTCTTTCTTATCGGTTGATGAGCTTTTTTATGAGTGTTTTGGCTCGGTTTATAAGGAGAGAAATTCTAATTCTATTCGGTGGAATTCCTAAAATTTCTGCACTTTCTTTCGCATTAAAGCCTTTCTTCTTTGCTGTGATGCTATATGCGCAAAGATATCGCAACCTTTCTATTCCTGTATATAGTGCCATTCTCTGCTTTGTGATAAAAATGTATCCTTGAAAATTCTTCATCTCAAGGTCATTGCCGGATACTTTTGCCGAAAGGCCATCTTCCAGATATTCACATACCATCAAAGGATAATCATACCAACGAATTTTATAGCCTTCAAGAGCGATCTTGTCCCAGACAGCACACTCGCTCAGAAATTTTTCGCCCTTAAATACAGGAAAGGGATATTTCTTTAAGATATCTGTCCGGTATACCTCAGCCTTGTCTCCCAATAGTCCGTATTTTCCACGCTCGTTGTTTCTGCAGTCGCAATAGTCTCCTTTGAACTTTGTCTGTCCACCAATCGTCTCTAAGTTTTTAAAACATCTCGTACCGGAAACTGCGGCAATATTTTGCGGGAGCTTCTTCCTGGTCCAGCTACAGATTCTTTCGATTGCATCATCTCTCAGATAATCATCGCTGTCCACAATAAAGAACCATTTATACGATGCAAGCGCTACACCATAATTGATAGCAGTGTGTTTTCCACCATTTTGCTGTTTCCGGTAGATGATCGTAAAATCGTTGTGATCCTTCTGCCAAGACGCAATAAGCTCACCAGTGTTATCAGTTGACCCGTCATCTACAATGATCCACTCAAAGTTGCGGCAGGTCTGTCGTTGCAGAGATTGATATAGGGCCGGTAGAATGTATGCACGGTTATAAGTAGGGGTAAAGACTGAAATCATATGATTTACCTTCTTTTTATTCTGGATGCGATTGATTTTACTGCTATTTGCTTTCCATTTACTTCGATTTTATTGGCAAGTCGCAGTGGAATACAAAAAAACAATGCCAATTTATCGCCAACCGTATTTCCTAAAACTGAAGAAAATTTTCTGCGAATTTGAATGATTTTCTTTTCCTTCTCAGTAAACCACGATGCACTGTAATGATGAATCGTATATGTATTGGGAGTAATGGTAAGTTTTCCGGTTTCGTTGCTCATCGGACAAAAGTATTCCGGAGGATAGACTGTAATCCCTTCAATTTTCTGGATACCGGCATCCGGGTTCCACCCATGCAGTTTCAAAATCTGAGTTGTATAGGTCACAATTGTCGTGGTGTCAATGGAACCGTCTGCATTTTTAAAATGCCTTTTTTATAAAATTCCAGCATTTCCTTATAGATATTCAGGCCTGAATCCGATGCAATCCCCAACCCCGGGTTAGCTGCCATGCCCGAGGTGACTCCTTCATTTTTTTCGCACCCCAGAAATGCGCCCTGCTCCAAAATCTCATCCAAGGGCTTTATAATTTCAACATCAGTATCAAAATAAATGCCACCTTCGTGATACAGAATCCAAAAACGTGCATAGTCACTGACAAATGCCCACTTTTTTGCCTCATATGCTTCCCGAACATAATCACAGCAATTCAAATCAAAGTTGCTCTCGTTCCACTCTTTAATCTCATAGTCCGGACAGTATTTTTTCCAGGATGCAATACATTTTTGAGCCAGTTCCGGCAGAGGATTTCCGCCGAACCAGCAGTAATGGATTATTTTTGGAATCATTTCATTTTCCTTTCCATACGTTTTATTACCCTATTTTATATGGAACAACGACAATTGAGTCTCTCATCAGATACAACACAAAGTATGCCGCAAACACGAGGATGACATAAAAGTTGACGGATTTCACCTTGGTATACCTATGGTTTAATAACTTGCCCAGCATCAGGACCATCAAGCCTTCAAAAAAGAGGTTTGTTCTGCCCAGAGTATTATTGATGATGCTCAACGAAGAACATGCAAATGCCAACATGACAACACTGCCGACGATGATGTTTTCTTTTTCTGTAAGTTTTTTCCAGTTATTGTAGTAGGCTATATAGAAAATCAGATATACCACTACCAAAAGTATTCCACTTTTCCAGTTCCCGAATGGTCCGGTCACATAACCTCCGCCATAAAGATCTTGATACTTTCTATTTGAGTGCTGTAAAATCAATGGGTAAAGTGCAGGCAATATTGCTAGCGCAGCCAACATGCACATAATACCGTCTCGCAAAAAGATATGTGGGTTCCTGTATTTCTTTCGGCCATAAAAAATCATCATAATTGGAAGTGCTATTAAAACGATTGTGATTGGATGAAATCCTGCTGCAATAATCGTACCAACTATGAAACCAGTCGGGAATTTCCGAAAACACCCTCTGCCATTCTGTATTTGAACGCAATAGTTCTTTTCCAGGCTTCTATATGCAATCAAAGCCGTCACAACTGCAAGGCTCTGCCGTATAACACAAAATGACTGAACGTACAATCCTGTAAAATAATACAATGATAACGTTAAAATTCTATTGCAGTTGTTTACTTCTATTGCAATCGCAAGAAGTACTGCAAATAAAATCGCTGTTGTAGCCAAAAAGCCGTAATTACTTAATCCAAGCGTATTCAAAATCTTGCAATATACGGTGAAGGAATATTCTGAACTGGTAAAAGCCTCTTTCCATGATTTGGCCCCATTCCACTCATATTCAATAAAATATACCTTAACATCTGTACCAACAGATTCCGACCTGATTGCTGCCATCAACATCAGCAAAAAAGAAATTGCCGCATATTCAAATTGATACTTCCTTTGCTTGAACAAAAGCACAAGTAGTATGATTTCTATACAAATGTATACTTCCATCCAGCTTCCTTCCGTCTCAACCTCAGCTCAGGCTGATATAGTAGTTTTTTAACCAATCTGCCGCCTGTTTGATATCATATCCTTTTTCCGAGATCTCTTGCGTATGATCCTTTCTTTCGATATTTTTGGCTTTTTGAAGGGCATCCACCCATATACTCAAATCATTCGACAAAGCTACACTTTTAACCAATCCATCAACAATTGCACACTCCATTGGCACCTTGTCTGAAATCACGCACGGTAACCCCGCAGCCTGTGCTTCTACCATCGTGACCGGTAAGCCCTCGTAAAGCGAGGGTAAGACAAACACATCCATTGCCTGCATTAGTTCATTTACATCAGCGCGTACGCCGGTAAAAATGACATCTGATATAATACCTAAACGTTCAGCCTCCTGAATAATATCTGGCTCTCGATCGCCACCACCAACAAGCATTAGCTTTGCTGATGGTTCAATCCTTTTGAACGCTGAGAAGATTTTCAGAAGGAAAGTGTGGTTTTTTGGGGGGGCAAAACGCCCAACATGGCCAACTAAAAATTCGTTTTCAAGGTTAAACTCTTTTCGCACTTTTGATCGAATAGATGCATTTGGTATATACTTAGCCGTGTCGATAGCATTCTTCATCACTACAAATTTTTTCCCTGGAAAAGCCCATTTTCCAGCTGCTTCTCCACACGCAAAAAAATCTGTTGCATAATACGGCATCATCTTTTTGGAAAGCATTTTTATCGGATACTTAAAATCCTTGTCCTGACTCGTGCTATGAATATGCGCTATCCGATAGGGTACTCCAGCTTTTTTAGCTGCACGGAGAGGAAATGTGCTCGTACAATCCAAATGAGAATGCACAATATTATATGGATGTGTCCGGAAAAAATCATCCAGTGCTTTATAATATCCTGAGCTCAAAGGATTCAAATGGGGAACATGATAAATATTTCCGCCAAGCTGTTCGATTTCATCATCATATTGCCCCTGTTCTTCACGATGTGTTAGGAAATCAAATTGGACTTTACTGCGATCAATATTTCGATAATAATTCATCAAAAGTGTTTCCAGCCCACAGCGATCCATCTTTGTGACAACCTGTAATACTCTCAGCATTATTTTTCTCCTAACAGTTCCATATAAATATTCTTCATGCATTCGCTGACATTCTTCACATCAAACTGCTCCAGCGCTTTTTTATTCTGGGCGCACTCCTGGTCAACCTGTACTCCATTTACAGCATCCTGCATCAACTGGCACAATGTACATTCATCCGATGCCTCAAACAGATACCGGCTGTCTGGCAGCAGGTCTACATTTCCACGGATGCGGCTTGCAATGCAGGGTAGGCCAGCGGCCATTGCTTCCATCAAAGCCACTGGCAGTCCTTCCTGTTTGGATGGAAATACAAAAGCATCCGCACACTTCAGCAATTCATATATGTCATTCCGGAAGCCAAGCAAATGCGCTCTGTCCGATATCCCAAGCTCTTTAATCAAGGCAGTTAAGTGCTCCTTTTCTCTGCCGCTACCACAAATTAAAAGCTGTACCCCAGAAATGTTTGATTTTGCAAAAGCTCTGATCAAGAGCTCATGACCTTTCCGTGGAATCAATTCTCCCACAGTGAGGAACGCAAACGCATCTTCCGGGATGCCCAGTTCTTTTCGCTTTGCAACCCGGTCTACTTGTACAGATGCGATTTTCTGTACGTCTACGCCAATTCCGGGAACATAATACGCTTTGCCACGCAGGGGAAATTTCTGTGCGGCGGCGTAATCCTCCTGATTGATGGTGATCTGGGCATCGGTATAGCGGGCCAAAAAAGTCTCGGCGGTCTGGTAGATCACCCGGTTTTTCAGAGGGCATCCCTTATAAAAATGGAAGCCATGGGCGGTATAGAGCACTGGTGCCGTGTGGGTTGTATTGGCGGCAAGGCGACCAACGACACCCCCCATCGGCGTATGACAATGCACACCCGCAAAATGCTCTTTTTTCAGCAGGGATTTCAGCTCCTGGTACGCTTTCAGATTTTCTTTCCAACGCAAAGGTGAACGCTCGATTGGAATCGAATGGCAGATCACGCCGTGTTCCTTCAAGGTATTTTCGGCATCTGTTCGCATAGTTTCGCCTTCAAAATTTGTCGCACAATGAACTTCGTACCCAAGCTCCTGTAAAATCCGGATATCATTCAGCTCAAACTGGACCAGAAACCGGCCATTGTGCGTTACAAAAAGTACCTTTTTCATATTTCCTCACATCATCGGCAATTTATTCTCGTCTGTGCATTCAACTTTCCTATTTTGCACCAACTGACTTTCCCGCAGCAGCACAATACTTTCCTGCCGGAACTCCGGATCAACCTTTCCATCCACGACACCCTTCCGGCCCAGTACCACCAGAACGCTCTTCCAGATGACCTTCAAATCAAACTTCAGGCTGACATTCTGGACGTACTCACGGTCATAGTAAACCTTATCGTAGATATCCACCGTATCCCGACCGTTGACCTGTGCCCAGCCGGTGATGCCCGGTGTCACTTGATATACACCGTACCATCGACGCAAAAAACGAATCTCACGCTCGGTATATACCAGTGGGCGGGGGCCAATCAGGCTCATGTCCCCATTGACCACATTCACAAGTTGTGGTAGCTCATCAATGCTGGTATCTCTCAGAAAGCGCCCAAGTCTTGAAATATATATTTGTGGGTCGGCCAAGTCGCCGGTTGCCACATTTTTTGGTGCAGAGCTTTTCATTGTCCGGAATTTAATAATGTTGAAGCAATGTGCGTTTTTTCCAACACGCTTCTGCAAAAAGAAAATCGGCTCATCGGGTGCACTGATTTTCTGTGCAATGCTCACGATCAAAAACAGCGGTGAAAGTATTACCAGAGCAATCCCCGCAAGAATCCGGTCGATGACTGAGCGCACCACAAGATAATGCTTTTGTTTATCCGTCATCTGAACATAATATTTACCAAAATCCACATGATACTTCGTTTCTTCTAAATTCACCATTTTTCCTCACACGTTTTTATTCCGCTTATATAATAAGGAAGATTCCTGTGCAACGATTTTCACCAATTGAGTCCTGTCTGCATTTTGAAGATATGTTCACTGGGAGACAGCCAAAAATGACTGCATCCAAGTGGTTTTCTGTGAGTTTGAACGCAATATTGACTCTTACTGGTGCTGGCCTGGATAAATGACAGTGGTCTTGCCATACTGCTTCTATTGGTTCTATCGCTGCTGGGTAGGTTCTCTCATTATGCTCAAGACAGCCGCAATGCCGCATACACACACTCCTGCCGCAATCAAGGAGTATCCTCCATTTGAATCGTTGAGGACATAGTTTGATTTTTTATGCGACTACGTGATTTATTTCAACTTGCGACTCCTGTCCGACCCTTTATAAAGCCAGCGTGTAATGCGCTCCAGCTCCTGTCTCTTACGGTTCAAATCAGAGTGGACATATCGTTGTAGCGTAATCGTTGCATTGGAATGGCCTAGCAGCTCGCTCAATGTCTTGATATCACATCCGGCCTGCAGGCAGGTCGTAGCAAACGTATGCCGCAGAACATGTGGATGAATTTTTCGGATCCTCGCCTGCTTCAGGTAGCATTGGATACTCTTGCGGTAGCAGCGTGGTTCTACAGGCCGTTCCTCGTTTCCAGAAAGAAACCATATATTATCGCTGTATTTTCCGTGCAACTTACGTAGAGTTCTCAGCAACGGCTTCGGAAGCGGAAGTTCACGGTTAGAATGCTGCGTTTTGGATGTTTGGATCACAACTTTTGTATGGCCATCTCCACAACAGATTCGGCAGACAGTGCGCCGAATCGTTACTGTGCCTTCATCCAAATCAAAATCTCCCCACTGCAGTCCGCAGACCTCCCCGATTCGCAATCCAAGTTCCATTTGCAGAAGCATCCCGATTTTACGAGTGGTTGGTTCTGATAAAAGAAAATCCCGGAGAGAATCCTGTTCTGTCCGGGTCAAGGGTTGTGGTTCTGGTTTCTGTGTGTGGCAGTTTGACGCATATCTCGATGGGCGGCATGAGGTGCAGATGTGCAGCATACTTGCAGATTCGCCGTAGCATCCCAAAACATTCCTGTGCCGAGGATGCACCAAGTGGCTTGTGACTCCGGTCTGAGGGCAATAGAATTTGAAGAAAAAGACGTTCCAGAAAAGAATCCGTCATGCTCGAAACTGGCAAACTGCCCAAAACCGGAAGAAGATATTTGTGCAGAGTATACCGGTAGTGGGCATAGGTGGATTCTTTGATCCCCTGCCTGAGAGAAGCGAGCCAAAGCTCCGCCAGCTCAGAAAAACGCATTGACTTCCCGAAAAGCTGATAGAATCCGGACAGAGCCTTCTGCTTGATCAGCTCTTCCCGGACTTCGCGGTACGCATACCCATACAGGTACCCCCATACGGGCTTTCCTTCGACGGTGCGCCCTTTGATATAACGCCCCTCCCAGCGGCCGTCCTTTCGCTTATGGATGTTTTCTCCTCGTTTTGCCATCTGAATGCCTCCCTTTACTTGACTCTTGTCTGACTCCTTGTGTGCAAAGAAACGCTTCCGTAATTTCCACAAATTGCATTTCTTGTCTAAAATTGAATGGAATCGCATTAGAATGTTGTGTTTTTTTCTGTCAATTTGGAATGATACAAGGTATTTCTATTGAAGTGCTGGTAAATTCATGATAAAATAAGGCGAGAATTGGTACAAGGTGAAAAATAAGAGATATCTTCCATGATTCAAATGGAGGATACTCCTTGATTGTGGCAGGAGGAGTATATGGCTTTATTAGATGCTGTTGAAATGCAGTGGAAAAAGCTCGACTCATGGCAGCATCAGGAAGGCTGATGAGAACCAAAGAAAACAATTGAAGGAGTTATTGGGGTATTATGTCAAAATTTCAGCATGATGTGATGTTGAAGATC
>OGPC01001523.1_pt1 | contig 14408 bp, 10 predicted proteins | sample 1552911 | NCBI WGS metagenome assembly OGPC01 (sample SAMEA2580248, study PRJEB22360) | human gut metagenome | biome: human gut; feature: human-associated habitat; material: faeces | place: Denmark | collected 2008/2010 | reverse complement strand
AAATTAGTTGTTGCCATACAGAACACCTCCATTCAAGTATAGTATACTCAAATGCGCGTCTAATGTCAACACACTGTCATTATATAAGATACATACCTAAAATGAAAAAGATGCAATTTCTGATTTTTATGGTATACTGGGAATAAAATGATGTGATCGTTTATGCATACACAAAACAGAAAGGAGTCTGCCATGGATATAACAGGAGTAGGAAACCTATCATGTTTATATAATTATGGAATTTCGGACAGCGATACCAGACATGTCACAGGAAAAGAAAACGGCATCGGAAGCGTAGATGAAAATGGGAAACAGAAGGAATGCCAGACCTGTAAAAACCGCAAATATGTCGACGGATCAGATGAAGCAAATGTATCGTTTAAGAGTGCCGCGCATGTTTCCTAAAAAGATTTAAAGGTAACCGATGGGATAAAGGCGCGGGAGGATCATGTGGATATGCAGGTGTAGGCGATGTATGTAGTTTACATTGACTAACTGGTATAACAGCTGTTGCCCTGTATGCACCAGTCAAAGTTGAAAATTGCATAAATGGCAGAAATATGTTACCATAAACATAGACTATTGACAGAAGGTATATGGAGTGGAAGCGATGGAAAAACAGGAATTTTGCATGGAAAAATCTCAGATATTTCAGGAGATGATCAGTCGTATTTCAAAATTATCTCAGGACAGTTATTTAATGGTTACTGATATGCAGCATAATTTAACATTTGTTCCAGAAAGTACTGCAGAATTTCTGGGGATTCCATCGGGATGGTGTGAAGATGGATATAAAATAGTGCTGGAAAAGAGCGTACACCCATATGACTGCCCGGAATATACGGAAGAGATGAAAAAACGTCTGCGGGGGATCAATCTGGAGAACGATCTGTACATCCGTATGGGAAAAGACAAAAAGTATGTGATGACGCAGATCATAACGGATATGATTTTAGAGCAGGGCAAAAACAGATATTTTATTGTTCTGCTTCGGAATCAGAATGTGATTCCGGAAATTGATCCGTTGACGGATCTTTATGGTCAGGTCAAATTTGAAAAAGATATTGTGGATTATATTCAGCAGGGACGAAAAGTAGCTGTTTTGGAAATTGAAATTGATCATATGAATGATATCAATATATTGTACGGAACAAATTACAGCGACCGGATTCAAAAGGTTCTTGCATACCGGTTTATTTACATGATGGATGCAGATAAAGCAGTTTATCGTATGGGAAATTCCAATTACGCATTTATTTTGAGGGATGCCAGCCGTGAAGAGGCTGCGGCATTTCTGGAGAAGATTCGTGCGCGGCTGGAGGAAAGTGTCGTCTTGGAAAACAACCATTTTGATTTGAAGATATATGCCAGCGGGATAATTCTTGATCATTATGAGGGAGAAATTTCCACGGTACAGAGTAAGCTGGAATATGTTTTAGGAAAAATGCGTACCAGACGGGATCATAAGTTAATGTTCTTTAATGATCTGGTACAGATCAATGGAGACGTGGATCTGGATCTGATGAAGATAATTCATCAGTCTGTGCTGAACCAATGTGACGGATTTTATGTGGAGTATCAGCCTGTCGTACATGCACAGACAGGAGAGATTGCCGGAGCGGAAGCACTGGTCCGCTGGAAAAAAGAGCCATATGGTATTGTGCCACCGGGAATGTTTATTGACTGGCTGGAAAGTAATCCATGTATGTATGATCTGGGAAATTTTGTTTTGAAACAGGCATTGACGGATGCTGTGGAGTTTCGAAAATCAAATCCGGATTTTTTTATTAATGTCAATATGTCCGCAAAACAGCTGGAAAGGAAAACGTTCTGTGGTGTTGTCATGGCATTGTTGAAAGAAACCGGTTTTCCGGCGGGGCAGTTGTGTCTGGAACTGACAGAGCGGTGTAGAAGCATGCCGGTCAGCGTAATGGAAGAAAAACTGTTGTACCTCAAACAACATGGAGTGAGACTTGCAATGGATGATTACGGTACGGGAAGTGCATCTTCAAGTATCCTGCTGCAGACCCCGATGGATGAGATAAAGATTGACATGAGTTTTATCCGTGGAATTACGGATAATCAGACCAAACAGGCACTGGTGCGCAGCATGGTTGATTTTGCAAATAAAGCGGATTTAAAGAGCTGCCTGGAAGGGGTAGAGGATGAAAAGCTGCAGAATTATCTGCGTTCCTTTGGAGCCACATGGTTTCAGGGGTATTATTATTCCAGACCGGTTCAGGCAGCTGCAATGCAAAAATTGTTAAACATGGAAAATTGATAATTAGTCGGTGATGAGCAGATCAACACCGGCTTTTTCATAGATTTCTTTTGTATTTTCGGATAATCCGGAGTCGGTGATTACCAGATTCAGATCATCAATAGAGGCATAGCTGGAGATGGATGAGGTGTCAAATTTGGTGTGGTCAATCAATGCAATTGTTTTAGCAGAAGCCTTGATACACATGCGTTTTAAATCTGCTTCGTAGATACTGAAATCGGTAAGTCCGTTTTCAACGGAGAAGCCGCGTGCAGAGACAAATGCAATGTCCGTATGAATTTTCTGTAGCAGATCCACACCGAGGAGACCTTCAATGGAAGAAGAGGCAGAGGTAACGATTCCACCGGTCAGGATAACGGTGATCCCGGGGATATCCTTCAGAGCCAGTGCAAGGTCAATGCCGTTTGTGATAACGGTAAGTTCTGTAAAGCCGGTCAGTTTCATGCCAAGTGTATAGGCAGTGGAGCTGGCATCCAAAAAGATGCACATGTGATCTTTTACCATGTGGATGGCATTTGCAGCAATTGCCTCTTTTTCTTTTTTATTTTCCAGTGCACGTTCATGAAAGAAATAGGCTTTTCCGGTAAGTTCTTTATTGTCTGCAGAGTTATCGTGGTAGAGTGCGCCTCCATGTGTTTTGGTCAGAAGTTTTTCTTTATCCATCTGGTTTAAATCGGTACGGATGGTTGTGGTGGAAACTCCAAGCATTTCACTGAGTTCATTTGTGGTTGCTTTTCGGTTTTGTTTCAAATATTCCAATATAAGTTTCTGACGTTCTAATTGCAGCATGATGATTTTTTATACTCCTTTATATTTACGAAAACACAGATTTCGAAAGTTTATATATAGGATACTATACATCGGAATTGCATTTTTTGCCAGTGAAAAGTGAAAACAAAAAAATGGGCAAAGAAGTGGATGAAAATCAGCAGCTGTGGTATGATAAGAAAAAAGCATAAGGAGGGGTTTTTATGCTAAAAGAGTGGGAAAAATCCGAAAAACCATCGGAGGAGGAAATTAAGGCACGGCTGGAAGCGGTAAAAGAGAAACTGGCACGGCAGCAGCTTTTGATCAAAGAGAAGAAAGTACCGGTTCTTGTTGTGCTTGAAGGCTGGGGAACGGCCGGAAAAGGTTATGCAATCGGCCAGATCATCCAGAATATTGATCCGCGTTTCTTTAAGGTGGTATCGATGCAGAAAAAGACGGAGGATGACAAGAGAAAACCGTTTTTGTACCGGCATTTTGCCAAAATTCCGGAAGCCGGACAGTTTGTATTTCTGGATACGGCATGGATGGATGAGATTACGGAGGAGCGTCTGCACGGAACCATTTCCGAGGATGTATATGCCAACCGGATTGAAAGTGTCCGCCGGTTTGAACGGCAGCTTACAGACAATGGCTATCTGGTCATGAAATTCTTTCTGCATATTTCAAAAAAGGAACAGTCACGGCGTATTGCACAGCTAGAGCATCAGAAGGACACAACATGGCGTGTCAGCAAAAAAGATCTGTGGCAGAATGAACATTATGAGAAATGTATGGATGTATTTTCCGGATATCTGAAAAATACAAATATGCCATCCGCACCCTGGTATATCATTGATGCAAAGTCCAGAAAATGGACAGAAGTACAGATTCTTGAGACGCTTACCCAGGGGATTGAGATTGCTCTGAGCAATCACCAGATGGCGGTTCCGCTTCTGCAGAATGTATTTCCGCTGAAAAAAATGCCGCTTCTTTGTGACATTCCGTTGGACAAGTGTATGGAGGAGGATGTCTATAAAAAGGAATTAAAGCAGCTTCAGCAGAGACTTGGAGAACTGCACAATCGTCTGTATCGTAAGAAAGTGCCGGTCATCATTGCCTATGAAGGGTGGGATGCAGCCGGAAAAGGCGGAAATATCAAGCGGATTACGGGAGCACTTGATCCGCGTGGATATGAGGTTCATCCGATTGCAAGTCCCGAGCCGCATGAGAAAGCAAGACATTATCTGTGGCGTTTCTGGACAAGGCTTCCGCGTACCGGGCATATTGCAATCTTTGACCGAACGTGGTATGGGCGTGTGATGGTCGAACGTCTGGAAGGGTTTTGCAGCGAGAATGACTGGATGCGTGCGTACAATGAAATTAATGAGTTTGAGAAGGAACTGCACGACTGGGGAGCCGTGATCATCAAATTCTGGGTGCAGATCGACAAAGATACGCAGCTTGCCCGCTTTACCGATCGGCAGAATACACCCGAAAAGCAATGGAAGATTACAGAGGAAGACTGGCGCAACCGTGATAAGTGGGATGCGTATGAGGGGGCAGTCAATGAGATGATTCAAAAGACGAGCACTACCTATGCACCGTGGCATATCTTAGAATCCGTAGATAAAAAATATGCACGGATCAAAGCATTAAGGGTCGTGATTGCTGAACTGGAAAAAGTGTTAGACTGACTGGAAAAATAAAAAAGGAACACCCCGGCAAACGGAATTTCCGTTGCCGGGGTATTTTTGCGACTTATGATGAAACATCGCAGAATTATGAATTTGCTTTTTTCAGGTTTTTCTGTGCTGTAGAAAGCATCAGCTTGATACGGTTGAGCTGGTTAACTTCTGATGCACCCGGATCATAATCGATTGCAACGATATTTGCACCCGGATATTCGTGACGAATTTCCTTAATGACACCTTTACCGACGATATGGTTTGGCAGGCAGGCAAATGGCTGCGCACAGACGATGTTGGTTGCTCCCTGTGCAATCAGTTCAAGCATTTCTCCAGTTAAGAACCAGCCTTCGCCGGTCTGGTTACCGCAGGAGACGATATGCTCTGCCTGTTTTGCCAGATCCTGAATATATGCAGTTGGCTCAAAATGTTTACTCTTTGCAAGTTCATCCCTTGCATCCTTGCGCAGCCACTCAAAGAAGCGGATGAGCATATTGTTGATGCGCTTGGATTTCGCGGTAGCTCCAAGATAATCCGCCTTGAAATTCTGATTGTAGCAGCAGTACAGTAAGAAATCGGTCAGATCCGGTACGACTGCCTCAGCGCCTTCGGATTCGAGCAGATCCACAATATAGTTGTTGGCAGCCGGAAGGAACTTGACAAGGATCTCTCCAACCACACCGACACGCGGCTTTTTCTCATCCGTCATTGGCAGATTGTCAAAGTCGCGGATGATCTGACGGCACATTTTGCGATATTTACGGTGGGACAGAATCTTGGTGTTGCCAACAAAGTCAATGACACGTTTTTTCCATTTTTCATGCAATGCGTTGGCAGATCCCGGTATCTTTTCGTATGGGCGCACACGGTAGAGACAGCGCATGAAGATGTCTCCGAATTCCAGGGCATACAGACCATGCTGGATCAGGCTTGGTGTGAGTTTAAATCCCGGATTTTTCTCCAGACCGACCATGTTGATGGAGATGACCGGAATATCCGGGTGGCCGGCTTTGGTCAGTGCGCGGCGGATAAATCCAATGTAGTTGGTTGCACGACAGCCACCACCGGTCTGTGAGATCAGGATTGCTGTTTTGCTCAGGTCATATTTGCCGGACATTACTGCACTCATAATCTGTCCGATAACAATCAGGGACGGATAACATGCATCGTTATTTACATACTTTAAACCGACATCGACACATTCTCTGGCCGGAACATCCGGGATGACCAGATTGTAGCCTGCGGCACGGAATGCCGGAACGAGAAGTTCAAAATGGATCGGTGACATCTGTGGACAGATGATGGTGTAATCTTTACGCATTTCCTCGGTAAAGATAACGCGCTCGTAATTTGCCGGCTTGATTTCGCGCTTTTCATGTTTTTTCTCTTTGACACGAATTGCAGCCAGAAGCGAACGGATACGGATACGGGCAGCACCGAGGTTGTTGACTTCATCAATCTTTAAGCATGTATAAATTTTTCCGGAATTGGTCAGAATATCGCTGACACAGTCGGTTGTTACGGCATCCAGTCCGCAGCCGAAGGAGTTCAGCTGGATGAGGTCCAGATCATCCCTGGTCTTAACGTAGTTTGCGGCGGAGTACAGCCGGCTGTGGTACATCCACTGATCCATGACAATAAGCGGGCGTTCCAGATTCCCCAGATGGGAAATGGAATCTTCTGTCAGTACACACATACCGTAGGAAGTAATCATTTCCGGAATACCGTGATTGATTTCCGGATCAACATGGTATGGACGACCGGCCAGCACGATACCGCGGCGATGGTGCTCTTCCATATATTTCAATACTTCTTCGCCCTTCTTCTGCATCTCCAGACGGGTCATGGCAAGTTCTTTCCAGCCTTCGGATACGGCATCACGTACTTCGGCTTCCGGAATATGGAATTCTTTCTTAAAACAGTCTACGAGCTGTTTGGAAAGGACTTCTTCGTTTGTAAACGCCATGAACGGGTTTAAGAACCGCATTTGTCCACTCGTAATTTCCTCAACATTGTTTTTAATGTTTTCGGAATAAGAAGTTACGATCGGGCAGTTGTAGTGGTTGTTTGCATCCGGAAACTCGTTGCGCTCGTAAGGAATCGCCGGATAGAAAATAAAATCTACATTCTGGTGGATCAGCCAGGAAATATGACCGTGCGCCAGTTTCGCCGGGTAGCATTCGGATTCGCTTGGAATAGAATCAATGCCGAGTTCGTAGATTTTTCGTGTGGACTGCGGAGAGAGAACCACACGGAAACCGAGCTTCTTAAAGAACGTTGCCCAGAACGGATAGTTTTCATACATGTTCAGTACACGCGGAAGTCCGACGGTCCCGCGGGTTGCTTCGGCTTCTGACAGAGGTTCATAAGCAAAAATACGTTTGTTCTTATATTCGAAGAGGTTTGGAATATTCTCTTTGTTTTTTTCTTTTCCAAGTCCGCGTTCACAGCGGTTTCCGGTAATATACTGACGGTTGTCTGAAAACTTATTGATCGTCAGCAGACAGTGGTTTGTACATCCCTGGCAGCGTGCAAGCTTGGTAGTGTAGGACAGTTTATTGATCTGTTCAATGGACAGCATCGTCGTCTGATAGCCGGCTTCGTGACGTTCGCGGGCAATCAGTGCGGCACCGAAAGCACCCATGATTCCGGCAATGTCCGGACGGGTTGCGTGGACACCGGCAATTTTTTCAAAACTGCGCAGAACGGCGTCATTGTAGAAAGTACCACCCTGAACAACAATATTTTCTCCCAGATCTTTGGCATCGGACAGTTTGATCACCTTAAATAATGCGTTTTTGATTACAGAGTAGGCAAGTCCGGCAGAGATATCGGCAACGGAGGCGCCTTCCTTTTGTGCCTGTTTTACCTTTGAGTTCATAAATACGGTACAGCGGGTACCAAGATCAATCGGATGTTTGGCAAACAGTGCTTCTTTGGCGAAATCCTGCACCGTGAAGTTTAAGGATTTTGCAAAAGTTTCAATGAAAGAACCGCAGCCGGAAGAACATGCTTCGTTTAACTGAACCGAATCTACGGTCTGGTTCTTGATCTTGATGCATTTCATGTCCTGACCGCCGATGTCTAAAATACAGTCAACTTTTGGATCAAAGAAAGCGGCGGCATAGTAATGGGCGACGGTTTCTACCTCGCCGTCATCAAGCATCAATGCAGCTTTCAAAAGAGCTTCCCCGTATCCGGTGGAGCAGGAGTGTACGATGTGTGCACTCTCTGGCAGCAGGCGGTAAATTTCCTGAATGGAACGGATGGCAGTTGCAAGCGGACTTCCGTTATTGTTGTCATAGAATGAATACAGAAGTTTTCCGTCCTCGCTGACAAGTGCGATCTTTGTTGTCGTGGAACCTGCGTCAATACCGAGATAGCAGTTTCCGGAATAGTTTTTCAGGTCACCGGTTTCTACATGATTGTTTCCGTGCCGGCTGGTAAAAGCATCGTAATCTTCCTGGCTGGCAAACAGCGGGTCCAGACGGGCAACTTCAAACTCCAGCTTAATGCCGGTGGAAAGACGCTGCTGCAGAGATCCTAAAGTGGTCTCTACGTCTTCTTTATAATTTAATGCGGAACCGATCGCTGCAAACAGATGCGAATTTTCCGGTGTAATTGCGTGCTCATCATCGAGATTTAACGTGCGGATAAACGCCGCTTTCAGTTCGGATAAAAAGTGCAGAGGACCACCGAGAAATGCCACATGTCCGCGGATCGGTTTACCACAGGCAAGTCCACTGATCGTCTGATTGACAACCGCCTGGAAAATAGAGGCAGACAGATCTTCGCGAGTTGCACCCTCATTGATGAGCGGCTGGATATCTGTCTTGGCAAATACACCACAGCGCGCTGCAATCGGATAGATTGCTTTATAATTTTTGGCATATTCATTTAATCCGGAAGCATCGGTCTGGATCAGGGATGCCATCTGATCAATGAACGAACCTGTACCGCCGGCACAGATACCGTTCATACGCTGTTCGACATTACCGCCTTCAAAATAGATGATCTTGGCATCTTCTCCGCCGAGCTCGATTGCAACATCGGTCTGTGGCGCATAATGAGTGAGAGCAGTGGATACTGCAATAACCTCCTGCGTAAACGGAACCTCCAGATGCTTTGCAAGGGTCAGTCCGCCTGATCCGGTAATAACAGGAGAAACAGAAAGATCCCCCAGTTCGTTGGATGCTTTGGCAATTAAGGACGCCAGTGTCTCCTGAATATTTGCAAAATGACGCTCGTAATCGGAAAACAGGATGTTGTCCTGTGAGTCGAGGATTGCAATTTTGACGGTGGTGGAACCAATATCAATTCCAAGTTTATGTAACTGCTTGTCACTCATAAATGTAACCTCCATGTGTAAGTAACTAAACTTATTATAAATAAGTATGATTTCAAAACAAAACCTAAAACATTATACGACAAGAATTGACAAAAGACAACGACTGAAAACATAAAGATTTTATAAAATGTTGGAAAGAACGTGCCGCTGCGTTGACAAGAGGGATTTGAAAACCGTATAATTGGTTGACAGAAAGGTCAGAAGTGACCGTAACCATACATACACTATTCTATGTAGACAGGAGACAGATTTATGAACTGGATGGATAAACTGGAACGCAAATGGGGACGACATGCGGTCGCCAATCTGAGCAGATATTTTGTACTTGCGCAGGTGATTGGATACGTGGTACAGCTGACGGCACCCGGACTCATGAGTTATATGAATTTTGATATGGGCAGTATTCTGCACGGACAGATCTGGAGAGTTGTGACATGGATTTTTACACCGACGGCATCGCTGGATGTTTTTGGAATCTTATTTCTGTTCTGTGTGCTTATGTGGGGCAGTTCGCTGGAATCCATGCTTGGAACATTCCGCATGAATGTATTTTTGTGGGGAAGTGTGATTTTGTGTGACATTGTGGGTGCGATCGTATATGTTGTTACGCGGATTCTGCTGGGATATGGTTTTTCTCCGTATCTGTCCACGTATTATATTCTGATGTCCATGCTGCTGGCGCTGGCCATGTGCATGCCGGAGGGAGAGGTACGCCTGTATTTTGTCCTTCCGATCAGGATGAAATGGATGTTAATTTTTGAACTGGTATATCTGGGATATCAGGTGGTTCGTATATTCTCGATCGGAATTGCAAGTTATGGAACCGGAATGGGAATTCTCGTGGGTGTTTTAAACTGCGTACAGATAGTGGTTCCGGTACTCAATATGTTCTGGTTTTTCCATGCAATGAAGACCCGTTTGTCCGGAAAACAAAAGAAACGCCAGAAAGAATTCCGGGCACAGTTCAGTCAGCCTCGTCCGGGGTCCGGCATTGCACGTCACAAATGTGCCATCTGTGGAAGAACCGAGCTGACAAATCCGGAATTACAGTTCCGTTATTGCAGCAAATGCGTGGGGAATCGTGAATACTGTCAGGATCATCTGTTTACCCACCAGCATGTAAAATAAAATTTAGTGAGTGGAAAAGAAAAAAATCATGAAGAAAAAGTTTTTAAGTGTTTTGCTTATCGTTGCGGTTCTGATAGGAATGGCAGGTGTCAGCGGAACACAGACAGAATCAGGAGAACAGAAAGCAGACAAAGAACAAAAGCAGCAGGAAAACGAACAGACTGCGGAAACGAAAGTGGAAATTCCACCGGAAAATGAGGAAGAACAAAAGGGATGGATCGGTGTTATCTTAAACGGAGATGAGACAGAAGCCTATACACTGGCACATATTGACGGAATCCGGGCGGCAGCAGAAAATGTCAGTCTTCCGGAGCAGGATATCATCTGGAAAGAGCGTGTCGGTGCGAATGATGGCTGCAAAAGTGCGGTAAAGGATCTTATCAGACAGGGATGTGAGATTATTATTGCAAACAGCGCCATCTATGAAGAAGCAATAAAAAGTGAAGCAGAAAAGAATCCGGAAATTGATTTTGTAGTTATCAACGATTCAAAGACACAGAGTACGGTAACGGAAGACGGAACAGAACTCACAAATCTTTACAATGTACATATGGATACCTACGAAGCTTCTTATGTGGCAGGAGTCACGGCCGGAATGAAAGTAGCAAAGCTGAAGGAAAAGAAAAAGATTCCCGCAAAGAGTTTTGACGAAAAGAAAAATGTAAAACTGGGATATGTGGCGGCAGAGGCAAACGATGATGCACATGCAGATATTAATGCCTATTACCTGGGAGTAAAGGCCGTCTGTAAAAAGGTTGTTTTACAGGTAGAATACATAGATGCCTGGAATAACAGTGATGCGGAGGCAACCGCGGCCGGAGATCTGATCCGGAGCGGGTGTGTGGTTCTTGCATCTAATACCGATCTGGATGCTGTTATGCAGATGGCTGAAAATGCAAAAGAAAGCGGAAAATGTGTATACGCGGTTGGAAGAAACTCTGATATGCGTCAGATGGCAGGAAAGGCCGCGCTGACTTCGGTTGTCAGTGTGTGGTCGGTTTATTATACAGAGCTGTTTGATGCAAAGCTGAATGGCCGCTATATGGAACAGAACTGGAATGGCGGATATGCACAGGGAGCGGTTACAATTTCTACACTGGGAAAAAGTGCATCATCCGGAACCGGTGACAGAGTGAAAAAAACGGAAGAAAAAATAAAAAACGGGAAGAAACAGATTGCATATTTTTCAACACGTGCGCTGGACGGAATTCTGGAATCCGAAAAAGGACAGGAGCAATAGCGTACACAGGCGCGTTCCGGTTGACAAATATCGGGAATATCCTTATAATTATTCTTATTTGAGGAGTGCTGGAGGAATAGACATATGGAAAATGAAGCGGTTTCCAAGAATTTTATTGAACAGATTATTGAAAAGGATCTGGCAGAGGGACATTGTGAGACGGTAAAAACCCGTTTTCCACCGGAGCCAAACGGATATCTGCATATCGGACATGCAAAGTCCATTCTTTTAAATTCAGGGTTAGCAAAAAAGTACGGAGGAGAATTCAATCTCCGTTTTGATGATACAAATCCGACAAAAGAGAAACTTGAGTTTGTAGAGTCTATTAAGGAAGACGTAAAATGGCTTGGAGCAGATTGGGGAGATCGCCTCTTCTTTGCATCAAATTACTTTGATCAGATGTATGAAGCAGCGATTAAACTGATTAAAAAGGGAAAAGCATATGTATCCGATCTGTCTGCAGACGAAATCCGTGAGTATCGCGGTACTCTGACAGAGCCGGGAAAAGAAGACCCATATGCCAAAAGAAGCGTAGAGGAAAATCTTGCGCTGTTTGAAGAAATGAAGGAAGGAAAATGTGAGGATGGAAGTCGTGTACTTCGTGCACGGATTGATATGACTTCTTCCAATATCAATATGAGAGATCCGATCCTTTATCGTGTGGCGCATATGACACATCACAATACCGGGGACAAGTGGTGCATTTATCCGATGTACGATTTTGCTCATCCGATTGAGGACGCTATCGAGCATATCACACATTCCATCTGTACGCTGGAATTTGAGGATCACCGCCCGCTGTACGACTGGGTGGTAAGAGAGTGCGAGTTTGAGAACCCGCCGCGCCAGATTGAGTTTGCCAAGATGTACCTGACCAATGTGATCACAGGAAAGAGATACATTAAGAAACTGGTGGAGGATAAAATCGTAGACGGATGGGATGATCCGCGCCTTGTCTCCATCGCAGCTCTCAGAAGGAGAGGCTTTACGCCGGAGTCCATCCGGAAGTTCGTAGAGCTGGCAGGCGTTTCCAAGGCTGACAGTTCCATCGACTACGCCATGCTGGAGTACTGCGTGAGAGAGGATCTGAAGTTAAAGAAGGCCAGAGTGATGGCTGTCCTGGATCCGGTGAAGCTGGTAATTGACAATTATCCAGAAGGCCAGATGGAGGAGCTGACGGCTCCGTGCAATCTGGAGAATCCGGAGCTGGGCGACAGAGTGATTCCGTTTGGAAAAGAGCTTTACATTGAGCGGGAAGACTTTATGGAGGAGCCTCCGAAGAAATATTTCCGCCTCTTCCCAGGCAATGAGGTCCGCCTGATGAACGCCTACTTTGTTACCTGTACCGGCTGCGAGAAGGATGCGGACGGCAATGTGACAGTGGTTCACTGTACGTACGATCCTGAGACTAAGGGAGGAAACGCTCCAGACGGCAGAAAGGTGAAGGGAACCATTCACTGGGTAGCGAAAGAGACAGCAGTTCAGGCAGAGTGCCGTCTCTATGAGAATCTGGTAGACGAGGAGAAGGGAAAGCTCAATGAGGACGGAACCCTGAATCTGAATCCCAACTCCCTGACTATCTTAAAGGAGTGCTATGTAGAGCCGTCCCTGAAGGACGCCAAAGCCTATGACAGTTTCCAGTTTGTGAGAAACGGTTATTTCTGCGTAGACTGCAGAGACAGCGCGCCGGAGCATCCGGTATTCAACCGTATCGTATCTCTGAAGAGCTCCTTCAAGATTACAAAATAGAATGAAAGCAGAGAAGGCCGGACAGGGGAGGAAGAAGAAACCTCTCCTATCCGGCCTTTTATACAGTTTACCAGTTTAACCCGGCAAAATAAAAGAACAGGTGTGTTTTCTTTGTCAAGGAAAAAGAAGATAGAAATATGGGTTTTTGTGCAATTTTTATGAAACCATCCGTTGACATTTCAGAGTGCCGCTGTTATAATTTAGTTAAATAGAACTTGTCATGAGAGTTCTGTTTGCATATGAGTTAGTAGGGGTAGTATTTCCCCAATTTTTTATGCTTCCAAAATGGAATGTATTCCATAATGTGGAATGCAAGGTGAAGAAATTTTACTTACATAATTTTTCACAAAGAAATGCGGAGCTAATTCAAAATCAAAAAAGGAGGTGCTAAGGAATATGTGGACTCAGTCAACCATGAGCTTCCCGGAGTCAATCGTTATGTCTGCTCTGGGACTTTCAGTTGTGTTCATCACACTGATCGTACTTGCCCTGGCTATTGTCATCATTTCCAAGATTCTGGGCTTAATTATCAAGGATGAGGTGAAGAAGCCGGCAGCTGCTCCGGTTCAGCCGGCAGTTTCAGATGAGGCAGATAAGGAGACACTCGCGGTACTCATGGCTACTATTGGAGTAGACCTGAATTTACCGCCGGGAGAGTTTAAAATCGTGGACGTAAAAAAAATTAAATAAATGTCCGCCATTGGGAATGAAAGGAAGGTTTAGTAAATGAAATACACAGCCACACTTAACGGAAAACAGTATGAAGTAGAGCTTGAAAGAGTAGATGATTACAGCCCGATTCCGCGTTACGGCGAGGCAGCGCCCGCAGCCCCGGCACCGGCAGCAGCTCCTGCCCCAGCTCCGGCCCCAGCGCCAGCAGCACCGGCTCCAGCACCTGCACCAGCAGCTCCTGCAGCAGGCAGCACAAACGTAGAAGCTCCGATGCCAGGAAAGATTCTTGACATTAAGGTAGCGGCAGGACAGGCAGTATCCTACGGACAGGTTCTGCTTACTATGGAAGCTATGAAGATGGAGACTGAGATCGTGGCTCCGGCAGACGGAACCGTTGCTTCTATCCTTGTTAAGAATGGTGATATGGTTGAGACAGGAACAGCTCTTGTAGCACTGAATTAGTGAACGCAATTCTCAAGTGAAAGGATGAAAAAGTAATTATGAAATATGTAGCTACAATCAATGGAAAAAGATACGAAGTTGAGGTAGAGAAGGTTG
>OGPC01001519.1_pt1 | contig 14429 bp, 10 predicted proteins | sample 1552911 | NCBI WGS metagenome assembly OGPC01 (sample SAMEA2580248, study PRJEB22360) | human gut metagenome | biome: human gut; feature: human-associated habitat; material: faeces | place: Denmark | collected 2008/2010 | reverse complement strand
TAAAATATTTCCTTCCCAGTCTACTTCGATGATCTTGTCATCGATCAGTCGTTTGTCGGAAATATCATGATTGTACAAGTTCTCATGTGTCAAAAGTAACGTATTTCCACTGTCTGTTTTTGGCTCTCCCCCCGGATAATAGTATCCCACGGCAGATCCCTCTCTCTGGAAATCATGATGCTGTCTTGCCATATAAACCGGATCTTTATCTCCATCGGCAATCAGCTCTGTTTTATCGAACTTCCATACGATATTACCGTCCCAGTCTACCTGAACCAGATCGATCTGATCCTGGTAAGCCTTTTTACCAGGTCTGGTTCCCGTGGTTCCCATTACATATCCGCCCGGCAGGATTTTGTTTGGAAATCCGCCAAGTCCTGCCCAGAGCTGAACTTCACGGCCGTTCATGTCGATCAAGAGTGCTCCTTTTGCGGATGGAAAAACGGTGTAACCGTTGAATGTTTTGTCTTTATCGTAAATTAATGTTCCTGTTGGAAAAATACTTGGATATCCCATTTTACTTATCTCCTGTTCTATTATGTAAATCTGACCTTTCTCCCTTCTTGAACACGTGTAAAGAAGTATCACTCACAAAGGCGGTTCGGTCTAAAGTTTTTTGATATTTTCTGCAATGATTAATTTGTGTGTAAATCCTACGGATTTTTCTCTGATCTCTCCGTCCTTGAAATATAACAATGTCGGTACGGAACTGATTTCATATTCGTCTGCCAGAGACAGTTCATCCGGAATCAGTACTTTTCCGAAATAAACATCATTTCCTGCTTCTTCGGAAAGTTCTGTGATACCTGCCTCCAGCTTCTTACAGTGCTTACAGGTTGCAGAATAGAATTCCACAACGACAGTGCTGTGCTCTCTGATTGTTTTGTCAAAATTTTCTCTGGTCAATTCGTTTACCATGCTGTTGTTTCCTTTCTATCTCATCCTGGGTTAAAACGCTCCGCGAAAATGCACAGTGATTCTGAGAAAAATATGTCAGCTTACGCTGACCAGAATCACGCGCCAAGTCTCACCTATGTTTGACTTAAATTCTCCACCCTGTATTCTTACTTAGTGTGCTATTTTTACGTTATTTTCTGATAATATACTGAATTGCTGAATTTGCTGCATTTGCACCATCTGCTGCTGCGGTGATGATCTGTCTGAGTTCTTTTGTTCTAACATCACCTGCTACAAAAAATCCATCTTCTGAAGTGATACCATCTTCACCTGCTTTGATGTATCCGCTCTCATCCAATGCCACCAGATCTTTGACGGTTTCTGTCTGAGGAATCATGCCGATTGCTACGAAAACGCCCTGAATCTCAAGTATTGCTCCTGTATCTAACAAAAGCTTTTCGGTTTTCTTCTCACCGGTGATTTCCTGTACCTTTGCATTTCGGATGATTTCTACATTTTCTTTCTGCTCCAGTTTTTCAAGTGTCGATGCAGCTCCGCGAAATTCTGCTCTGCGGTGAATCAGATAAACTTTATTACAGATTTCGGAAAGTAACAAAGCATCATCTAATGCGCTATTTCCTCCACCGATCACTGCTACATCTTTCCCGCGGAAAAATGCGCCGTCACAGGTCGCACAATAAGAGACGCCGGAACCGGCAAGCGCCTCCTCCTGTGGGATCCCCAGATGCCGGTGAGCCACTCCTGTTGCAAGGATCACGGCCTTACATGGATATTCTTTCTGGTCTGTCACGATGATTTTGATCCCGTTTTCCTCACGTACTTCTTTTACACGCTCGGAAGCAGTCTCTGCTCCCAGCTTCATTGCCTGATTCAGCAGATTCATAGAATACTTGCTTCCGCTGATACTCTCCAATCCCGGATAATTCTCTACTTTCGGTGAATTTACAATCTGTCCTCCAAAATTCAGTCCTTCGATCACCAGAGTCCGTTTTCCTGCACGCTGTCCATAGATAGCTGCTGTCAGACCTGCTGTCCCCCCTCCGATAATTCCAATATCATACATATCGAGTTCCTCCGTTTTCTATTTTTCTATCGTTTTTCTGCAAATGCCCGGATATTGGACGCATTTGCAAGTTTCTGTACACCTTCTTCTTTGATCACGATCAGTGTCGGCGCCTGCATGACGCCATATTTTCTAACCAGTTCTTCATTTTCTCCCGCATCAACTACTTCATAAGAAATATTGGCTTTTTCCAGGGAATCTTTTGCAAGCTTACAGTTCGGACAGGTCTTCGTTGTAAAAAGAAGTACTTTTCCTTCCTCTGTATTCACCTCTTCGAAAATACGCTGTTCTTCTTCCTGTTCTGTCTCCCTGAAATTCTCCTGCTTCACGTGAGAGTGTTCTACATCATACACTTTTCGTTCCTTAAATTCCTGCAGTTTTCCATCATTCCAGTTCTTGACCGGACGATAATAACCGGTAATTCTGCTGTATACCTCTGTTTCTTCTCCACAAATCGGACAAGTATACTGCTCTCCGGAAATGTATCCATGATTCTTACAGATAGAATATGTTGGAGACATTGTATAATACGGCAGCTTATAATTCTCTGCGATTTTTCTGACCAGAGCTGCCGCTGACTTCCAGTCCGGAAGTTTTTCTCCCAGGAATGTATGGAATACCGTTCCTGATGTATACAGCGTCTGCAGCTCATCCTGAATATCCAGTGCGGCAAATACATCCTCCGTATAGCCAACCGGCAGATGAGAGCTGTTTGTGTAATATGGTGTTCCACAGTCCTCTGCTGCTGTAATGATATCCGGGAACTGCTCCACATCATGTTTTGCCAGGCGGTATGTGGTAGATTCTGCCGGAGTTGCCTCCAGGTTATACAGATCACCATATTCTTCCTGATAGTCGGACAGCCGCTCTCTCATGTGATTCAGAACATCTTTTGTAAACTTCTGCGTTTCCGGATGCGTCAGATCTTTACGGATCCATTTTGCATTCAGTCCTGCCTCATTCATTCCGATGAGCCCGATTGTAGAGAAATGGTTATCAAAACTTCCCAGGTATCTCTTTGTATACGGATACAGCCCTTCATCCAGAAGCCTGGAAATCACCACTCGTTTGATATGAAGTGATCTTGCGGCAATATCCATCATTTTATCAAGTCTCTCGTAAAATTCTTCCTCATTTTTCGATAAATATGCAATTCTCGGCATATTGATCGTCACAACACCAACGGAACCTGTGCTCTCTCCGCTTCCGAAAAATCCACCGGATTTCTTGCGCAGTTCCCGCAGATCCAGACGCAGACGGCAGCACATACTGCGCACGTCGCTTGGCTCCATATCACTGTTGATATAATTGGAAAAATACGGTGTTCCGTATTTTGCGGTCATCTCAAATAACAGACGGTTGTTCTCCGTATCCGACCAGTCGAAATCTTTCGTGATGGAATACGTCGGGATCGGATACTGGAATCCTCTTCCCTGTGCATCTCCCTCGATCATCGTCTCAATAAATGCCCGGTTGATCATATCCATCTCTTCTTTACAATCACCATATGTAAAGTCCTGTTCTTTCCCGCCCACGATCGCCGGCAGATTGGCGAGGTCATTTGGAACAGTCCAGTCCAGTGTGATATTCGAAAACGGCGCCTGTGTTCCCCATCTGGACGGAATGTTCACCCCGAAAATGAAAGATTCGATGCATTTTTTCACTTCCCGATATGTCAGATGGTCTGCTTTTACAAATGGTGCAAGGTAGGTATCAAACGATGAAAATGCCTGTGCTCCTGCCCACTCATTCTGCATGATTCCCAGAAAATTCACCATCTGATTGCAAAGAACACTCAAATGCTTCGCCGGAGCAGATGTGATCCTGCCCGTCACACCTCCCAGACCTTCCTGTATCAGCTGTTTTAAAGACCAGCCTGCACAATATCCGGTCAGCATAGAAAGATCGTGGATATGAATATCCGCATTCTTGTGTGCTTTTCCAATCTCCTCATCGTAAATTTCTGACAGCCAGTAATTGGCTGTGATCGCACCGGAGTTGCTTAAGATCAGACCTCCGACAGAATATGTCACGGTAGAATTCTCCTTGACACGCCAGTCTGTCACCTTCACATAACTGTCTACAATCTCTTTGTAATCCAAAAGTGTAGAATTCAGATTTCGGATTTTTTCTCTCTGCTTGCGGTACAGGATATATCCCTTCGCAACATCTGCGTATCCTGCTTTGATCAGAACAGACTCTACACTGTCCTGAATGTCCTCCACTGCAATTTTATGTTCTTTTATCTTCGGTTCAAAATCTGCAGTCACTTTCAGTGCCAACAGATCAATAATATCCTGATTATACTCTTTTTCTCTGGCTTCAAACGCTTTTCGTATCGCCTCGCTGATCTTGGTCAGATTAAATTCTGTTATTTCCCCGTCCCTTTTTGTGACTTGATACATGTTTCGTACCTCTCCTTTCTGCAGCTAAACGCTGTATTTAGTGTATCACCCACATTTTTGAATGTCAATGAAAAACACCAACATCTAGTATGCAGGTTTTCCTTCAAAAACTAGATATTGGCGTTTATAACTATTTCATCGTTTCTTTATAAGAGTCATCCGCCTGCTGTGTGAGCGCTTTTCCGCCGTTTTCATACCACTTCTTTACGAACGTATCAAAATATTCAGGCGGCTTTTCTCCCACTATGATCTGCAGAAATGTATTCTTCTCTTCTTCCAGCAATTCTTCCGGGATTTTGATTTTCTGACTGCCTAACGAAAGAGGCGGTTGATTTTCATCCAGATTCTCTTTCGTCAAAAGTCCCGTTGCCTGTATCCGGGAAGTGTATGCTGCCCATGCATTCGACGTGGTCACATCTCCTGTAAGGAATGACTTACAGATTTTATAATAAGCAGCTTCTAATCCGTTCAATTTGCTCTGCTGCGTTTTTCCATCCAGAACATCCTGTATATTTTGCTGCACTCTGTAGATCGCATCCCAGTAGTCTACATTGATATTCAACGGTCTTGCTGTCGGATCCACATTCAAAGAAAAATATTCATTGATTTCATCGGACTGCTTCTGATCTTCAAAACGACCATAATCAAACAGTGTACTCACATATTTCCCCACGATCTCCGGATGCTCATATCCCTTTCTTACCACCACATACAGACAGTCTTCATAGGATTGAAATGTACGTGTCCTGGTCGCTGCATTTCCAGTCAGCAGATACGGCTGCCATTTTGCAGTTCTGTCCGCACTATAAGATAAACTCAGTGGATTGTTCGGTGCCCACCAGTATCCGAAAATAGCCCCACACTTTCCTTCTTTAAGAAGTGTATCCAGATTTTCCTGCTGCCGCAACAGAAAGTTGGAGTCCAGAATTCCTTCTACATAAAGCTGATGCAGATAGATCAGCGCCTGTTTTGTCTCTTCTGTCACAGAACCATACACCACATTCCCCTGATCGTTCAAAATCCACTGGCTCGGTTTTGCATGATACTGGTCAAAAACAGCATCCAGCCCATAGGTTCCGCTGTTTTCAGAAACCAAATCCGTACTTCCTGCCAACCCCACCGTCTCTTGATTTCCTGCCATATCAGCTTTCACAAACTGCCGGATAATCTCCATCCCTTCCTCCAGCGTTACAGGATCGGAAAGTCCCAACCGTTCCATCCAGTCCTTGCGCAGCCACAAAAGAGAAGCTCCATGATCTACCTCTGCATCCGGAAGTGCGTAGAGTCTGCCGTCAAATGTAGCCGATTCCAGAAGTGCTTCTCCGTAGCTTTGATACATTTCCTTGATCCTTTCTGTGGTACATTCTTCATATACTGTGGTAAGATCTTCGACCATCCCACGCCTGACCAGTTCTTTGACTGTCTCCCTGCCTTTTACCACCAACAGATCCGGCAGCTGCTGATCTTCCATCAAAATCTGAACGGCCTCCTCATAAGAATCGGAATTTTCCCCTTCCAGAACATCTTCGTTTTGAATATTTAACCGTTCTTTCAAGTATCGTGTGTAGGCATTATCCTCATAAGTCGCCTTCACAGGCAGGTTTGCATTATTAGATCCAACGATTTTCCCCAGTGTATAAGTAACAAGCTCGGGATATTTCCCATACGGTGTGTGTGCTGCATTTTCCCACTGTGCGTTTATCACTTCTTTCGATTCCACCGTCTTACCGGTTTCCGATCTTTTGCAGGAAGCGATCAGGAACATCGAGAACACACATAACAGTAGTATGTATTTAATTTTTTGTTTCCTGTTTCTCATGTCCGTTCTCCTTCTTCTTTGGAATCCGTATGCATACTCTGGTTCCTTCTCCTTCTTTACTCTCCACCCGGATTTTATTTTCTTCTCCATAGAGAAGCACGATCCGTTCATTGACATTGCGCACACCATACCCTTTGGATCGATATGTCACGATTTGACTCGCTTTTTCCTCTGTCATTCCGTTTCCGTTATCTTCCACCATAAAATATAAAAACAGCTCATCCTGCACAACCTTTATCCGCAATACTTTTTCAATCTTTTCCGACACATCCAGCCCGTGATCGATCGCATTTTCCACCAATGGCTGCAAAATGAGTTTCGGGATCTCACAACTTCCCATTGTATTATCATAAACTTCCTCCACCCGGAAACTATTATCGTGCATAATCAGCTGGATTTTCAGGTATGCACGGATATTCTCCATCTCGCTTACTACTGTCGTCATTGTCTCCCCCCGGTTCAGACTGGTCCGATAATAGGTAGACAATGCCAGTGTCACCTTACTGATCTCCTGTTCATCTGCTTCGATTGCCTTCCAGTTGATAATTGAGAGTGAATTGTACAGGAAATGGGGATTGATCTGCGCCTGCAATGCCCTCATCTCTGTCCTTTGTAACACAATTTTCGCTTCATATACTTCTGAGATCAGTTTATTGATCTCATTCATCATACGCCGGAAAGTACGAATGAGCACACCAATCTCATCTTTGGAATCACTTTGTACGGTCACTTCCCGGATTCCACTGTGGATCTGATTCATATTTTCCGTCAGCTGTTCCAGCTTACAGACCAGACGTCTGGAAAAGAAATAGCTTAAGATTCCTATCAGCAGAATACAGGCTGTCAGAAGCGGCAGATTTTTCAACATCAAATATCTTGCCGATTCCATAATCGTATCCGTAGGACAAAAATAACAGAATTTCCACTGATTCCCTTCCATCTCCTTTGTCACACTGGAAAAACTTTTCTGTACTTCCGAAATTGTATCCACCTTCCCGGTCTCATATTTAGCGGGAATTTTATTGCAGGAATACACGACATTGCCGTTTTCATCCCAGACAATTCCGGCAAAATCAGATTCCATGATTTTTTCAAACGGTTCGAACAATTTATTATAATCCAGTGTGATCTTCAGCACAGCATTTATCTCACTGCTCCCGTCATAAAACTTTCGGGCTACAATCACTTTATTCTGACTTCCAGTCTGTACATACCAGCGAATCAGACTTCTGTTGTTTCTGGGATACCAGTTTTCTCCCTGAATCTCCGACAAAGGAGCCAGTGTACTTCCATGGGCAACCTGAATATTATCCGCATACAGCGTGATCCCTTTAATTTCTTTGTGATACACCTGCGGCATATTCAACAACGGATCTGACACCTGAGTATACTTCAGATATGTATTAAAATCTGATGCACGTTCCATTTTCAGCACTTTCCTGAGGTCTCCCGAATAAGACAGATAATCAATCAGATTTTCATAAATCTGCGCCTGATTGTCTATTGCATCGACTGCCTGTTTTAAAGACTCCTGCATATTTTCCATTTCCCGCTCCTTGAGCGTGTTCATCATTCCCATCTGCATATAGCATGTCACGATCAGTGTCGGAATGATCCCAGCGATCAAAATCAGGATCATCAGCTTATATCGATATTTAAAATTATGGAACCGATAAAGAAGCTTCTTCATCACTCATACTCCCTTTCCTGCAATACTCCGGTGTGCTGCCAAAATACTCCCGGAAGCTCCTGCAGAAATAAGAATTATTGGAAAATCCAACCTCTTTTGCGATCTGCGAGATCTTCATACTGGTATTTTCCAGAAGCTCCCTGGATTTCTTCATCCGGATATCCCGGACATAACGGTTCAGATTGACTCCGGTCTCCTCCTTGAATACAACACTTAAATATCCCGGGGAGAGATAGACTTGCCTTGCCAGATTCTCTACATTGAGATTTTCTGCATAATGATGATGAATGTACTGTTTCACTTTCATAACTTCATTCCGAAATCCTTTGTTCTGCTCCTGTACAAATTTCTCCAGTTCACAGACTACCTGTTCTGTAATTGCCAGTACATCTTCAATTTTCCTGCAGCGGTACAGCCTGTCGATCATTTTTGACAATGCTTTCACATCTCCTGGATTGATCTCCTCATAAATATCTTTGACAATATTAGAAAATACAAATTTCACATACATCTCTGAAAATTTCATACTTTCTCTATATTTTCTCTCCAGCTTCTGAAAATCCTGCCGTAGATGGATACTGTCTTTATATTGAATGTCCTCTTTGATATTATTCAGGACCTGAGATTCTTCTGCCTCATCCATTTCTCTGGTCTCCTGCACTTCCCCTGCAAAGAAAATCTTCTGCCTGGGCTGATAAAATTTTTCTGCCAGTACCTCCTCTAAACCGGAAAATACTTCAGGAAGTTCCTGCCAGTCTGTAATTTCTTCACTTACTGCCAAATAGCACTCCTCATCGTACTTATTCTTAAAAAACTGATATAACTCTTTTGCCACTGTCTCATAATCTGCATATCTTTCCTGAAACAGAAATAAGGACTCATTTGCTGCCACATTCAGATAAAGGAACTGACGGGACATGTGCTCTCTGAGCTGACCCAAAAGCTTTTCTTCATCCACTTCAAAAAAGCAGTCCTCGCCGCCTGCCAGGATCATATGAGTATACTGCCCTCCATCCTGACATAAAAGCTCCGCAGCTTTTGTCCCGTTTTCTTCTTTGCCGTCATACAAAAAATTCTGCAGAAAATATTTTCCCAGATCATCCTGCTGCCTTGCAATTTCTCCTTTCTGCGTATTCTTCTCCAGAATATGATCTCTCACAGAACAATACGTCTTATGAAACTCTCCCGGATCTACCGGCTTTAGCACATAATCGACTACTCCGTAATGCAGCGCCTCCTTCGCATAAGAAAAATCATTGTATCCGCTAAAAATCACTATCTCGATCTCCGGCTGCAACTCCCGTGCAGCTTTCGCCAGTTCGAGCCCTGTCATATAAGGCATTTTGATATCCGAAAACAAAATATCCACCTGTTTTTTCTGCAAAATCCCCGCTGCATCTTTCCCGTTTATTGCCTCTAAAATCTCCAGTTCTTCCTGCTCTCGTTTCAGCAGAAACTTGATCCCGTTTCTCTCCAGTTTTTCGTCATCTGCAATCAATATCGTGATCATGTCCGTCCCCCCTCTGATACATGCCAAAAAATCCGCCATGCCCCTCTGTTGGCTGCATGGCAGATTTTTTATTGATCTGTCCTCTTTATTTTAATCCATTCCCTTTTTTCTTACAAGCCTTATCCCTTCACAGCTCCTGCCACGACACCTTCTATAATATGTTTTTGGCAGCACAGATAAAAGATTACAATCGGGATGATAGAAAGTACCAGCGCTCCCATCATGGCTCCCATATCCACAGATCCATATCCACCTTTTAAATACTGTACTGCGATCGGAATCGTCCGGTATTTCTTCGTATCCAGCACCAGAGACGGAAGCAGATAATCATTCCAGATCCACATTGCCTGCAGAATCATTACCGTAATGCAAGTCGGTTTTGAGATTGGCAGGACCACCTTGAAAAAAGTCTGGATTGGAGTGCATCCATCAATCATTGCCGCCTCTTCGATCTCCAATGGAATCGACTTCATAAATCCGGTAAACATAAACACCGCCAGCCCGGCACCAAACCCCAGATAGATGAAGATCAGCCCCCATGGAGTATTGAGTCTGAGCATATTTGCAATCTTGGACAAAGTGTACATTTCCATCTGAAACGGCACCACCATGGCAAACAGACAAAGCATATAGATCAGTTTTGTCCACCATGTATTCACCCGGCTGATAAACCATGCACACATGGAACAGCACAGGATAATGACTGCAACTCCGCCCACGGTGATAAACAGACTCCAGCTAAATGCCTCAAAAAACTTTGTCTGCTCGATTCCGCGGATATAATTTTCCAATCCTACAAACATATTGTCTTTTGGCAGATCAAATGGCACCCGGCTGATGTATGCTTTTTTCTTGAATGAGTTGATCACAACAAGAATGATCGGATATAAGTACAGCAGGCTGATAACAGAAAAAATCAGCGTAACCAGCCAGCCATGTTTTAATTTTTTATTCACTACTGCTGCACCTCCTTTGATCTTGTCATGCGATTCTGAATCACGGCAACCAGACCAACGATCAGAAAGAAGATTACTGCCTTCGCCTGACCAACACCTTCATAACCGGCTCTTCCATAGAACGTATTGAAGATATTGAGCGCCAGAAGTTCTGACATTTTCGAAGGTGCACCATTGGTCAGTGCCAGGTTCTGGTCAAATAACTTGAAACCGTTTGTTAACGTTAAAAATGTACAAATCGTGATCGACGGCATCACCATCGGAATAATGACCTTGCGAAGTACCTGCCAGGAGTTGGCTCCATCAATCTTCGCCGCTTCGATCAGCTCTCCGGGAATATTCTGAATGCCGGAAATGTAGATGATCATCATATATCCAATCTGTTGCCAGCACACCAGAATGATCATTCCCATCAACCCGTAGGTCCCGGAATATGTAAGTGTTTTTCCCCAATGTGCAAGCACTCCGTTTAACAGAAGCTGCCAGATATATCCCAGAATAATTCCACCGATCAAATTCGGCATAAAAAATACAGTCCGAAAAATATTTTTCCCGCGTACTGGTTTTGTCAATACCAACGCCACCGCAAATGCCAGTACATTGATCAATAACATGGAAAGTACTGTAAACAGCACGGTATACCACAGAGAGTGTAAAAATGTAGGATCCTGAAATACCTTTCCATAATTCTCAAGCCCGATAAATCTGGCGTCTGTCACGGTTGTAAATTTACAGAACGAAAGATAAATACCCAGTAAAAACGGCGCGATAAACCCAATGGTAAATGCGATCATCGTGGGCAGTACAAAAACAGGGAAATATCGTTTTATTGCTTTTTGCATGTCCCTCTCTCCTTCCTCTTGATGGAAAAGGCGGACGGTTTGCCGTCCGCCTCAAATCTATGTTTTTATTCCGCATGCGCTGCCTGATACTCAGTTGCCCATCCATCTACAAATGCAGTTTCCACTGCATCCCATTTTCCAGTTCCCTGTGCATATTCAAGAAGTGCAGAGCCTACATTGTTTTTCCAGTTTTCAGAAGGCATTGTCGTAAAGTTCCAGCTTACAGGTGTCTTGCCTGCCTTGTTATATTCCTCATTTGCCTGCACCAGAGGATTTGACGGCAGATAGTCTTCAAATGTGGTGAACGGTGTCACAAATCCCATCGTATTTGCAAGCATATCGCGTCCCTCATCACTTTCCACAACCCACTGCAGGAAATCCAGAGTTGCCTGAATGTCTTCTTCTGAAGCATTTTTATTCACACACCAGTAGTTCTCAGATCCCGTGCAAAGTCCCTGCTCTTCTTCTCCTTTGGCACCGATGTAAATCGGAAGCATTCCCATGTCCTCATCGGCAACTTCCATATCCTTGATGTCGTTGTATGCCCAGGTTCCATTCTGATAAAATACAGCCTCTCCAAGTGCAAATTCGGAGCTTGCGTCCTCTGCCGTCTTAGAGGAGATCATAGACGGTTCACAGGTAGAATCTGTAATATATAAATCCCATATGTTCTTATAGTTTTCCAGATAGGTTCCTTTAATCGCATCTGTGGATGTAATGCCCTCATCTTTATATTCATAATAGATTGGAAGATTTGCCAGATGTGTCTTAAATCTCCAGTCAGAAGAAGAATCCATACCTGCGGATGTAAATGCACCTTCCACCCCCAATTCATCTTTGTGTTTCTGGATTCCGTCCGCAACTTTTTTCAGCGTTTCAAAATTATTGATCTCATCCACTGATTTTACAGCAGCATCTGAAAGTTCAAAGTATTGATTCAGGATCGCTTTGTTATAAATAATTCCGTATGTTTCTACTACATACGCAATTCCTTTGACTTCATCTCCTTCTTTTAACACATAATCGTCACTGGAAATATCCTTGTAAATCTGACTGTCTGACAGGTCATAACAGTAATCTTTCCAGGATGCCAGACCGACAGGACCATTGACCTGAAACAGGGTCGGCGCCTCTTCTTTTGCCATCTCAGATTTCAGCTGGGATTCATACGTCCCGGAAGCAGCTGTCTGCACATCCACCTGAACACCAGTCTCATCTGTGTAAGTCTCTGCAAGTTTTACCCAGTCATCTGCCTGCTCCGGCTTGAAGTTCAGATAGTACACTTTCCCTTCACTCTTTGCCTGATTTTTTCCTTTTTCATCTTCCTTGCCATCGGATCTGCCGCATCCTGCAAGCATCGTTCCTGCCATTGCTACTGTCAAAAGAAGTGCCAGCATTCTCTTTTTCTTCATTATCGTTTCCTCCCTTTTTATTCGTCTCTGTTTTTGATATCTGTATTATAGAAAAATATGGAATTTTCTAAAATAATAAAAAAAATAGAAACGTAACACTTTTTGAGGAAATTATACTAAGAAACAGTGGCTGATTATTACATGATTTTGCTCTTTTATACATGAACAATAAAATACAGGGAGGGTATGACCCGTTTTGAGTCACATCCTCCCTGCATGAAACCGTCTATTTTCTTGAATTTTCAGGCTTTTCTAACAATTGTTGTTGAAATAACTTGTAACCTACACACCCCTTAACTTCGCATTTGGAATGTTCCTCTTCACAATTTCCAGCGCCTGTTCCATAATCTCTTTTGTATACCCCTTCATTCCGGGGCAGATCAAATCTCCGGAATCTACAAAGCTCTGCAGATAATATTGTTTTGCCCCCTTGATCCATCGCCCGATAGCAGCAAAATCTTCCCTTTTATGGAACTGCCGCACAACCGTGGTGCGAAATTCATAGGGAACATCCCCAGACATCAGAAAATCCACACTCTGAAAAATATTGGACATATCATATTCTTCAATTCCAATAGTCATACCATACTTATCCGGAGCATTTTTGATATCCATTGCTACATAGTCCACAAGCCCCTGTTCCACCAGCCGTCTCAGACGCAATACATTGCTGCCGTTGGTATCCAGCTTGACCTGATAACCGAGCTCTTTCACTTTCCGGATAAACTCTTCGATATCCGGCTGAAGCAGAGGCTCGCCTCCGGTAATGCACACACCATCCAGAATCCCCTGCCGTTTCGCAAGGAATGAAAACACTTCCTCCTCGGAAATTGCTGCCGCCGCATCTACATGTGTCACCAGAGAAGCATTATGACAGAACGGACAGCGGAAATTACATCTCGCCGTAAAAATCGTACACGCCACTTTTTCCGGATAATCTAACAGTGTCATTTTCTGAATTCCATGAATCTCCATCGCCGTTTCCCCCTCATGCCTGTCACTTTACTCTACATATTTCTGGATTTTTCCGCACACACACGCATTGCCTCGATAATAGCACTTCGAAAACCGCGCTCTTCCAGTACCTGCACTGCTTCGATCGTTGTTCCCGCAGGAGAACATACCATGTCTTTGAGTTCACCCGGATGTTTTCCGGTCTCCAGGACCATCTTGGCGCTTCCCATCACGGCCTGAGCGGCAAACTTATACGCCTGAGGTCTTGGCATTCCATCTGCCACTGCCGCATCTGCCATTGCTTCGATCATCATAAATACATATGCCGGAGAACTTCCGCTTGCAGACACAACTGCATCGATCAGATGCTCTGATACGACTTCTACCTCTCCGAAAGAGCGCAGGATTGTCAGCACTTTTTCCAACTCTTCTTTTGTAACCAGAGCATTTGCACACGCTGCCGTCATCCCTGCACCGACCATTGCCGGTGTATTCGGCATGGTGCGCACGATCTTGACATCTTTTCCAAACTGCCCCTGCAGCCATTCCAGAGTTTTTCCCGGAGCAAGGGTGACAATTACCTGCTCATCCGTGATCTCATCTCTGATCTGTGCGATCGTCTGTTCATAATACTGAGGTTTTACAGAAAGAACCACGATCTCTGCCTTTGCCGCCTCCCTGTTGTCATCTGTCACACAGATTCCATAAAGAGAATGTACCTTTTCCCTCCCTGCTTCCAAAATATCCGAACCGATGATTTCTTCCGGCTTCAGCACTCCGTTTCTGATAATACCACCCATGATGGCTCCTGCCATATTTCCTGTTCCGATAAATCCTAATTTCATGATGCTCCTCCTGTT
>OGPC01001517.1_pt1 | contig 14467 bp, 11 predicted proteins | sample 1552911 | NCBI WGS metagenome assembly OGPC01 (sample SAMEA2580248, study PRJEB22360) | human gut metagenome | biome: human gut; feature: human-associated habitat; material: faeces | place: Denmark | collected 2008/2010 | reverse complement strand
CTCCCCCGCCGGTCAGGAAAAACACAGGCTTTCCCCCGGCCGTCAGGCATTCGGCCACCGGGTCGCAGGCACAGCCGTGGGCCGAGACCAGCTTCCACTCCTGCCAGGAGCGGCCCACCGCAGCGGCCAGCAGCTGAACGCTGGAAAGCCCCGGCAGCACCCGGCAGGAGATGCCAAAGGCCCGCAGCATCGGCAGCAGCTGGGCCGCACCGGAGTAAAACCCGGTGTCGCCGCTGTACACAAGGGCAGCATCCACCTCCGGGGCAGCCGCCAGCACGGCAAGGACATCCTCAGGCTGATACAGGGCCTTCCGGTGTTCCGTGCAGCCCTGCGGCAGCTGTTCCAGCAGGCGCTTTGCCCCCAGGATCAGTCCGGCGTTCTGCAGGGCGGCAAGGCCCTGCGCGGTCAGGCTTTCCGGCGTGCCTGATCCCATCCCGATGAGTGTGATCATTGCAGCATCTCCTTACAATGTGTCAGGATCTGTTCCGCCGTTTCGCCCTGCTCGGCCGGGCGGCGGATGACGATGAGCTGAGCCCCGGTGTCCTGCGCTGCCCGGGCTTTTTCTTCAAAGCCGCCCGCCGCGCCGCCATCTTTGGTAACGAGGAAGCGGATGGCAAACTGCTCCATCAGCGCCCGGTTCAGCGCATAGGAGAACGGCCCCTGCATGGCGATGATGTTCTTATGGGGGATATCTGCCCCCTCGCAGGCGGCAATGCCCTCCCGGGTGGGCAGGACACGGGGAAAAAGCCGTGCCGGTTCCAGCACAGCAAAGGCAGAAAGCTCCTTGGCCCCGGTGGCAAGCAGGACATTTCCCTGCGTCCGGGCCAGAAATCCCGCCGCATGGGCCGCAGAGGCAAACACCATGCTCCCGGCGGGCAGCGGGCTTTCGGGCCGGAGCAGGCGGCGGTACTCCGTGCCTGCTGTTTTGCAGGCTGCCCGGATGTTTCGGGTGGCCTCCACGGCATACGGATGGGTCGCATCCACGCAGAGGTCAGCCCCCTGCAGCAGGGCGGTCATCTCCTCCGGGGTCAGCCGCCCGCAGTGGACGGTGATGCCGGACCTTTCGCCCTGTTCCTCAGCCCCCAGCGGGGTGGCCACGCTGACCAGCACCTCGGCCCCCAGTGCGGCCAGCTGCTTTGAAAACATGCGGCCCTCGGTGGTGCCGCTGAATACCACGGCCCTCATGCGCGGTACCCCCGCGGCGTGACCATCCGCCCGCTCAGCTGGCGGGTCTGGGCGTTGCCGACAAACACGGTGGTGAACATATCCACCGGGGTGGTTTCCAGCGCAGCCAGCGTCAGAACGCGGCTTTCCTGCCCCTCCCGGCCAATGTTCCGCACAATGCCGCAGACCGTTCCGGGTGCTTTGCCGTTTGCCAGCAGGATGCGCACCGCCCGCGCCAGATAGTCCGGCCGCCCCTTGGAAGAGGGGTTGTACAGCGCGATGCAGAAATCCCCCATGGCTGCCGCCGCCAGCCGCCGCTCAATGACCTCCCACGGCGTGAGCCGGTCAGAGAGGGAGAGCACACAGAAATCGTGGGCCAGCGGGGCACCCAGCACCGCACCGCCGCTCAGGGCGGCGGTCAGGCCGGGCACCACCTCCACCGTCACGTCCGGGAAGTGCTCGGCCAGCTCCAGCAGAGGGCTTGCCATGCCGTAGACCCCGGCATCTCCCGAGCAGACCAGCGCCACCGCCCTGCCGCTCCGGGCCGTTTCCAGCGCCCAACGGCAGCGGTCGATCTCCTTGGTCATGCCGGTGGAATAATAGAGCTTGTCCGGGAAGTAGGGGCGCACCAGATCCAGATAGACCGTATAGCCGCACAGCACCTCGGCTTGCGTTAAGGCGCTCTGCGCCTGTGCGGTCAGGAACCGGGGATCCCCGGGCCCAAGCCCGACAACAAAAACAACATTAGGCATCCTGCCACCTCCAATCCGGGGCAAAGGGACGAAGCGCCAGCGCAAAGGTCACGCCGTTGCCCGCCTGTTTGGGAAGAATGATCGTGCCGCCTGCCGCCAGCACCGCCGCCCGCTCGCAGACATTGTCCACACCGGTCACGCTCCGGACAAAGGCCGAAGGTGTGAACTGCCCGGGAGCGTTCTGCAGCTGTGCGGCAGAATAGAACTGCACCGGCCAGCCGTGGGCTCTGCAAAATTCCAGCAGGCCCGGCTCATGGGCTTTCAGGTCGATGCTGGCTGCCGCCGTGATGCACACTGCTGCAAGGCCGTGGGCCGCACAGAACTGTGCAAAGGCCGCTTCCAGCTGTGCGGCGCTTGTCCCCCGCCTGCACCCGATGCCCAGCACACCGATCTTCGGGATCAGGTGCAGCGCACCGCCCGCCGGGAAAAGGGTCAGGGCAAAGTCGGCGTGCTCTGCCTCCCCCGCCGGGACCACCCCGGCAGGGGCCTGCCCGGCAATGGGGAATTCCGAGCGGTACCGCACCGGCCCGCCCGCCAGCAGCCTGCTGCTGACGCGCTTGATGCGCCCCGGCTCCAGCACGGCGCAGTTCTGGTGCCTGGCCCACGCATCCACGGCAAACGCACCGTTGGCATCGGTGGCCGTGGTAATGACCGGCACCGCACCGCAGACCGCCGCCAGCGCCCGGGCCAGATCGTTGGCCCCGCCCAGATGGCCCGAAAGGATCGGCACCGCAAAATGGCCGCACTCGTCCAGCACCACCACGGCAGGGTCCACTGCCTTGTTCCGGCAGTGGGGCGCAATGGCCCGCACCGCAATGCCCACAGCCCCCACAAAGATCAGGGCATCCGCATGGGCGAACTGCTCCGCAGCCCAATCGGCAAGGCTAGGCCCGCCATGGCCGCAGCGGTCTACGGTGCCGGGCAGGGCACTGGCCAGCTTTTGGGCCAGCGCCAGCCCTTTTTCCGTAAAGGCGAGATAGGCGCGGGTCACTGGTCTGCCCCCTTGCGGAACTCCGTCGTAAAGGTTGGGTCGTAGAGCTTGCTCCGCTCATACCGGGTGCCCAGAAAATCCCCCACCACAATGAGCGCTGTTTTGGTGATGCCGTTGGCGCGGGTGCTCCCGGCCAGCGTGCCCACGGTGCAGCGCACCACCTTCTGCTCCGGCCAGCTGGCCTTGTAGACCACGGCGGCAGGAGTCTCCGGCGTGTAGGCTCCGCCTGCCAGCAGGGCCTGCTGCACCTTGTCGATGAGGCCGATGGAGAGGAAGATCACCATGGTTGCCCCATGGGCGGCAAGGCTGGCCAGCTTCTCCTTTTCCGGCACCGGGGTGCGCCCCTCCATCCGGGTGATGATCACGGTCTGGCTGATGGTGGGCAGGGTGTACTCGGCGTTCAGCGCCGCCGCCGCCCCGCAAAAGCTGGACACGCCGGGGGTATCATCGTAGGGGATGCCATCCGCATCCAGTGCGTCCATCTGCTCCCGGATGGCCCCATACAGGCAGGGGTCGCCGGTGTGGAGCCGCACGGTGGTCCCGCCTGCGGCTTCCACCCGGCGCATCACGTCCAGCACCTGTTCCAACGTCATCTCGGCGCTGTTGTAAACGGCACACTCCGGCTTCGCCAGCCCCAGCAGGGCCGGGTTGACCAGACTGCCCGCATAAATGATGCAGTCGGCTTCCTGCAGCAGGGCCGCGCCCCGCCGGGTGATGAGGTCAGGTGCGCCGGGGCCTGCGCCTACAAAATGTACCATCTCAATGCTCCTTCCATTCGTTCAGCAGTTGTGCGGCAGTGTCGGTGGCTCCCAGCGGGCCGTGCTGGTTGGAAAACAGCACCGCCCCCACCCGGAACGCCCCGCAGGCCCGCCGGTCAAGGTGGAGCTGGACTGCCCGCAGCAGGCTTTCCAGCACCGGAGCCCGCAGGCCGGCGCTGTCCAGGAGTTCCAGACAGGCATCGGTGGTGGCAGCGTTCATCAGGGCGGCGCAGACTTCCCGGGAAGCGCCGCAGAGCGCCGCATGGGTGCAGAACAGCTCGGTGCGGCAGTCGGCAGTGTGGGAATGGGTGTTCATAATACCGCCCGCCACCTTGACCAGCTTGCCCACATGGCCCACCAGAAGCACCTCTTCAAAGCGGGCTGCTGCAGCCATATCCAGCGTGTCACCGATAAAGTTCGAGGTTTTCACCACCGGAACAGCGTAAAACTCCGGGTATCTTTCGTGCAGATAGTCCAGCCCGTAATTGCCGGGGGCCAGGATGAGCCGCCTGGGGCTGCCCGCCCGGAGAGCGGCCTGATTCATTTCCAGCTGGATGGTATCCAGGATCGCCTGCTGGCTCATGGGCTCCACAATGCCGCTGGTTCCCAGCACCGAAAGCCCGCCCTCGACCCCGATGTGGGGGTTGAAGGTGCGCTTTGCCACCTCTTCCCCGCCCTCGATGGAGATGGTCACGGCAAAGCCGCCGGTGTAGCAGGCGCTCTCGGCTTCCCTTTGCAGGGCCTCAGCGATCATCTGCCGGGGCACATGGTTGATGGCAGCTTCCCCCACCGGCTGGTCCAGCCCGGCCTTGGTCACCCGGCCCACGCCCTTGCCGCCGGAGATGCGGATCTCGGTGGTATTGGGCAGCAATTCTACGGCGGCGATCACGGGCAGGCCGGTGGTCACATCCACATCATCCCCGCCGTCCTTCTCAATGGCGCATTCGGCACCGGCTCCGGCGGGGCGGCAGTACAGCGGGGCCACCTCCACCACGATGCCCTTCGGCGTGCGCAGGGCAACGCTCTCCGGGGCATGGCCGGTGAGCAGAAGCCGCGCGGCCCCCGCCGCACCCAGCGCCGCGCAGGTGCCGGTGGTGTACCCGCAGCGGAGCAGCTTCTGCCCGCTGCGGACGTAATGTTCAAACTTTGGCCCGGCAGGCTTTTCCGGGCCGAACACGGCCTCGTACTGCTCCTTGGTCAGGCTGTACAGCGCCCGGATGTTCTCCGGGGCAAAGGCCTCCTTTGGGGTCAGCACCCCCGAAACGCTGTGCGGGAACACGCAGACCACCGCATCCGCGATCTTCTGCGCCATGTCCAGCTCGTGCAGGCTGACGATCACGGCCAGCCCCTGCTCATGGGCCAGTTTCTGCAGGATGGTCAGCAGCTCGATCTTTCCCTTGACATCCAGAAAAGAGGTCGGCTCGTCCAGCAGCAGAACTCCGGGCTGCTGGCAGATGGCGCGGGCCAGCAGAACGCGCTGGCGCTGGCCGTCGCTGATGCAGTTGAAATCCCGGCCCGCCAGAGGGGAAGCCCCCACCAGTTCCAGCGCGTCCCGCACGGCCTGCCGGTCGGCATCGGACAGGATGCCCAGCCGCCCGGTATAGGGGATGCGCCCGGCGGCGGCAAACTCAAAGCAGGAAGTCAGCTCGGTGCGGCGGGTATGGGGCAGCATCAGGGCCAGCTTCCGGGCCCGGGCTGTGCCGGTGTAATCGGTCAGGCTGCGGCCATCCAGCAGGACAGCCCCGCCCAGGGGGGCCAGCTGGCCCGCCAGCGTTTTGAGCAGAGTGGATTTGCCCGCGCCGTTTGGCCCGATGAGGGCCAGGATCTGCCCCGGCACTGCCCCCAGCGTGATGCCGGAAGCAAGGGGCGCTCTGCCATAGCCGATGGCCAGTTCTTTCGTTTCACAGAGGTATTTCATCGCACACCCTCCTGACCCCGGCGCACCAGCAGCCAGATGACCACCGGTGCGCCAAACACTGCCGTTACGGCGCTGATCGAAAGCTCGGTGGGGGCAAACATGCTGCGGGCGATGAGGTCGCACAGCAGGCAGAAGGCCGCCCCGCCCAGGCAGCACCCGGGCAGCACCACCAGCGGCCTCGCGCTGCCGAACAGCTGCTTGACCAGATGGGGCACCGCGATGCCCACAAAGGAGATTGGCCCCGCAAAGGCCGTGACACAGGCGGCCAGCAGGCTGGAAAGCAGCACCAGCAGCCGGGAAAAGGCTTTGACATTGATACCAACGCTCCGGGCATAGGCCTCCCCCATCTGGTAGGCGGCCATGGGCTTGGAAAGGCAGAACGCTGCCGCCAGAGCGGGCAGCACCACCAGCGCCGCCGCCCGCACATTGCCCCAGGTCATGCCGGAAAAGCTGCCCTGAGACCAGTTATGGAGGTTGACGATGTTGCTGTCCTGGGCAAAGGCCACCACAAACTCCGTGACGGCCGAACAGATGTAGCCGATCATCACACCACAGATGACAAGGATGCTCATCCGCTGCACCCGCCGGGAGACCGCCAGTACAAAGGCCATGGAGGCCATGGCCCCCGCAAAGGCGGCTGTGATCAGGGTAAGGGAACTGGTAAGCAGGCCATGGTTCAGAAAAGCCACCATGACCAGTGCCACGGCCAGCTTGGCCCCGCTGGAAATGCCCATGACAAAGGGCCCTGCAATGGGGTTGGCAAAAAAGGTCTGCAGCAGGTAGCCCGCCGCCGAGAGCGCCGCCCCCAGCAGCACCACCATCACAGCCCGGGGCAGGCGCAGCTGGGTGATGATGCCCACGCTCAAAGCGTCCTGCCCGCGGCCGGTCAGGGCCGCCAGCACTGCCCCCGGTGTCAGGGACACACTGCCCCAGAACAGGTTGGCGGCAAACAGCACCGCCAGCAGCAGGGCAAGGATGCCGTAAGAGAAGATCAGGCGCTTTTTGCTGGTCATAGGTTACTCTACTTTCCTCAGAAATTGCAGGTCGGCGGGGTCATCCTCCGTAAAAACACGGTGCAGGTCGAGCACAAAATCCACCAGCGCCGTACTCTGCTGGAAAAAGCTCTGGGTGGTGCACCAGACACTGCCGCTCTGCACGGCCTTGAACTCGGCCAGCAGGGGGCATTTTGCAACCAGTTCCTCCGTGGTATGCACCACGCCCTCAATGGTGCTGTTGTAAAGGAGCACATCCGCATCCTTTGCACCGGCGTAAAAATCCTCCAGCGGCAGGTTCATGGTGGAAAGGTTGTTGCCGTTGTCGGTCAGGTCCGCAAACACATAATCACCGCCCGCCATCTCGATCATCTGGGCCACATAGTCGCCGCCCTTGCGCACATTGGCAAGGTTGTTGGCTGTGATGGAGAAAAAGGCACAGCGCTTGCCGGTGGGAGCCTGCCCGGTCAGCGGTGCAAGGCGCTCCACCTGCCGGGCAAACTCCTGTTCCGCCAGCTCCTCTTTCCCCAGCAGGATGCCCCAGAACTTGAGCCATTCCAGCCGGGCCAGCGGGCCGCTCTCATAGCTGGAGCGCTCCACCAGCACCGGGATGCCGAACCGTTCCAGCTGCTCCTTGACCTCCGGGGTGTGGTAGATCATGGTGTTCTCGATGGCAAGGCCGCAGTTGGCCGCAAGGATCTTTTCGTAGTCCGGGGCGCTGTACTTGCCCGCATAGGCAATGCGCCCGTCCTCCATGGCGGCTCTGGCCTCATCCAGATACCAGCCCTCCGCCCGGGTGCCGGAAAGGGTCACGCTGTCCAGCCCATCCAGCGCGAGGAACAGGTCCATCACCGAGGTGGAGACAAGGTAGATGTTCCGGACGGGCTGACGCAGCACCGTCACACTCTCGGGCAGGCCTTCCACCGCAGCGGCATCCTCCGGGGTCACAAGGAACTGCTCCCCCGATTCAGTCAGGGTCAGCATGGTATAGCCGCCCTCATAGCAGTCGGCAGTAAACTGCGTGGCGTAATCCAGCGGACAGGCATGGTCAAAGACCAGTTCTTCTGTGCTGGCGGGAGCCGTTTCGGAGGCGGCGCAACCCGACAGGGCCAGTACTGTAACAGGCAGAACGCGCAGGAATTGTTGTCTCGTCAGTTTCATCAGTTCAGCGCAAAGGTCAGCGTATACTCGATCTCATGGGGGATGCTCATGGCTACGGTATCGGCAGTGACAGCCAGCGGGGTGCCCAGTGCAGAAACAGGGATCTCAAAGGTGGAGTTGCCCTCGGTGTTGGTGGGCAGATACTTTTCTCCATCCACGATCATGTAATCATAATTGGGGCTGCTCCACAGGATGACAGCGGTCATTTTGCCGTCCGCCACGGTCAGGGCGGCAGGGCTTTCCACAGTGGCACGGCCAGAGCCGCCCTCCAGGGTCACATTCACGCTGTATTCACCGTCCGCAGGGGTCTCGGCAGCTTCCTCAGCCTTGGGCTGTGCATTGCGGATGCTCACGGTGTGGTCATACCACTTGCCCTTGGTCCCGAGGAGTGCCAGCTGGAAGTCCTGGTCCACAGCGGCCACGGGGATATCATAGCCGTAGACCTCCTCCGAGGTGCCGTCGGAGTAAGTGACGGTGTCGGTGGTGGGCAGCAGCCAATCTGCCTTGTTGGCCTCGGCATCGGCAGCCATGCCAACATACAGGTTGACGATCTTCTTGGAGGCCAGACTGACGTGGAAGGTCATCTGCCCGTTCTCCACGGTCAGGGTTCCCATGCCATTGCAGGCTTCGTTGGCGTGGAACATACCGCTGTCGGTGTCGAACTCAGCCGTGTACACGCCGTCCGGCAGGGCGGCTTCGGTGCTTTCGGAAGCGGCGGCAGTGCTCACGGCAGAAGCGGCTTCCGAGCTGACAGCAGAGGAAGCAGTGGAAGAAGCCCCGCCGCAGCCGGTGAGTGCAGCGGCCAGCATCAGAGAAGCAACGGACAGGGAAACAAACTGTTTGCAGTGCATAAACAAAATACCTCAAAAATTCAGAATTTGAAATGGGAGTGTTTCTCCTCATGCGGGGAAGCTCTCCATAAAAAATGCCCGAAAAGATTTCTCCCTTCGGGCATTGGAATGCGGAATATTAGCCGTTCAGGGAATCAATGGCGGCTTTGGTGTGCTCAATGTAGCGCTGCTGGATGTCCTCGATCTCACCCAGACCGGCGATCTGGCACTCCACGGACGCGAAGTCACCGGAGGCCTGGAACTGGCTCAGCCAGGAATCGTCATCCGCACCGGCCATATCGTTGTTGGCGTGGTCACCGGCAACGACCATCAGGGGGCGCAGGATGACCTTGGTGTAACCGGCGGCCTTGACAGCCTCGATGACGTTCTCGCAGGCGGTCTCCTCGGGCTCACCCTCCACCGTGCCGATGAACACGTTGCTGTAGCCCAGGGTCTGCATGGCGGTCTGCATCTGGCTGTAGCTCACTTTTGCGGTGTGGGAGGTGCCGTGGCCCATAAAGACAAAGGCGACCTTCTCCTCAGCGGCGGCCTCCAGGCTGTCGAAACCGGCATCCTTCACAGCGGCAGCGGTAACGGCCTTGGCAACAGCTTCCTTGTCGGCGTTGATGACCGCAGCATCGGCACCAACCTCGCCCAGCAGGGGCTCAGCAACGGCGACGCTCTCGAACTTGTCCTTGTACTCGTCGATCATCTCCATCATCTCGTCGTACTCTGCACCGTGCATCAGGTGGGTGGGCTGGACGACCAGGTTCTTCACGCCGTTGGCCACAGCGCGGTCCAGAGCCTGCTGCATGTTGTCGATCTTCTCGCCGTCGCGGGCCTGAACATGGTTGATGATGATCTGTGCGGTGAAGGCGCGGCGGACAGACCAATCGGGATAAGCGGCCTGCAGCGCATCCTCGATGCCCTTGATATCCTTCACTCGGCTGTCGTTGAAGGAGGTGCCGAAGGAGACCACCAGCAGCTCATTCTCGCCGATGTCGTCCTGATTGCGGCTGTCGTCCTTGGACGCATCGCCGGTGTCACGGCCAAAGTAGTCAGGGTCAGCCTCTTCGCCCTCGACCAGCTCCTTCTGGGCATCGGTCAGGGCATCCCATGCGGCCTTGGCGGCCTCACACTGGGCATCGGTGTCATCGGTGCGCTCCTGCACATAGATGGCATCGATCAGGTCTGCAACGTTCTTTGCGGCCAATTCGTCAGCCTCCTCGCCGGAAACCTCGCTGCTGGCAGCAGATCCTGCCGCGCTGGAAGCAGTGGTGCTGCTTGCGGCACCGCCGCAGCCGGTCAGTACACCGGCGCAGAGGGCCAGAGCGGTCAGAGCGGCCGCTGCTTTGTGGATGGTGCGTTTTCTCATTTTTGTTCGTTCCTTTCCTGTTTTTGAACATGATTTTTGCTGAACAGAAGGTACAGGAAAGAGTGCCCGGCAAAACAAAAGGGGCCTTTCTGCTTGCGGGATGGCAAAGCAAAAAGGCCCTTTTCAGTTTTTTCAGGCTTTTTGGGTACAACCAATTCCTCGTGATCTGGGGCCTGCGCCCCCGTACCAACAGCGGGCAGGTTTCCTGGCTGAAAGCTCAACATCCACCGCCGCCTTCCCGGAACATACGTTCCAGTGACCGGCGCAGCTGCACCCTGGCGGTAAACTCCCTTATCACAGTGACGAGATCGTGCGGGATTTGCACCCGCTTCCCTTTTAACGTGCCTGCCCCCGGCCAGAGCCGCGGGCGGTACGCACCTGCTGTTTTCTATTCAGTTCGCTGTTCAGTATAACATACTCAACGGAGGAATGCAATCACCACTCCGGGGAAACTTCCGGGCTCACAGGCGGTGTTTTTTCCCCGATCAGGGCCACCGCCACATCGTTGACATTGGTACCCGTTGCCCCGGTGATGATCAGGCCATCCACTGCTTTCAGGGCGTGGTAGGAATCGTTGTTCTGCAAAGCAGCGTATCCGCTCCAGCCCCCGGCCTCCAGCGCGGCAAGGGTATCCCCATCCACATAGCCGCCGGCGGCATCGGTGGGGCCGTCTGTGCCATCGCTGCCCACAGAGAACACCGCCGCGTTCAGCCCGGCAATGGCAGGCGCAGCCGCAAGGGCCAGCTCCTGATTTCTTCCGCCAAGCCCTTTTCCGGTCAGGTGAACGATGGTCTCGCCGCCCGCGATGTAGGCCAGCTTTTTCCCCTGCCCTGCCTGGGTGCGGACAATGGAGCCAAGAAAGCTGCCTGCTTCCCGTGCTTCGCAGCAGAGTTGGTCGGTCAGGAGAACCGGTTCATATCCCAGATTCCGGCAGGCGCTGGCCGCGGCACGGCAAAGCTCCCGCACGCTGCCGGTGATCCGGGTGGTCACATTGTCCAGCGTTTTGGGCGTTTCCTGCGCCAGCAGGGCCCGGGCCTGTGCTGAGAGTGCCAGATGATACTTTTCGGCAACGGCAAGCGCCTGGGCGCAGGTGGAGGTATCCGGCACCGCCGGGCCGCTGGCGATCATATCCAGCGGGTCCCCCAGAATGTCGCTCAGCACGATGCTGAACACCTGCGCAGGGGCACAGCGCTGCGCGAACCGCCCGCCCTTCACACCGGAAAGCCGCTTGCGGATGGTATTCATCTCCACAATGTCGGCCCCGCTGGCCAGCAGCTGGCTTGTGATGTCCTGCAGCTCTGCCCCGGGAACGAGCGGCTGCTCGAACAGCGCACTGCCGCCGCCGGAAAGCAGGAACAGCACCGTATCCCCGGCGGTCAGCCCCTGCACCAGCTCCAGCGCCTTTTGGGTGGCCGCAAAACCATTTTCATCCGGCACCGGGTGGCCCGCCTCATAGCAGGTCACCCCGGGGATCTCACCTTTCACATGGCCGTACTTAGTCACGACCACGCCACCATCCACCCGGCCCAGCGTTTCAACCGCCGCGTGTGCCATCTGCCAGGCTGCCTTGCCCGCCGCCACCAGAAGCACCCGGCCCTTCCCGGGCCGGAGATCCCGCAGCGCGCGGCGCACCGCCTCATCCGGCAGAACAGCGTTCAGGCTGGAACGAAGGATCACATCCGCATCCCGGCGCAGTGCAGCATTCATAGACTCGCCCTCCTTGCAGCGGTGCCCGCCCCTCCGGGACAGCGCACCAGAAACAACCGAATAAAAAATCAAGACCGACGATCTCTTTTGAAATCGTCGGTCTTGTTTCAATCCGAGTGGCGAGAATCGAACTCACGGCCTCTTGAACCCCATTCAAGCGCGCTACCAAAACTGCGCTACACCCGGACATCTGATCGAGCTTGTCGCTCACAGCTCAATCAGTATACCCGAAGAATGGTGTTTTGTCAAGCACTATTTTCAAATTTCTTCTTCATTTTCGGCAATGGCCGCTGTGCTGTTCACCGGCTGCGGAAACTCCACCGTAGCCAGCGCCACAGCGAACACGCTCTGCGCACCGGCATCCAGCAGAGCCTGCGCGCAGGCCGAGGCCGTGGCTCCGGTGGTCAGGACATCGTCCACCAGAAGGATGCGCTTTCCCTCCACAGCCTCCGGCCGGGCCACCCGGAAGGCACCCGCCACATTGGCCAGCCGCTCGTCAAGGGAAAGTCCCTCCTGCCGCCGGGTGGAGCGGGCACGGGTCAGCGCGTCCGTGACCACCGGCACGCCCACCGCCCGGGCAAGGGGCTGTGCCATCCGCTCCGGCACATTGTAGCCGCGCTTTTTGCTGGAGGCCGGTACCGGAAGGATGCAGTCGTAACCCCGGTCAAGGCCCGGTACCGGTTCGGGCAGGGGCTCAGAGCCGCACATTCTGATCTCGCTGCCAAAGAGCAGGCGGGCCATCTCCACGCCCAGCTCCACAGCTGCCCAGGGCGCGCCCTGATATTTTGCCCGCAGCACCGCGCGGCGGACAAGGCCGGTGTATCGGTAGGGCGCGGCTGCCCCATCCAGCCGACCCAGGTAGTGCTCGGAGCCGCGCAGCCGCATGGAAGGTGCACGGCGCAGCTCTGCCAGCCCATCGGCGCAGTCCGGGCAGGCAGACCGGTTCCCCAGCACCCGGTCACAAAAAGGGCAGCGGCGCGGGTAAAGCACCCAGCGCAGCTGCCGCAGTGTGCGGCTCAGGCCGCTGTAATAAAGCATCAGTCGTTCTTGACCGCAATGATGACGCGGACCTTTTTTCCGGCAGCGCAGCCGAAATTATCGTACCAGCCGGTCAGCTGGTAGCCGTCCGCATCCACCTGAGCCAGCTTGGTGGGGTAATACTGGCCCTTGTACCACAGGTAGACCTGCGCATTGTCTGCCATCTCGTAGCGTTCATTGCCCGAGAGCACCGAGGCCGCGCCGACCTTGTCAATCTTCAGGGGCATCAGCTGCATCATGGCCTTGACAGAGCCGGTGGTCTCCTGCCGCACGGCAATGCCGCCCGCCAGCACCGGATACTTGATGGCCGTGGTATAGCTGGCCACCGCGCCGTTGACGTAGCAGATATAGGTCGCCCCGCCGCCGATGTAATTGAAGATCTGCTTGAAGGGGGTGCCCGTGATCTCCGCGATCTGCTGGAAACCAATGCTCATCAGGGAGCCGGTGTTGCTGGTCAGCTTCTGCCAGGCCGTGCTCAGGATATCGCCCGAGACGATGCCCCACAGGATCTCGCTGGTGGTGGGCACCAGCAGGTTGGACAGGCGGTCTACCGCCGTGGCACCGGTCACAGTGGTGGTGGTACCCGTGGTAGAGCCGGAGCCGTCGGTGCCGCCCGTGGCCGCTCCGGTGGTGGTGCCTGTCGTGGTCGTGGTGCCGGAAGCGGAATCTCCCGCCGCAATGCTGGTGACGAGGCTCTTCAGGTCAGAATAATTCATGGCCAGATTTTTCACATCGTCCAGCACGCCGTAGCTCCACAGGTCGCCGGTCACATCGTTCAGGATGAGCCGGTCGATCTGTCCGGCATCGTTGACGGTATAGTAGCGGACATCGAGGTCACTCAGTGTTACCCCCGATAGGCGGCTGGGACGAAACGGCCCAGCCCCACCCTCCGAAGTTGTATCCAGAATCTCTACATCGTCGGCCAGGGCGGCAGCGCCCAGCGCAGTGGCATTGGTATTGATGGTGCCGTTGACACGGCGGTCATCGATGTGTTCCACGCTCTCGCCCTCCGGGGTGACCTTGATCTCTACCAGCCACCCCTGCGGAAAGTTCAGGCTCTTGTCCACGTTCACAGTGCGGGCAATGCCATCGGTGCACATGACGGAGACTTTCTGCAGAACATCCGCGCCGTTCTCTTCCACCAGACTGCGGGTGGCGGTCTGCACGACACCGTAGAACACGCTGTCGGCTTCCTCGCCGGTCACGATCCCGGCAGCCTCATTGTTCATGCCCAGCAGCAGGGTGACGACCTCGCCCACGCCGCCGCCGTTGAGGGAGGACACCTGGGAGGCCACCGCAGAGGAACCCAGCGTATAGCTGGTGCCTGCCACCGTTACACTGGTGGGGGCGCTGGCACTGGGCGAAACTGCCGTGATGCGGCCAGCGGAGCGGCGGGTGTAGACCCACAATGTCTGTAAACTCTCACTGTAATAATACACGTCGTATTTGTTCAGCTCCGCAGATTCCGACGCTTTATCGTTGCGGTAGACCATCTTGGGAACAAAGGGCAGCTGGACCGTATCGCCCGCCACAAAGGGGCCCTTCAGGCTCTTGATATAGCTAAGGGGAAGATCACCGGCAGGAAACAATTTCATTATACGATAGTTATATTTAATACATAGTGCCACATCAGATGGTGTCATGACTCCGGGAAGCAAATCCAAATCCTTTTTTCTGAAATAACGCAGTATAGATTCGTCAACAGATGGCGTCAGAAAAAACTGCGCCCCTGCCTGCAAGGCTGAATCAATACGCTCTATGGTAGTGGCAGTACCGGCTCC
>OGPC01001514.1_pt1 | contig 14521 bp, 10 predicted proteins | sample 1552911 | NCBI WGS metagenome assembly OGPC01 (sample SAMEA2580248, study PRJEB22360) | human gut metagenome | biome: human gut; feature: human-associated habitat; material: faeces | place: Denmark | collected 2008/2010 | reverse complement strand
TCCTACCGTCATCCGTCACTTTCAGCAAGCCATAGTTTTCGACATCCTTACTCAGGTAACCGGCAATAAGTGAATCCACGCTGACCAGTGCCTTGTCCCATTGATTCGTAGCCACAAAATAGCTTTTGTTCACCTCATAGTATCTCAACTTATTAATGAAATACTCACCGGAATAATATTCATCGGTCAACCGGATATACTTCTTTGCATTCTGCAAGTCTTTGATTGCCAGATAATATTCTGCATAAGATATATATAAATAGAAGAAGTCGATCTTTAACTTTAATTTCTGTTCAGGTCGTTTGCTGACTTCCTTTAAAAGCATCTCCTCCCGCAGCTGTATGGCTTTCAGGAAACCCGGATAATTTTTAAGTTCTTTGTAGGTAGCTATCAAACTATTATTTATATCGGCAAAAAAGACATAATCATTAAATTCCAAGGATGTGGCACATGCCTTTTCCAACATATCAGCAGCCTGTTCAAGTCTGTCAGTCACACGATAAGCACGCGCAATACTTTGATATGCAAGCACAACTCCCTTTTTGTTTTTCAATGCTTGTGCTTCACGCAACATATCTTCCGCCTTGTTCCCCAATTCCTCAAAAGCTTCATTTAGAACCAACAAATCAATAGCGCACTGTTTCCCCAAGAACATCAAGTCGTAATACTTTTCTTTTTGTGCCAGAGGAACCAATAGATCAAGCCATTTCTGAAGACTGTCACGATCGTTTGCATTAAAGCACATATAAATCTGATACAGATAGGCACGACATTTATATAAATTGTCATTCTGTAATTCTGCTTCCTTCAACAGTTCATCTGTATATTGTTTCCTCAATAGAGGTTCGGGCTTGCAGATGTCAATCAATTCACACAAAGTCTGCAAGCGTAAAGTGTCATGCTCCTGTGTTTCCAATCTTTGAACCAATGCATTTTTTACATCACTGTCTCCTGCATACACATACGTCAAACCGCCAAGAAATAGCCAGCACAACAATACTATCAGTTTATTCTTCATTCTCATACTTCAGGCTTATTGTCATATAACGGATGTGTAAATATAAATCTTGCTCCGGAGGTGTATTTAGAGTCAATCCAGATCTTTCCATTCAGATGCCCCACAATAAATTCACAAAGGGAAAGGCCGATACCACTTCCTTGAACTCCCTCATGCAACTTCTCGAAACGGGAGAATATAGAAGATTGTTTATCCAAAGGAATGCCACAACCTGTATCTTCTACCGTAAAAACTGCTTCCTTTCTTTCTGCATCCACATCAAGCAAAAGAGTAATCGTGCCCGAAGGAGTGAATTTCGTTGCATTAATCAACAGATTAATAAGGACCTGCTGTAGACGAGTACTGTCTGTATACAGTTTCAGTTTATCCAATGAAGTTCGGAACACTACCTCCGCAGCCGTTTTCTTTACTCTCTCAACGGTTCCAATCGTATTCCGGCACAATGCCACTATTTCATGTTTCTGCAGATTAAATGACATGTTGCTTTCCTCCTGTTCAGACAATTCCATCACATCATTAATCAGTTTATGAAGCATCTCTGCATTCTGCCTGATATTCTCTCCACACATCTGCCGGGTTTCATCATCAATGGCATCTCCCATGGATGACAACACCTCCGAGAATCCGACAATAGCATTCAACGGTGTCCGGATTTCATGTGTCATATTTGAAAGAAACATACTCTTGGATAAAATAGAGCGTTTCGCTTTATCATTGGTTTCAGACAACCTCACCCGCGATTCGGCCAACTCCTTATTACTTCTTTTTATGATAAAAATCAAAACTCCCACGATAATCAGTGCGACCAGAGAAAAACACATTATCCGTATCAACAACCCATTATACGCTTCGGCATTCTCCAAATTCGTACGGTCGGCAATATAGGTAGAGCGAATGGAATCCAAAGATTCTACAAACTGTTCTGTGTTCAAGGACTGCCCCAACTCTTTCACCTCATGATAGAGAAGGCAGGCATCTTTCAGGTTCCCCATTTCATGCAATAAAGCTCCCTTTGACTGCAATGCGTTTTTATACTCATACAGACTGCCTCTATTTTTAGTAGCCACAAGCAGAGAATCATATAATGTAATTGCTTTCGAATATTCTTTCTGGAAAAGGTAATAGTTTATAAATAAATCCAAAGACAAACCGGAGAAATGCCGGTTTTCTTTCTGCAAGCTTTCTATTTCTCTCCAGCATTTGGCAACCTGCTCCTGATTCTTCATCTTGATATAGCCCAATGTGCGGTATGCACAAAGATAGAATTCAAAGTCTTTCTGTCCTGTCTCAATTTCGGAGAAGTATTTCTCCGCTACCTCCAAATATTCCATCGCCAGTTGCACCTTATTCATCTTCAAATAGGTATGTATTTGCTGAATGGTCAGACGAAGTTTTATAAAGACGTCATTGCTATCCTTGAGTTCTGCTTCGGCTGCTAAAAATGTTTCAGCTGCTAATGCATAGAGTCCGGCATGCATATAGGTATCTCCCATAGCCTGCAATGACAAGGCTCTTCCCTCGGAATATTTTAAGTCCTTGGCTTTATCATACATTTCATGCGCCTGAACAATAGCTTCACCGGTCTCTCCTTCCAGACAGGTGGTATTGACTTTAATCTGGGCTACAATGAATGCTGTTTTAAGATCATTCTGTTTCCAGGATTCTTCTCCGATTTCCGCACATAATTTTAGAATAGAATCTGTCCATGCGGAAGTTGTGGAATAAGTAAGGTTACGGTTGGAAAGAGAAAATAATTCCGGTAGTTTTTGTATAGATTGAGCTTTGATAGTATTTCCCTGACCCGCAAACAGATATACGGTGAAAAATAATAATATTAGTATGCTTTGCTTATGTTTATGCTTCATATTTAAAATAGGAACCCTCATTAATCGTCCATGCAGCAAATATACAAAAAAAATAATAGTAACATATACTTCACCCAAATACTTCGTCAATAATTCGTTTTTTGAGTATCTTTGCATCTTCATCATTCAGATTAAAAGAAAGATTATGAAATACTTTGAATTTTCATTCCAGACACATCCTTGCACCGAAACGGTGAACGATGTATTAGCTGCGGTATTGGGCGAGGCAGGGTTCGAAAGTTTTGTTGAAAGCAAAGACGGATTGACTGCGTATATTCAACAAGACTTATGCGACGAGACTGTGATTAAAAATGCCATAGCCGAATTTCCTTTACCCGACACAGAAATCACCTATACTTATGTGGAAGCAGAAGACAAGGACTGGAACGAAGAATGGGAAAAGAACTTTTTCCAGCCTATCATCATTGGTAATCGCTGTGTGATTCACAGTACTTTCCATCAGGATGTTCCCCAAGCGGAATATGATATTGTTATCAATCCGCAAATGGCTTTCGGCACCGGACACCACGAAACGACAAGTCTTATCATTGAAGAATTACTGGACAGCGAACTGAGTAATAAATCTCTACTGGATATGGGTTGTGGGACTTCCATTCTCGCCATCCTGGCACGAATGCGGGGTGCACGTCCTTGCACAGCTATCGATATAGACGAATGGTGTGTACGTAACTCCATCGAAAATATCGAATTGAATCATGTAGATGATATTGCTGTTTCACAGGGAGATGCCTCGTCACTGACCGGCAAAGGTCCTTTCGATATTATCATTGCCAATATCAACCGGAACATATTACTGAATGACATGAAACAGTATGTTGCCTGTATGCATCCGGGATCCGAACTGTTGATGAGTGGATTCTATGTAGATGATATTGCTGTTATCCGCGAGGAGGCAGAAAAGAACGGACTGACTTATGTTCATTATAAAGAGAAGAACCGCTGGGCAGAAGTGAAGTTCATCTTTAAAGCGTGATATTGATATACACTGGTATTCATTTCGGAAGACCGTTTACCTCATAAAAAGAGACATATCTTTCCTCTTAATACAAAGGAAAGGTATGTCTCTTTAATCTTTATTCCGGTCACTATTCGCCGGTTCTAGTACTTATCAGGAATTATTCAAACTCTTTTTTGACCTGTTTACACCATTCTTTTATTTTCTCTTCCGCCTGTTCTGACTGATTATCCAAATCGATAACCAAACCGCACCATTGACCATCACGCAATGCCTTAGAACGTTCGAAGGTATATCCGCTGGAAGAAGTAAAGCCAACTAACGTAGCTCCATCTTCTTCAAACACCTCTGCCAACAGTCCGATGCCATCTGCAAAATTCTCCGGGTAACGTATCTGATCTCCCAAGCCGAAGATTGCGACCTTTTTTCCTTTCAATTTCATTGTCCGTAACTCCGGCAACAGTTCATCCCAATAAGTAGGAAGTTCTCCGTCAAACCAGGTTGAAGCACCGATAATGAAACAATCATAAGCCTCAAAGTCATTTTGCCAGGCCTGTTCAATAGGCACTGTCTCTATCTTTTCCTTACCGAATTCTTTCTGTATTTTCTCTGCTACCCAACTCGTTCTTTCGGCTTTGGTAGCATAAAATAAACCTATCTTTTTCATAATCCACACTATTTAATATTCCAATAATTTCCGGGCAGCCTCGTATATCTTGGCCTCATCCGGCAGAATTTCCTTTTCCAAAATCGGATTAAAACCGACAGGAGTAAAAGTAGAACCGACACGCTGCACCGGTCCATCAAGATAGCGGAACATCTCTCCACTTATCATAGCAGCAAGCTCCGCACCAAAACCGGAGAATACTTTATCTTCATGAACCACCAATGCCTTGCTCGTTTTCTTGACCGATTCGAATATCGCCTCTTTATCCAACGGAATCAAAGAACGAATATCAATGACTTCTACTTTCCAGCCACCTTCTTTTTCTAATCGCTCTGCTGCGTGCAAACAGAAATGGGTGGTATTGCCATAGGTAATAATGCTCAAATCTGTTCCCTCACGACGAATACGTGCTTTCCCGAAAGGTACTTCAAAATCTTCCGGCACTACTGCCGCTGCTTCTACCGAATTATACAATGCTTTCGGTTCGAGGAACAGCGTGAAGCCTTTGGATCGCATACTGGTACGAAGTAATCCGGCAGCATCATCCGCAAAAGACGGGCAGACAATACGTGCCCCCGGTAAAGTGGTCAAAGCTCCCTCCAGGTTTTGAGAATGATACAAGCCTCCACCGATATAACCACCGGAAGCCAGACGCAGAGTTATATTCGGAGCAAATTTTCCATTGCTACGCCAGTACTCATGTGTACACTCCACATATTGTTCTACGGCAGGCCAGAAATAATCGGCAAACTCCGCTCCCTCAATCACCACATGAATTTTAGGATCAAAGCGACTCATTCCATTGGCGGTGCCTACAATATAATCTTCCGCAATCGGTGCACTGAATACACGGGCTTCGCCGAATTCCTGCTGCATACCTTTGGTTACATTAAACACGCCTCCTTTTTCCCTGTTTGCCACATCCTGTCCCCAAATAAAGGTATCGGGATTATAGCGGAATTCAGCTTTCAATGTTTCATTAATGGCATTGACCAGAAAAGTCTTCTCCCCTTCCGCCTCATGTGTACCGTTTTTATATTTCTGTGGCTGATAAGGCTCAGGCATTACAAAGTCATAAATGCTTTTAGGATCAGGATCGGGAGCAGCCAAAGCCTTCCGGTTGGCAGCAGACAATTCTTTCTTTGCATCAGCTTCTATTTGTTGCAGTTCTTCCTCGGTCAGACGTTTATAACGCAGCAGCATCCGGCGGAACTTCATCAAGGGATCAGCATCTTTCACATATTCCAATTCATTCTCATCCCGATACAAGGTGTGTTTATCTGAATTGGAGTGCGAACCGATCCGGACACAATTCGCCTGCACAATAACCGGATTACGGGTGCTGATAGCATATTCCCGTGCTTCGGTCATAGCATTCATCGAATCGAATACATCCTTTCCGTTACAATAGATAATTTTCAGGTTCTTGAAGCCCGAGAAGTTCTCGGCTACTTTACGGTTGGCAGTCTGTTCCGATTTGGGTACGGAAATACCATACCCATTATCTTGTATTACAAAAATCACCGGAAGACGTTCGAGGCTGGCACCATTGATAGCTTCGTAAACGAATCCTTCGGAAGTAGCCGACTCTCCGTGAGAAGTGATAGCCACGCCTTTATGTCCATAATATACCATTGCTCTGGCCACACCTGCTGCGTGAAGGTCGTGTGTGCCAGTAGCAGAGGAGATGTTTTCAATGTGCCATTCCGGTTTGGCGAAATGGTTCGACATGTGACGTCCTCCGCTACTCGGGTCTGTCGCTTTCGAGATACCATTCAGAATGATTTCTTCCGGAGTCATTCCGGCAGAAAGCACGGTTAACATATCCCGGTAGTATGGGAACAGGAAATCTTCACCGAGGGTGAATACCTGACCGACAGCAAGTTGAATACCATCATGTCCTGCATAGGGAGCATGATACGACCAACCCAAAGATTGCAACAGGTAAGACGGTGCCTTTTCGTCCAAGGCACGCCCCAATGTCATCAGATGATACCACTTTTTCAGGGTTTCTACATCTGTAGTCTTTATATCATATTTCTTTTTCATGAGTAATGAAGTTCTTAATGAATGAAACAATCAGTTATCAGCCTTTCCAATTTTCGAGATAGTCGGCTATAAAATGCAGGAAGTTACCTCCCAACATTCCGTCTACTACCCGATGATCGTAAGACAAAGACAAGTACATTTTATGCCGGATTGCAATCGTATCACCCTCCGGAGTTTCTACAACAGCAGGTTTCTTCTCAATATACCCTACTCCCAAGATAGCAACTTGCGGCTGATTAATGATTGGCGTACCGAACAGGCTCTTGAATGTACCAAAATTGGTTATCGTAAATGTACCCCCATCAATATCTTCCGGCATTAATTTGTTATCCCTTGCTTTCAAGGCCAGAGAATCGATGGCAACAGCCAACCCGTTCAGATTCAGATGATCGGCATCATGCACCACAGGAACAATCAGATTTCCATCATTCAAAGAGACGGCAATACCGACATTAATATGCTTTTTGAAAAGAATATTGTATCCATCTACCGATACATTCACCTGTGGATAGGCAGCCAATGCTTTTGCCACGGCTTCCGTTATCACAGGCATATAAGTCAGTTTCACTCCTTCGCGACGGAAGAAAGCGTCTTTATTCTTTTCACGCCAACGTACCAATTTGGTAACATCTACTTCTACTACATTGGTCACGTGAGGAGATACTTTCTTAGACATAACCATGTGGTCCGCAATAATCCGGCGGACACGATCCATCTCTTTTACTTCGACTCCAGGCATTGCTACAGGAGCAACCTTCGGACTTGCCTGTTCAGAAGAAACAGCAACTGATGGTTTGCTTGCGGCCGGAGCAGCAGCAACAGATGCCGGCTTCGGTTCAACACTACCTCCTCTTTTCTTCTTTTCAATATAATCTTTTATATCTTTCTTACTCAATCGCCCTTCATAACCGGTTCCTTGTATAGCATCCAGCTCTTCTTTCGGAATTTTAGCTTCCCGCGCCAACTGAATCACAACAGGAGAGTACCAACGTTCTTCCTCTGCAACAACAGGTTTCGATGCAGTATTCGCTGATTCATTCTTAGCAGTTTCCGCTGACGATGGTGATGTTTCAGAAACATTTACCGGCTCCGTTCCTGAAGATTCTTCTCCATCCAAATCAATTATAGCGACTACTGTTCCTACAGCAACCGTATCACCCTCCTTATATAAAATCTCCACCACTTTTCCCGCTACAGGAGAAGGGATCTCCGCACTTACTTTGGCAGTATTCACTTCAAAAAGTACATCGTCTTCCTGAATCATATCACCTACCTTTACAGACCAAGAGACGATTGTCCCTTCGGTTATACTCTCGCCCAACTTAGGCATTTTTATTTCGAATTTTGACATAGACAGTAAATTTATTATTCAACCTTGATATATTACAACAACGGGCTGAAATATAAAGTTTTAAGTTAAGTAAATTTTAACCGGATGCCAATCGGCACAACCAAGCATCAACGGCTATATATCCACTCTTTCTGAATATATTTCCCTTCCCGGAGCTGATTAACAGCCTCTATTTCCTTCCCGGTAAAAGCACTGACAGATTGGGAATCACTGAAATACTGAAAAGCCTTCTCTTTAAAATCAGTTACAGTTCCCTCCGATAAATGACTCCGAATATTGGTTACCTCACTCCGAACGGAAGGAACGGCATATACTGACGATAAAGTTTCATCATCAACCATCGGTTCCGGATTCAAAGCTTTATGCAATGCTGTCAGATCCGTATCATACAATAGAGTGCAATGATACAATACCCGATCCTTATGCACACATTGCGCACTCCCAGATATTTTCAATCCATTCAGATAAATCCCCAATCGTTCATCTCCTTTTACCATCAGGCCTATAGAGTTCAGGAAATCCAATGTCCGTTGCAAGTACATAACAAATTCCGGCAATCGGGGAGCCGTTTCTATAAAAGTCAGATTGACATTGCCCAAATCATGATACACCGCTCCCCCACCCGAAAAACGACGGGCAATATGTACTCGTTCCTGTTCCGCCCATTTCTTATCGACTTCCGACCGCAACCGCTGATGCTTACCTATTACCACAGAAGGAGTATCCTGCCAAAGCATGAAAATATCTTCATTTCCCTGCTTCAACAGATACTCTTCTGCTGCCAAGTGAAAGTAAATATCAGTAAACGGACTATAGATACATCGAATCATAGGTCAAGCGGAATAAGAGTTAAAACATAATTTCGTGATAGATCTCTCCAACCGTAGGATGTGGAAACACAGTCTTCTGGAATTCCTCCACCGTGTACCCTCTCTGAATAGCAATACCTGCTATCACAATAAGTTCTGATGCAGGATTTCCCAACATGTGACAACCGATAATCTTCCCATCTTCATCCTGAATCAGCTTACAGAGTCCGTTTCCCTGTTCATTCTCCGCAACGAAGCGTCCGGAATAAGCCATCGGTAATTTCGAAATACGGTAAGGAATTCCTGATTTTACCAGTTCTTCTTCCGTCTTTCCCACTCCCGCCACTTCAGGGTTGGTATAAACGACTCCCGGAACACAATCGTAATTCATCCGGTCTTCCACTCCTAAAATATGATTGATGGCGACTTCTGCTTCACGGATAGCAGTATGCGCCAATAAAGAGTAGCCTGTAATATCACCACACGCATATACACGAGGATGCGAAGTCAACAGATGTTCGTCTACTTTCACTCCATTCCGATGCAGTTCTATATTCAGCTTGTCCAGTCCTACCTTGGATAGATTTGCCTTACGTCCTACACTAAGCAAGATCTTCTCCGCTTCAATAGTAGACGTCTTACCTTCTTTTTCTATCACAACTCCATGAGGATTTACTTCCACCACTTTCGTATTCAAATAGAAAGTGACTCCCCGTTTGGCATATTCGGCACGAAGCATACCACTGGTTTCCTTATCCATCGCTCCCAGAATCTCCGGCATCATTTCTACCACATGTACTTTCACGCCCATACTGTTGAAGAAAGAAGCAAACTCCATCCCGATCACTCCGCCACCAATAATGACCAGTGTCTTAGGGAGTTCCTTTATTTCCAATGCCTCCTTGGAAGTCCAATAACTGACTCCCGACAATCCCGGTATGGGAGGAATCACTGTATCAGAGCCGGTACATACCAGCAAATATTTCACGGAATAGGTTTCTCCGTCACAAGTGATTTGTATTTTCCCATCTTTTTCTCCTTCTATCAGAGCTTCCTTTTCTACAATAGTCACTCCGTAAGAACTCACAGTCATCTTCACACCGCCCGTCAACATTTTTACTGTTTTATCTTTACGGCTCATAATCTTGGATAAATCGAACGAAGGAGATTCGGCAGAAACGCCGTATTTGGAAGCACTCTTGATGCTATCCAGTATTTTAGCAGAATATAACAAAGTTTTAGTAGGAATACACCCCTCATTGAGACATACTCCACCCATTGCCTTTTTCTCAAAAAGAACGGCCTTTAATCCGTTGGCCCCTGCCCGTTCGGCAGCTGTGTACCCAGCCGGACCACCACCAATAATAGCTATATCAAAGTTCATAATCGTATTTTTTTAGTAATAATACGATTATAACAAATATGAGAAGAGATAAGTTGTAGGGAAAAGAAATACCCGTTACTTAATTGTCAGCTTTTTAAGTTCCTCTAACGAGCCATTGAACACATTCAAATCTACGTCTTCTTTAATGCCGGGGACACTTCCTACATCCGTATGTTGCCAAAAGTGCCATGTTCCCTGATACCGCACAGAGTCCACATAATAATGGGCAATCCAGTAAGGGTATGCATTGAAGATAGAGTCGTCCAGATAACGGGTTTTAAATTTATAAGAGGTATAAAGAATAGGCTTCACTCCATAATGAGATTCCACCCGGTCCAGCCAGCGTTTAATGCCTTGCTGCAATTCCTTTTTTTCCTTCCGCCCGGTCACTTCCACATCAAGTACGGGAGGTAAATCACCCGTGTCCAGTTTCACCGTACGAATAAAGAAGTCCGCCTGTTTCAAAGCATCCGTACCAGGAATATAAAAATGATAAGCACCACGGATAAATCCATGGTTACGGGCATTGGCGAAGTTCGCCTCAAAGGTTGTGTCGTTATGATCTCCTCCTTCTGTAGCTTTCATAAAAACGAAATGCAAAGGAGTAGCCGTCTCTTTATTTTGCAACAGTCTTTTCCAATCAATCTTTCCCTGGTAATGAGAAATATCAATACCATGAATATCATATCCATCAGGGATACAAACTCCGTATTCCTTTAAACCATGACAAGGTTTCCATCGATAAGCATAAGGACGGATAAAGAAATAGTAGAATACAACGGAAAAACAACCGATAATCACCACTGCCAAAATGTTACGAATCCAGACAGGCATCACAGTTCGATGCTTCACCTGTTCCTTTTTTGAGGTACGGGAAGTTTTGGAAGAAGAGGTCGTTCTCTTTTTCTTGGTAGTGGAAACAGTTCTTTTCTTCTGTACGGCAGACATCGGGTTGTTGCGTTGCGGCATTTACTTTAAACGATCAATGTTTTTAGAGATAGGCACGGATTACACGGAATACAGGGTTATAAGAAATAACTAAAAACCGTATCAATCCGCGTAATCCGTGCCTGAAAGAACCCTTCATTGCAGCTGTTGTATTAACAACTGCTCTGAAGTGTATTTATTTAGCTTGTTCCAGTTGCAAAGTCTTAGTTGCCTGATCGCAAACTTCTGTAGGACCGAAGTATTGGATCGGACCCGGATATACATAATCCGTTTCGATAGCCCAACGTTCGCGTTGTGAAGCAAATGCTTTGAAAGGAGCACCATCCAGTTTTACCAGTGCTTTCTGGATAACCGGCTTCATTTCACCGTGACGACGTTCCATGTTCATCATCATGGTAATAGGCACACCACCAGCAATCCATTCGGCAGCAGGAGCTGTTGTGTTACGTACAGAAGACATATAACCAGTCTTACCGTTAACAATCAACATAGAAGCTGTGTAACCCAAAGAGTAGCAATAGTCAGCGTCAAAGTTTGACGGAGCAGCACAACGTCCTTCATAACCGAAGAAGTGGTGTTGAGCAGCAAATTTACCAACATACTTGCCTTCTTCTTTCCATGCAGCCAACTTAGTAGCTACCATTTCAGACAACAGTTTTTCAGTTTCGATCAATGATACCTGAACGTTTCCGTGCGGGTCACGATCCAAAGTCAACTGACGGGCAACACCTTCCGGCAGACTAGCATAAATAGCAGAGTTTTCCGGAGAAAGTTTGCGGATGATATAATCACGTTGGTGAGATTTCTTAATCTGACCGAATTCTTCAGCATTAGCAGCCAGGAAGTCATTCAATTCAGCAATCAGACGTTTCATGGCAGGAATGAACTCTACCAATCCTTCCGGAATCAAAACTGTACCGAAGTTGTGTCCTTGTGCTGCACGGTCTGCTACCACTTTAGCGATAGATGTTACCACATCGTCCAAAGACATATCTTTTGCTTCCACTTCTTCTGAAATGATACATACGTTAGGCTGTACTTGCAAAGCACATTCCAGTGCGATGTGAGAAGCCGAACGACCCATCAATTTGATGAAGTGCCAGTATTTACGTGCAGAGTTACAGTCACGTTGGATGTTACCGATTACTTCAGCATAAGTCTTACAAGCTGTATCGAAACCGAAAGAAGTTTCAATCATATCGTTCTTCAAGTCACCGTCGATTGTTTTCGGGCAACCGATTACCTGTACACCGTAGTTCTTAGCTGCATAGTATTCAGCCAATACACAAGCATTTGTGTTAGAGTCGTCACCACCGATGATAACCAATGCTTTGATGCCAAGTTCTTTGATGATTTCATATCCCTTTTCGAACTGGCTTTCTGCTTCCAGCTTCGTACGTCCGGAACCGATGATATCGAAACCACCTGTGTTACGGTATTCGTCGATGATATCAGCAGTCAGCTCCATATAGTTGTGATCTACCAGACCACCAGGACCCAGAATAAAACCATATAATTTGTTTTCCGGGTTCAATTTCTTGATACCGTCGAACAAACCGGAGATTACATTGTGTCCGCCCGGAGCCTGACCACCGGAAAGAATTACACCTACGTTCATAGCAGGAAGAGCAACAGCTTCACCAGCTTCGAATGTAATCAACGGCATTCCATACGTGTTCGGGAATAATGCTTTGATAGCTTCCTGATCGGCTACAGATTGAGTAGCAGCACCTGCTACAGCTTTAACGGCTCCTGTTGCCAATGCTTTCGGAAGTTTGGGCTGATAAGCAGCCCTTGCGATTTGCAATGCACTTTTAGTCATTTTCTTTATTTTTATTTAAAGGTGTTAGTAAGTTTCTTGTCAAACTTGAAAAGCGTTGCAAATTTCGCATTTTTTTCCGAATTATAAAAATTCTTCTTCTGTTGTTTTTAAGACAAAAGAAAGAAGAAAGAAAAATTAAGGCTACCTCCCGGTGTGGGAGATAGCCTTTACGTTTTCTTCAGCGAGCTAATTTATAATATAATTCTAGGGATTCTGCTCCCAGCCTCCGCCAAGAGCCTTATAAAGTTGAACCACCGCAATCAACTCGTCACGAATGGCATTACTCAATCCGATTTGGGCATCAAAGTATCCACGTTGGGCATCCAACACATCCAGATAGTTGATGACTCCATTGATGTACTGCAATTGTGCCAGGTCCATGTAGCTCTTGGCCGAACGTTCCAGATTGGCACGAAGTTCGTACACTTCCTTGATCTTGTTGAAGTTGACAATCGCATTACGTGTTTCCTTGAAAGCTTCCAGTACGGATTTCTCATAACTATGTACTTCAGCCTCATAAGCAGCCTTCTTCGCTTTCAATGCCGCACGGTTCTTTCCCCAGCCAAAGATAGGAGTTAATAAAGCTCCTTCCATAACTGCATAGGGAGATTTCAAAAGTTCCGACAAAGAAGTACTTTCACTACCGAAACCACCTGTCAGGGCAAGACGCGGGAACATATTCGTATAGGCCACTCCTACTTTTGCATTGGCAGCAATCAGTTTCTGCTCTGCCTGACGAATGTCGGGACGACGTTCCAACAAAGTAGACGGCAACCCTACAGGAAGTGTTTCCGGAGAGTTAAACTCCTGAAGCAAACGGGAACGGGCTATCTTATTAGGATATTCACCCGCAAGATAAGCAATATCGTTCTCTTTCAGGGAGATTTTACGTTCCAAGTCAGGAACCAGAGTGGCCGTACGTGCCAACTCCACTTGTGCCTGTCGATAGGAAGTCTCGGAAGTCAATCCACCGGCAAACCGGATACGTGCCAGGCGCACCCCTTCTTCACGGGCTTTCAATGTCTGTTTAACAATATCAAGCTCTGTATCCAAAGCTACCAGTTCATAGTAAGCCTGTGCCACTTCAGCCACAATCGTCATCTGCAATGCACGTTGTGCTTCAATAGATTGCAGATACTCGGCAATGCTGGCCGAACGCGCCCAACGCAGATTTCCCCAAAGATCGACTTCCCACGAAACGAGAAATTGTGCTTCAAAGGTATCCGATCTCTTGAAAGCATCTCCTCCATGATTCTCGAGTTCGCGTTCCCCTGTCACTTTTCCTTTAATATCCGGAAGCAATGCAGCCGTAGAAATTCGTTTCTGCGCAGCCATTTCTTTCACACGGGCAGCAGCAATCAGCATATCTTTATTATGATCCAATGCACGCTCTATCAGACTTCTCAATGTAGCATCCGTATAAATATCCCTCCAGTCCTGGTCACCGAAGCTGACCGAATCCTGTGATCTTTCCAAACTGTCGGGTAAATGAAGATCAGGACGGACATAGCTTTTCCCTACCTTGCAGGAAGTCAGTACTCCGGCAAGTAACAGGATAGCAATATATAGTTTCTTTCGTTTCATTATTTCTTATGTTTTAAGATTTTCGACTTTGTTTTATACACCATCACA
>OGPC01001500.1_pt1 | contig 14679 bp, 10 predicted proteins | sample 1552911 | NCBI WGS metagenome assembly OGPC01 (sample SAMEA2580248, study PRJEB22360) | human gut metagenome | biome: human gut; feature: human-associated habitat; material: faeces | place: Denmark | collected 2008/2010 | reverse complement strand
CTGCTCCATGGTATCCCTGTCGCGGACTGTAACTGCATGGTCTTCTTCTGAGTCAAAGTCATAGGTAATACAGAATGGAGTTCCGATTTCATCCTGTCTCCTGTATCTCTTACCGATATTGCCCCTGTCGTCAAACTCGCAGTTGAAATATTTGGAAAGCTCGGTGTAAATCTTTTCAGCACCTTCATTCAGTTTCTTGGACAGAGGAAGCACACCCACCTTTACAGGAGCAATGGCCGGATGGAAGTGAAGGACAGTTCTTACATCGCCTTCCCCGATTTCCTCTTCATCATAAGCAGCGCACAGGAATGCCAGCGTCACGCGGTCAGCTCCCAGTGAAGGCTCGATAACATAAGGAATGTATCTCTCCTTTGTCTCATCGTCAAAGTAGGACATATCCTGTCCGGACACCTTCTGGTGCTGGCTTAAGTCATAGTCAGTCCTGTCTGCAATGCCCCAAAGCTCGCCCCAGCCAAAGGGGAACAGATACTCCAGGTCTGTGGTAGCCTTGCTGTAGAAGCTCAGCTCTTCCTGATCGTGGTCGCGATAACGTACCTCATCCTCTTTAAGACCCAGAGAACTGAGCCAGTCAAGGCAGAACTGCTTCCAGTATGCAAACCATTCAAGGTCTGTATCCGGCTCACAGAAAAATTCCAGCTCCATCTGCTCAAACTCTCTCGTACGGAATGTGAAGTTACCCGGTGTAATCTCATTACGGAAAGACTTGCCGATCTGTCCAATTCCAAACGGAATCTTCTTACGGGAAGTTCTCTGCACATTTTTGAAGTTGACGAAAATGCCCTGTGCGGTTTCCGGACGAAGATATACGGTATTTTTTGCATCTTCTGTAACTCCCTGGAATGTCTTAAACATCAGATTAAACTGACGGATGTCTGTAAAATTATGCTTACCGCAGGAAGGACATGGAATGTTATGGCTTTCAATAAAATCTACCATTTTCTCATTGGACCATCCATCTACGGATCCGTCCAACTCAATGTTATTCTCCTGTGCAAAATCTTCGATCAGCTTATCTGCACGGAAACGCTCATGACATTCTTTACAATCCATCAGCGGATCAGAAAAACCTCCCAGATGTCCGGAAGCAACCCAGGTCTGTGGGTTCATCAGGATGGCGCAGTCCACACCGACATTGTATGGGTTTTCCTGTATGAACTTCTTCCACCATGCACGCTTCACATTGTTTTTCAGTTCTACACCAAGATTTCCGTAATCCCATGTATTTGCAAGACCTCCGTAGATTTCAGATCCCGGATATACAAAACCTCTTGCTTTTGCTACCTGCACAATTTTGTCCATCGTCTTTTCCATTATGTAATCCTCACATTCTATTATGTATTTTCTGATCCGCCCAAAGGCTGGATCTGAGTTACTTATAAATTATATAGGTATATACCTGACTGAATTCGCCTGTGGCATCATCGGTACTGGTATCTTCCTCGTCAAACTGAAACTTCACTTCGGATTCCTGCTCCGTAACATCGATCAGATCGTCATCGGATACCGCTCCTGTCGTTTCCTCAATCTGTGTGCCTGCTGCCTCTGTGGCACTTTCCGTTCCCTCTGTTGTTTTTTCCGCTGCAAGAAGGGACGTTCCTTCTTTGATTGCAATGGTCTGTGCATCCACATAACTGGTATTTGTCGTGGATACATAACAGATAGTTCCTTTTACTTTTACATTTATATTTCCACGGATTACAACCACTTTGTAGCTGGAGTCATCCAGAAATGCGCTGCTCTCACACGCTTTGATCTTTCCGTTTTTTACGGATGCAAACGATCCGTCAAAAGAATACCCTGCGGCCAGTGCTTCTGCAACACTTCCCGTATACAGTTCCATATCATTAAATTTCTGATAATCTTCGGCTGTACGGTACGCAATGGTAAGCGTTGCCTTTTTTTCTCCTGTGTCGAGTTTTTTCAGTGAAACGCTTCCCTTTCCGTTTTTCTCATTATAGGTATCTATTTCATTTTTGACATATTCTTTCAATCCGTCTTTATCATATGTCTTTTCGTCAAAATTTTCCACATCGGTAGACACGATTTTTCCATCTTTCAGTACAAAAACTGTGCTTTCATCCGCTTTGTAAGAAGTGCCGCAACCGGTAAACATTCCTACGCTAAGCAGAAATACCAGCACGATCTGACCGAATTTCTTCATGATTTCACAAATCCTCCTCTATTCACAATCCATGATATTATACACTTTTCATATTCCCATTTCAACCGAAAATCGAAAGGGACTTAAAGTCATGATGCACATAATACGCCATATATTCTTTCATAATCATCTTCAGTTCCCTTAGTACTTCCTCTGAAACGGTAAACGAGTATAATCTGGCGACAGGTGTGGATATGATATACTGCATCGTATATCGCGTGGAATCGGAAATATACAGGCCCTGTACTTCCTTCGCACAGGTTCTGCAGAAGATGCCTCCCCTTTTCACCGAAAAGAAACACAGGTCTTCTTTCGTATGACAATGCATACAGGCAAACACCTGCGGTCCTTCTCCATTGATGGTTATGGCTTTTAGTTCAAACACTGCACGCACAAGTTCTTTGGAATACCTGCTGTTTTCCAGTGCACGAAACGACTGGTACAAAAGCTTTAACATTTCCCGCTCATCATTATTTTCCTGACAATAATATTCCGCGAATTCTGCAAAGTAGAACGCAAGCGATGCTGCATCCAGATCCAAAACCAGTTCGCGAAAATAATTCTGAATGTTTGCCTTGGTAACATTATAGGAATTTCTTCCCTCAAACACTTCGAATTCGCCAAAGGCAAAGGGATTTGTCGCTGCCAGCAGCTGGCTCGACGGTCGTCTGGCACCTCTGGCAAACGCTGTGATTTTTCCCCTTTCCTTTGTCAGAATTGTTATTCTTTTGTCATAATCATTGACAGGCATGGCTGTTAAAACCATGCCCATCACTATCACAGACTGACTCATACTTCTGCTGTTCCTTCTGTCCGTGACCTCCGACGCTTTCTGCGACGTCCGTCACTTCATTCCGATAAGTCAGATAATCGGTAACTTTTCCTGTTGTCCAGAATGTTTCCCAGGTTTTCTCCATTGCACCTTACCTCCATTACTAGCGTCTGCAATGGCGGTAATTCTATTCCCGAAAAATATTGGAAACCCATCATCTGATCTTTATCTTTTATTCTTCCTCCCGATACCCGAAATTTTTAATCAGAAAATCACTGTCTCTCCAGTCTTTCTTCACCTTCACCCAAAGTTTTAAATTCACTTTGGCATCCAGCATTTTTTCCATCTCGTAGCGTGCATTGGTTCCGATCTTTTTAAGCATCGACCCCTGCTTTCCGATAATAATTCCCTTGTGGGAATCCCGTTCACACACAATCGTTGCGTCGATATCATACATCTTTCCGCCTTTGCGCGGTTTCATCTGGTCGATGGCAACGGCAATTCCATGCGGTACTTCATCGCTTAACGCATGAAGTGCTTTTTCTCTTATGATCTCCGCACAGATCGCACGCTCCGGCTGATCGGTAATCGTATCCTCGTCATAAAACTGCGGACCATACGGAAGATACTTAAAAATAGAATCAATCACGTCATCCACATTCTGTCCGCGAAGGGCGGAAGTCGGAATAATCTCCGCGAAATCATAAATCTTGCGGTAGGTATCGATAAACTCCAGTACCTTGTCTTTTTCCACGGTATCAACTTTATTGATCACAAGAATCACAGGCGTCTGAACTTTTTTCAGCTGTTCTACAATGTGCTGTTCACCCGCACCGATAAAATTACTCGGCTCCACCAGCCACAATACGACATCCACCTCGTTCAGTGTCTTTTCTGCAACATTTACCATATATTCACCAAGCTTATTTTTTGCTTTGTGAATTCCCGGCGTGTCAAGAAAAACGATCTGTCCACGCTCCATATCCGTATACACGGTCTGGATCCGGTTTCTGGTTGTCTGCGGCTTATTGGATGTGATTGCAATCTTCTGTCCGATCAGACGGTTCATCAACGTTGATTTTCCTACATTTGGTCTGCCGATAATTGTAACAAACCCTGACTTAAAATTTGCTGCTGTCATTTGTATCTCCTTTATCGTGCTATTCGCACAGTCCCTGAATTGAGGTAAACATACCGCTTTCTTCACGGATTGCATGCTCATTTCCCACTACACACAGACACTGATCGGAAAGGATCGAGGCGATCAGATCCGAAAGACTGCGGATATCTGCCGGTGTCGCTGTCAGTATCTCGTCACGCTCTTTCTGGATTTCCTCATAGGTCAGATGTTCCAGATAAGCAGCCATCGAACGGCTTCCCTTTGCTTCCGGGTTTAACGGTGTATCTAAAGCTCCAAACGTGCCAATGATATATTTTGTCATATCACGCTCATCCGGATCAAAGGATGCTACATATTCCGGAATTTTCTCATAGACTGCATTGGTCTTTGCCAGATTCGGGTCCCGGTAAGATACAAAATAACTGTCTCCGGTTCTAAGGAAAGAACTCATACATCCATATGCACCGCCCTTTACACGGATATTCATCCACAGATATTCATAGCTTAAAATCATTTTTAAAATCTTTAAGGTTCCGTGATATGCGTATCCATGGCTGATAAAGTTACCGGATCTTGCCACATACTGGATCTGGGAGGCGTCCGTAAATCCCTCATTTTTCTTAGAAAGCACCGGATGGATTGCAGCCTGCGCCGGTGTTCCTTCCGGAAGTTCCTCCAGATACTTCTGCATGATCGGGGAAGCTTTTTCATAAGAGCCTTCTTCTCCGGTAAAGCTGACGAGCATTCTCTTTCTGACAAATACTTTTTCTATCAGCTGCTGCAGTTTTTCGGCTACCGCCTGCGGATTCTCTTTCATCTGTTCATCCAGTCTGCGGATCATCTGATTGTATGCAATACCAATTGTCGCATCATTATAAAATGCATAAACAGATTCGTAAGAAAGTGCACGCATTGCAGCTACCGTGTGCCCGCTGCTGCTTAAGTTCACCTGCAGTCTGGATTTCACCTGTGCAATCAGTTCCGCCAGTCGTTTGGTATCGTGCAGATCGGAACTGTTTAAAATTTCCTCTGCCAGTTTCATAGCATGCTCCAGATTGCTCTCAAGCACTTTCATGCGGATCTCAAATTTAACAGCCATCGCATCGTGATTTTTCAGATCCGGATACATGCTGACCCCACTGGTAATTCCGCCGGTATAAATATTGATGGCATTTGCAAGATCGGCATAACTGTAGGATCTGGTATTGACATATCCGAGTACCGCGCGCAGAAGTCCAAGGTACGGGACCTCCTCCTCTGCAATGTCATTGCACTCAAACATCAGAGTAATATAATCGATGCCATTTGCCGGTGCCTCATGCCGGACAACCGGAATTTCTCCCATGTTCTCCTCCTTATTGGAAAACGGCATGGCTTCTTTTTTCATATCCTCTCTGCCAAGCATCGGAATTTTCAACAGATCTTCTTCCTTTGACGGCTCTTCCTGATACTCCCGCAGATGTCTGGTCTGGGCAATCAATGCCTGCACCTCTGCGTCGCTTAATCCGGCCTTATATGCTGCAAGTTTTTCTGCCAGTGCCTGTTCTTTGGCACGGTTAAGCCCCTTCTCCGGCGCAACTACGACCACAGCACCATGCGCATTGTCAAGCAGATACTTCTGAATCAGATCTTCAAAATATCCGGTTTTGATCTGCTCCCGCAAAAACTGTAACGTATCCAGACATTCCAGATGAATAAACGGCTTGGTATCATCAAACAGCCAGCTTTCCATACACTGCAGTCCATACAAAAGTCCCTTCGGAAACTGTCCGTAATCTGCTTCCCGGAACCGGAATTCCGCACTGTTAATTCCCGCCAGAAGGGAATCCTGATTCAGACCTTCCTTTACCAGCTTCTGTAAGGTTTCCTCGATAATCTGCACAAAACGGGTCTGATCAGACTCATCGGCATTCTTAGCGACAATGGAGAACATCGGCTGAAGCATGCCATCCTCAAAAGATCCGTAGACATCTTCCCCGATTCCCGCATCAATCAGTGCCTGGCGTACCGGTGCTCCCGGCGCACTGACAAGGACATAATCCAGTATAGAAAATGCCTGATACAATTCACGGTCAAGAACGGTTCCCACCACTTTATTGTAAGAAAGATACGTGTGCTTCTCCTCCGGTTCATCCTCTGTGATCGGATACGTTCTGCGCTCGGATACTACCGCGTCAAATGGCTTTTGCAACTGGATTTGTGAATGTACTTCCACTTCATTTGCATCATAATGGCTTAAATATTCCTCATCCAGCCAGGTGAGCCTCTCTTCTATATCCATATCTCCGTACAGATAAATATAGGAGTTGCATGGGTGATAATATTTGTGATAAAACGCAAGATAGTTTTCATACGTCAGTTCCGGTATTTTTTCCGGGTTTCCTCCGGAATTTTTGCTGTAGGTGTTGTCTGGAAACAGTGCTTCCATAATTGCCGTCTCAAGCACTTCATCCGGGGAGGAATATGCCCCCTTCATTTCATTGTATACAACGCCGTTGATGGTCAGCGGTGCATCTTCTGACTCCAGCTCATAGTGCCAGCCTTCCTGCATAAAAATCTCTTTATACTTTGTAATATTTGGATGGAATACCGCATCCAGATATACCTCCATCAGATTTTTAAAATCCCGCTCATTGTAACTTGCTACCGGATACAGTGTTTTTTCCGGATATGTCATTGCATTCAAAAACGTATTGAGTGACCCTTTGGCAAGCTCAATAAAAGGGTCTTTGACCGGAAATTTATCCGATCCGCAAAGCGTGGTATGCTCGATAATATGCGGAACTCCTGTCTCATCTTCCGGGGGGGTCCGAAATCCGATCGAAAACACCTTATTGTCATCTTCATTGGAAATGACACACACGCGTGCTCCGCTTTTTTTGTGTCGCAGAATATATCCCATGGATTCAATATCTGCAATCTTTCTTACTTCTATTATTTCATATGCTGACAATTTCAATTTATCCATATTTCTCATCCTTCCATTTTTATTTCAACGGAATAGTTTTATTCTTTCCGAATCGATACATCCATCTGTGGGAATGGAATCGAAATTCCATTTTCATCCAGTGCATTTTTCATCTGCTCCAGCAAACGCCACCGCACCGGCCAGTAATCTTCTGTTTTTACCCATACGCGAATGCCCATATCTACGGCACTATCCCCCAGATCCGATACAAAAATATCGACCGGTTCATCCTTTATCACTGCGGTTTCTGTCTTTACCACACCCTCAAGCACTGCTTTAACCTTTGACAAATCCGATGCATAGCCAACCCCGACGGTCAGATCAATCCGTCGCATATCCATATGGCTGTAATTGGTAATACTGCTGTTGGACAGACTTCCATTCGGAATCAGAATCAGTTTGTTATCAATGGTAAGCAGCTTGGTGTAAAAAATGGTAATCTCCTTGACAGTTCCTTCTTCCGATGAAGCATTATCCAATATATAATCGCCTACCACAAATGGTTTCAGCAACAAAATCAGAACACCACCGGCAAAATTAGAAAGGCTTCCCTGCAGTGCCAGTCCCATGGTAAGTCCTGCGGACCCCAGCACGGCAATCACAGAGCTTGTCGTCACGCCAAACTGCCCCAGAATAATCATTGCCAGTACAAAATAGAGTGCATACTTCACAAAAGAACTCAGAAAGGAAACCACACCGGCTTCTACTTTTCCGCGCTCTAAGAAACGGCGCACCATTTTCACCAGCATTTTGATCATCCGGCTGCCTACCAGAAGAATAATCACTGCAATCATCAGCTGAACGAGAAACCCCAGCAGAGATGGTGTCAGATCCTGTAAATATTTCCGGATAATTCCCGGATTTTTCGCCACTTCATTTAACACTTCACTCTCGGTGCTAAGCTGTGTCAGTTGGTCTGTTATTAAAATTCCCAATGTATTTCTCCATTTATGTCCTATAATGCCATTCTTTAAATCTCATGGATGAATAATCCACTGCGAAGTTTCGGCTCAAACCAGGTAGATTTCGGCGGCATGAGACGTCCCGCATCTGCCACAGCAAACAACTCCTGAATGGATGTCGGATACATGGCAAATGCAACCTTACAGTCCTCATGGCATCTTCTTTCTAACTCTTTCATGCCACGGATTCCGCCGACAAAATCAATTCTTTTATCTGTCTTTGGATCACCGATTCCAAGTACCGGTGCCAAAAGTACATTCTGCAATACCGATACGTCCAGTCCTTCTACTGGATCCTCCGGAACCGACTCCGGGCGCATGGTACAACGATACCATTTATCAGAAAGGAACATGGAAAATTGTCCCTTTTTCACCGGTCGTACATCGTCTTTGTTTCCGATTTCCTGCACATCAAAAAGTTCCTGCATTTTTGATAAAAATGCCTCTTCGGTCATATCTCCTAAATCCCGTACCACACGGTTGTAATCCATGATCATCAGTTCCTCATCCGGGAATAAAACGGAAAGGAAATAATTAAATTCTTCTTTTCCGGTATATCCCGGATGTTCTTCTCTCCTCTTAAATCCGACTTTTACCGCAGAAGCAGCTCTGTGATGTCCGTCTGCAATATAGATTTCCCCAATCTGTGCAAATGCATTCCGGATCGTTTTGATATCTTCCGGATCGGATATTACAAAAACACGGTGGCGAATACCATCTTCCGCAACAAAATCATATAAGGCATCCTGTTTCTTTGTCTTTGCCACAACCTCATTGATCACGGCATTGGCACGGTATGCCAGAAAAATCGGTCCGGTCTGTGCACTGCACGTATCTACGTGACGGATACGATCCTGTTCCTTATCCGCACGGGTATTCTCATGTTTTTTGATGACCTGATTCGCATAATCATCAATGGATGCACATGCCGCAATGCCGGTCTGTGTTCTTCCATCCATCGTCAGTTCATATATGTAATAACATTCTCTGTTATCCCGGATAAATGTGCCGTCTGCGATCCAGTCTTTTAACATCTGTGCCGCTTTGGCATATACTCTGTCATCATAGGTATCGACATCATCCGGAAACTGTGTCTCCGCACGGTCAATTGCCAGAAATGACTTTGGATTTTTTGACACAACTTCTTTTGCTTCTTCTCTGTTATATACATCATATGGTAATGCAGCCACTGCAGATACTACATCTTCTGCCGGTCTGACACATACAAATGGTTTTATGTCTGCCATATTATCCTCCATAAATTGTGCTGGTTTCTATACCTTTCTAGTATAATGGAAAAAATACGTTTATACAAGAAAAAATATGGCGGTTCTTTCGAACCGCCATACAGCAAAATGCTTATCTTTTCTGTTATTTTACAACGCGTACACGCAATACATCGTCAATTGCCTGCAGTTTTTTCAGCACATCATCGGTAATCTGGGAATCCACATCGATCAGTGCATATGCATAGTCACCCTTTGCCTTATTTGTCATATCTGACACATTGATATCTGCCTCTCCAAGAACGGTCGTATACTGGCCGATCATACCCTTGACATTCTTGTGCAGAATTGCAACACGTCCGGCTGTGGTACATGCTCCCATGTTGCAGTCCGGATAATTGACAGAATGGGTAATATTACCATTCTCCATGTAGTCACGAATCTCACGGACAGCCATAATTGCGCAGTTGTCTTCAGACTCTGCTGTAGACGCTCCAAGATGTGGAGTGACAATACATCCCTTTGCTCCAACGGTTGTAGTATTCGGGAAATCAGAAACATATTTCTTAATCTTTCCTGCAGCCAACGCATCAACCATTGCCTCTTCGTCTACCAGCAGATCTCTTGCAAAGTTTAATACAATTGCGGTAGGCTTCATCATTGCGATCGCATTGGCATCAATCATCTTTCTGGTAGAATCCAAAAGAGGTACATGGATCGTAATGTAATCGCACTCTTTGTAAATATCTTCTACATTGCTGATATGCTTTACGCTTCTGGATAAGTTCCATGCAGCATTGACAGAAATATATGGATCATATCCATATACTTCCATACCCATATGGGTTGCGGCATTTGCTACGAGCACACCGATGGCTCCAAGTCCGATGACACCTAATTTCTTTCCGGAAATCTCTGTTCCTGCAAAGTTCTTCTTCTGTTTCTCTGCAGTTTTTGCAATGTTATCATCGTTCTGGTTTGCCAGACACCAGTCAATACCACCGACAATATCGCGGGATGCATATAACATTCCTGCAAAAACAAGTTCTTTTACACCATTGGCATTTGCACCCGGTGTATTAAATACAACGATACCTTTGTCAGCACATTTGTCAAGCGGAATATTGTTGACACCTGCACCGGCACGGGCAACTGCAAGCAGTGAATCCGGAAGATCCAGATCGTGCATTGCCGCACTGCGGACAAGTGCTGCATCAGCGCCTGCCAGATCGTCTACTTTTTTGTAATCATCAGAAAATAAATCCAGACCTACCCCAGCGATAGGATTTAAGCATGTATAATTAAACATTTTATGCATTCTCCTTCTCAAATTTCTTCATGAACTCAACAAGCTTTTCTACGCCCTCTTTTGGCATTGCGTTGTAAATGGATGCACGCATACCGCCAACGGTACGATGTCCTTTCAGGTTTACGAAGCCAGCCTCGGTTGCCTCTTTTACGAATTTCGCATCCATATCCTTGTCTCCGGTTACGAACGGTACATTCATCAGTGAACGGTCTTCTTTTCTGACAGTTCCCTTGAACAGTTTGCTCTCATCCAGGAAATCATAAAGGATCTTTGCTTTTTCAATGTTGCGTCTCTGCATTTCCTCTAAGCCGCCCATCTTTTTCAGCCACTTAAAGACTTTACCGCAGATATAAATGCCGTAGCATGGCGGTGTGTTGTACAGGCTGTCTTTGTCTGCCTGTGTCTTCCACTTGAGCATGGTTGGTGTGCCAGGAAGTACATCATCTGTAATCAGGTCTTCCCGTGCAATTACGATTACAACACCTGCCGGTCCGATATTCTTCTGTACGCCACCATAGATTACGCCATACTTTGTCACATCTACAGGCTCAGATAAGAAGCAGGAAGATACATCTGCTACCAGTGTCTTTCCCTTTGTGTTTGGAAGCTTCTTGTATTTGGTTCCGTAAATGGTGTTGTTCTCACAGATATAAACGTAATCCAGATCATCCGGAATATCCAGATCGGAACAATCCGGAATATAAGAGAATGTCTGATCTGCAGAGGATGCAAGCTCAATTGCCTCTCCGTACATCTGTGCTTCCTGATACGCCTTCTTTGCCCACTGTCCTGTGACAATGTATCCGGCTTTCTTATTCTTCATCAGGTTCATAGGAACTGCTGCAAACTGCTGGGATGCTCCACCCTGTAAGAACAATACCTTATAATTATCCGGAATGTTCATCAGCTCTCTTAAATCTTTTTCTGCATCCTTGATGATGTCATCGAACACTTTAGATCTGTGGCTCATTTCCATAACGGACATGCCGCATCCTCTGTAATCCAACATTTCATCTGCTGCTTCCTGCAGTACCTCCTCCGGCAATACTGCCGGTCCTGCTGAGAAATTGTATACTCTGCTCATTTCAAACTTCCTCCTATATTTTACTATGCTGTTGCTTATTTATTCTTGCTCTCGAAATCTTTTCCATCGAAACATTCATTGATCGGAGCCCCCGGTGCAACCATCGGCCATACCTTGTCATCCGAATCCACAATTGCGTCAATTACAAACGGCGTCTTACATTCCAATGCTTCCTGAAAAGCTGCGTTAAACTCTTCCTGTGTTGTCACACGCCGGGCAGCTGCGCCCATCGCCTCTGCAATCTTTACGTAGTCCACACCGTCATCTAAAACCGTTGCGGAATAATGCTGTTTATAGAAAAGTGTCTGCCACTGGCGGACCATTCCGAGTACATGGTTATTGACAATCACTTCAATCAACGGAAGCTTTTGTCTGGATGCTGTTGCAAGTTCATTCATATTCATGCGGAAACATCCGTCTCCCGCAATATTGATCACCTGCTTATCCGGATTTGCAGTCTGTGCACCAATTGCAGCGCCAAGACCATACCCCATCGTACCAAGACCTCCGGATGTCAGCAGGGTTCTTGGTTTACTGTATTTAAAATACTGTGCAGCCCACATCTGATGCTGACCGACTTCCGTGACCATAATGGCATCTTTTGCCATCTCATAGATCTTTGCGATCATAAACGGACCACTTAACCCTTCCTTTGGAATGGTCATAGGATACATCTTCTGATAATCCGCAATATGGGAAAGCCACTCGGTATGTTTCTGCTGCTCAAGTTTTTCATTCAGCTTTCCGAGGACGATTGCCACATCCCCGATAATGCTGTGATTTACGATAATATTTTTATTGATTTCTACCGGATCAATATCAATCTGCAGAATCTTTGCCTGTTTTGCAAATTTCTTTGGATTTCCAAGTACACGGTCAGAAAAACGAACACCAATTGCGATCAGAAGATCACATTCACTGACACCGAGATTGGACGTCTTTGTTCCGTGCATTCCAAGCATTCCGGTATAGTTTTCTGATGTTCCATCATATGCACCTTTTCCCATCAGTGTGTCGCAGACCGGTGCATCTGTTTTTTCTACAAATGTCTTTAATACTTCACTGGCTCCGGAAAGGATTGCTCCTCCTCCGACAAATATGTACGGCTTCTTTGCCTTTTCAATCATCTGGATGGCTTTCTTTAAATCATCCTCATTGAATGCCGAACAATCCGGCTGCGGCATTTTTGGCTCTTTCTTTATATACTCTGTTTTGTTGGCAGTCACATCCTTGGTGATATCTACCAGAACCGGGCCCGGACGTCCTTTCCGCGCAATGGAAAAAGCTCTGCGAATCGTATCGGCAAGTTTTGTTACATCTTTTACAATAAAACTGTATTTTGTAATCGGTGTTGTGATGCCAGCAATATCAATTTCCTGAAAACTGTCTTTTCCGAGGAGTGATACCCCAACATTGCAGGTGATTGCCACGATCGGAATGGAATCCATATACGCAGTTGCGATACCGGTCACCAGATTGGTGGCTCCCGGTCCGCTTGTTGCCATACAGACTCCGACTTTTCCTGTACTTCTGGCATATCCGTCTGCTGCATGGGAAGCCCCCTGCTCATGCGATGTAAGTACATGCCGGATTTCCGAATGTTTGTATAATTCATCATAAACGTTCAGGATTGCACCGCCCGGATATCCGAAAACGGTATCTACACCCTGTTCTTTCAGGCATTCTATAATCACCTGTGATCCTGTCAACTGCATTTTCTAACCCTCTATCCTTTATTTCTCTTCTGGCACTTCCAAGACAGCTCCACGGTTTCCGGAAGTAACCAGTGCAGAATATCTCTTAAGATATCCGGTGGTAACCTTCGGCTCTCTCGGCTGCCATTTTGCACGTCGTGCGGCCATCTCTTCATCCGAAACATCTACGTTCAATGTCATCTCCGGGATATTGATCTTTATGATATCGCCCTCTTCTACCAAAGCAATCGGTCCCCCAACTGCTGCTTCCGGAGAAACATGTCCGATGGATGCGCCTCTGGATGCACCGGAAAAACGTCCGTCGGTAATCAGGGCAACGGAACTGCCAAGCCCCATACCGGCAATCGCAGAAGTCGGATTTAACATTTCTCTCATACCAGGTCCGCCCTTCGGTCCCTCATAGCGGATGACAACGACATCACCCTCTACAATCTTGCCGCCCTTGATCGCCGCGATAGCATCTTCCTCACACTCAAAGACTCTTGCCGGTCCTTCATGAACCATCATCTCATCGACAACAGCAGAACGCTTAACCACCGAACCATCCGGTGCCAGATTTCCTTTCAGAACAGCCAGACCACCGGTCTTGGAATATGGATGATCAACCGGACGGATGACTTCCGGATTGCGGTTCACTGCGTTTGCAATGTTCTCTCCGATCGTCTTTCCGGTTACGGTCATACAATCGGTATGTAACAGACCGATATCCGCCAGTTCTTTCATCGTACAGAGGTCCTCGAAGAAATCGTAGCATTCTTCCCGCGTTTCCAGGCTGAGGATCGCGTCGAACAGCGCGTCGATGGTTTCGTTTCTTCTGGGATTTTTCTCGGCCATAACAGTTCTCCTTCTTCTGATCACATCGGGTCGGTTCATCGTGTTATTACTTTAGCACTTCAAAGTGTGAAAGTCAAGCATTCTGCGTGAACTCTTTTCAGGAAATGCGCTGTTCAATTTAGCTCTTTTCACATATGAATAAAAATCACCTAAAATTCTCTTAGAACTTCTTTGCCGAATTGGCGCATCCTCCGAACTTCCCGGAAATATATTGACAAATTATGAATTCTGCCCTAAAGTAGGAGCAATCATTCGGCAAATGCGACGAACAGGACATGATCATTTGCAGCACCCTCTTTCAGCGAGCCGCCCTTTTTGATGCAACGGCGGCAGTCAGGAGCAAATGACCCTCCCCTGCAAGCAGCGTGTGTGAACGGGACCTTGTCCGTCCTGAGTAATGCAACGCCGTCCAGCCCCCGTTACCGGGCAGCATTTGAGTGGCTGGGACGGGATGCCCTTCCGGCAAGAAGAGTGGTACCGCAGAGGTCTTGTTCGCCTTTGTCTCTT
>OGPC01001498.1_pt1 | contig 14685 bp, 15 predicted proteins | sample 1552911 | NCBI WGS metagenome assembly OGPC01 (sample SAMEA2580248, study PRJEB22360) | human gut metagenome | biome: human gut; feature: human-associated habitat; material: faeces | place: Denmark | collected 2008/2010 | reverse complement strand
TGGACGAGATCGTTCACCTGCTGGGGCTGGAAGATAAACTGAAAAATATGCCGAATAATCTTTCTGGCGGACAGCAGCAGCGTGTGGCGATTGCCCGCGCTCTGATTACCAAACCGGCTATTGTGCTGGCCGATGAGCCAACCGGTAACCTTGACAGCAAGACCAGCGCCGAGGTGCTGGGACTTATCAAGCGCACCAGCGCGGAGTTCCGGCAAACCGTTGTAATGATTACCCACAATGACGACATAGCCCGCCTTGCAGATCGGATTGTCCGCATTGAGGATGGCAGGATTGTGGAATAAGGAGGTGGCAAGCTATGACATGGCCTTTTGAAAATGATACCAGTGACATTGAAAAGAAGCTGGCAAAGCGCAGTTTGCATCGTGAACGGCAGCGTAATTTATTTGCAATCATTGCTCTTGTGCTAACTGCATTTATGATAACTGCGACATTCAGTATTGGTTTTAGTTACTTTGAAACCTACCAAATGCAACAAATTCGGTTAATGGGAACTACCGCTGATGTCGGAATCACAAATGTAACAGAAAATCAGTTGGTTGACATTTCAAAATCAAACCTTGTCCTTGACGTAGGTATACAGCAGCGTTTAGGCAGTGTTGATACAGAGCAACTGCAAAATGCGAGATTAGGTATAGTTTGGATAGATGATACCGAGTGGGGAACCCACCGTCTGCCTACTATATCAAGTGTTGTAGGAAATTACCCATCAAGTAAAAACGAAATTATGCTACCTACATGGGTGCTTGAACAGATGGGCATTTCTGATCCGCAAATAGGGATGGAGATTGTGTTGTCGTACCAAATTGGCGATAGCTATAATTATGTCTCAGACACCTTTTTGCTGTCGGGCTACTATACGGACTACATTCCAATGCGCACAAATAATCGTGGTTATGTTTATGTTTCATCCGCTTTTAAGGATAGCTTAAATGTATCACTGGATAATAGTGTTACGGCAATGATCCGTTTTCAAGGCAATGATAATGCTGACAAAAACTGTGAAAGATTGCGGCGTGAGATTGACTTTACAGAAGGGCAAACATTTGAAATTGCACCATTAGAACAGGCAAATGGTGGAACTATTATTTTAGCTGTAATAATTTTAGCAGTTTTTATATCCTTTAGCGGCTATCTGCTGATTTATAATATTCTCTATGTCTCTGTCATAAAAGATGTGCAATTCTATGGCCGTCTTAAAACGATTGGAACGACCCAAAGGCAGATAAAGAGAATTATCTATAAGCAGGCAATCAGAATCTCTTGTATTGGTATTCCGATTGGTCTGTTACTTGGTGCGGTTGTTTCCTTTGGCATTGTTCCTTACTTCCTGAATATGATGTATTCAACAAATTCTGATGTGGGAACAAAAGTATCTTTTTCGCCGTTTATTTTCATAGGAGCGGCCATATTTACGTTCATTACCGTTATGATTGCAAGCATGAAGCCCGCCAAAATTGCCGGAAGTGTTTCACCAATAGCAGCACTCCAATATACAGCAGCCAGCACAAAGAGCAGCGCCAGAATTGTAGCAAAATGAAGTTGTCCAGAATGGCATGGAACAATGTCTTTCGTAATGCTAAGAGTACAACCCTTGTTTTTGCATCGCTTTTTTTCGGCCTTTCCTTGTTCCTTGTCGTCACAGGGCTATTACATGGTTTAAGCCCGGAGAATTATGTGAGCCAATGGGGAGTAAGCGATTTTGCACTCACATATAGTATCCACGAAAGAGAAGATTTAATTTCCAGCGAAATGGTTTCAGAGATTGGTCAGCTTGACGGCATTGAGAATTTGAGGTTGACCTATGCACCTTATCCTCAAGTAGCAGCAGATGTTGTATATGACGATGCTGTATTTCACGAGTTTCTTGCGTCATTAGACGGAGTAAACGGCATTGATTTTTCTGATCCGGCAAAATTAGAAAATTATCAGCAAAACTTTTTTAGCGGGGTTTTTGGAATTGACAGTGCATATTTGGAAGAAATCAATAAAACCTTAAACTTGCCTATTGACACGTCTGCCTTTGAACAAGGAAAGGTTGTGCTGCTGTCCAAAACAGTAGAAGACCTTATTCAGCCGGGGCAGGAAATAACAATCCAGACGCAGAACGGACAGCATTCCTTTATTGTAGCGAACGGTTATTTGAATGAAGGGTTTCGAGCAGGAGGAGGCAATGAGAGAGGGACGGCTCCTGATTTGTATATTAGTCAAACAGCTTTGAAAGAACTCTTTCCGCAATATAGAGTGTTCCGCGTGGCCTTTGATACGGATGGTCAACATGACGAAAGTATACTGCAAGAATTAAAGCAAATCACCGCATCACAAGCTAACATTGATATTATATCCCGATATGAACGGCGAGAAGAAATGCAGGAATATCTCATTACAGCAAAGGTTTTAGGAACAGGGTTGTCCGTGATCCTGCTGCTTGTTGGTGTCATGAACTTTGTCAATACAATGGTTGTCAATGTAAATACTCGGCGCTATGAATTAGCTGTTCTTGAAAGCATTGGAATGACAAAGCGACAAATCAAACGAATGCTATTTATGGAAGGTTTCTATTATTGGGGCGTTTCCCTTTCCCTTGCAGTCACCATTGGAACAGCAATCTTCATCTTGCTATATATGATTTTTAGTAAAGTGGCCTATTATGCTGTTTTCTCCTATCCATTTATCCCACTGGTGCTGGTGTCTGGACTGGTGTTGCTAATCTGCCTTATTGTGCCTATATGGGTCTACAAAACTGACGTTAACCTTCCAGTTGTGGAGCGATTGCGGTTGACAGAGTGAGTTTAATCAAATAGCAAAACATCCTTAGATCAATCATATCGAAGCGGAGCAGATTTTAGCTGCTCCGCTTCTTTAGTATTTTTCAAAAAATTCTTTTGAAATGTCCGAGCTTTGTAACAATTCAGCCTGTTTTTCTGTCGAAATCAAAGGCACCTCGGACATTTGTGTAACATTTGGATTTTATAATAATCCTCATAAAGAGAAATAGCCTGTTAGCAAGCTGCCGCACGACGGCAAAAGAAAAAAACCGTCGTACAGCAGACATATCCGCGCGCCCATTTTGAACCGGCGGCTTTTGAGAAAATCAAGGCCGCCGGTTCTTTTTGCTTATCAAAGCGTTTCATCGTCCGTATGGCGGCCACTAGGAGGATGCCGCCATGCGCCTGATATTCTATCGAACGCCTAGCTTTGAACTGTCAAAAAAAGCCTTGCTCCCGCACAGGGTCAGCAGGGCTTTTGCTATGTACTATACGATGTAGCTACTGCGCGTTTCGTGCTGCCATTATGCCCGGTTGGCCGTTTTCGGTCTGCTGGGCTTTTCTATTGCCGCCTGAAAAGCTGCCTGTTTCAAAAATATTTTTGGAAATTTTCAAAAAAGCGGGCAGAATCGGGTGTTTCAGGTGTCATATTAGCGGAAAGGGAAAAATCCACCCGACATCCCCACGGAAAGGGGGTGAGAAGATGGAAGCTATCCCTCGCAACGATGGCGAACAGTACCGATTCGATGCGTTCTGCAAAGCGGTGCTGCGAAATGAGGCCCGGAACTATCACCGAAATAAGAAACGTCTGCTTGACCGTGAAAAGTCATTCAGCGTTCTTTCGTTGGAAGAACTGGGGCAGCTCACGAGTGTAGACCATTATCCAAGTGAAGAATTTGTATTTTCATCCTACGGCTGTGATCTGCACATCGACAATGAACTTGTTGCCAATGCGTTTGCCGCTCTGCCAAAGCAAGAACAAAGCATTTTGATTCTGTTTTGCGTTCTGGAACTGGGCGATGGCGAGATTGGCGACCTCATGGGAATGTCCCGGAGTGCTGTACAGCGCCACCGGACAAAAACGCTGAACGAGCTGCAAAAAAAGCTAAAGGCGCACTTGCCGGAGGGAGGTTAGGCGTAAATGAACTCCTATGAACACACGAGCAGAGAGTTTTTACCGCTCTCGGTGATTCGCTCTGCCTGCGCTGGGGACACCGATGCAGTTGAACAGGTTTTGCGACATTACAGAGGCGCTATATCATCAAGCTCTGTACAGGCATTTTCTATGACAAGCACGGTCAGCCTCATGTGTGCATAGACGAGTACATGAAACGCCATCTGGAAATCAAACTGATTTCTTCTATTGTAACCAAAGCCGAAACGGTCTGACCCTTTCCACGTTTCGGGACTGCACCTTGAAAAATATGCCCGCAGGACAATGGCGGTGCATTATAGGGCAAACGGATACGTTGCTGTCTGTATCGAGCCGGACGGCGGGTGCGCCACGATGCTTTTCTTTGAAAAGTGGAGCGATCACCACCCCGCCGCAATGCAAGCGCGGCTGCTTGCGGGCCATGACATACAGGCAGGCTGATACTCCCTTACCGTCAAAGTCCGAGCGTTCAGAGCGTCGCAGGCAATGAGTAGGGCTGCATGAGGAATGCAGGGGTGAGATTCCCGTGGGCTGCTGCCAGCAGCCGTCCGTTGGCTCATTTTTTATTTTGTGAAAGGGGGATATTTTTGAAAGAACAAAATTTGATACGTTATAGCATTCAGCTTGCTTTTTTGAAGCAGCTGTTGGAAAGAAAGCTCATAACCGATAGAGAGTATTCCCTTATCAAACAGCGCTTAATGAAAGATTATCGTGTGGTTTCCGAACTATCCTCTTGATTTTGTGTCGCATTGGCGTTATGATTAACGCAATGAAAGGAACACATTCAATAAGGAGGTCAAGCATGAAAGATGTTGAAGTCATTAAAGCGCACAACACACTCTCGCCACGAGCGCGTACAAACTTTGAAAAAAGGCTACGCGTAGCTGCCTATTGTCGTGTCAGCACTGATACCGAAGATCAGCTGAACAGCTACAAATCGCAGGTCAAATACTATACCGAACTTATAAAAAGTAAGCCGGAATGGTCTTTGGCCGGCATCTATGCTGATGAAGCTATCACGGGTACGCAGGTAAAAAAGCGCGAGGATTTCCAGCGTTTAATCAACGACTGTATGAACGGTGACGTGGATATGGTGATTACCAAATCCATTTCGCGTTTTGCCCGAAATACGCTTGACACTCTAAAATATGTTCGGATGCTCAAAGATAAAGGCGTGGCTGTGTTTTTTGAGGAAGAAAACATCAACACCCTTACTATGGACGGTGAACTGCTCCTTGTAATTTTAAGCTCTGTTGCACAGCAGGAAGTCGAAAATATTTCTGCAAATGTCAAAAAGGGCTTGAAGATGCAGCGCGGTGAGCTGGTCGGGTTTCAGGGCTGTTTAGGTTATGACTACAATCCAGCGGACAAAACCATCACCATCAACGAAGAAGAAGCGGCTGTTGTCCGTTACATTTTTCAGCGATACACGGAGGGTGCCGGTGGTTCGGTTATTGCCAAAGAACTTGAAAACTTAGGCTATAAAACCAAACGCGGCAGTCCCAAATGGGCAGACAGTACCGTAATCGGCATTATCAAAAACGAAAAATACAAAGGCGACATTTTGTTAGGAAAGACATTTACCGTTGACCCTATTTCAAAACGGCGTCTGTACAACTTCGGCGAGGAAGATCAATTTTATATTCGTGAGCACCACGAGCCCATTATTTCGGAAGAAGTCTTTGAAGCCGCACAGGAAATTTTGCGGCGGCGTGCAAAGCCCCGCAGCCTTAACGTGGACGGCAAACGTGAAAAGTTCAGCCGGAAATACGCTTTTAGCTGCATGATAGAATGTGGTTTCTGTGGTGGCACCCTGACAAGGAGGAGTTGGCATAGCAGTTCACAATATAATAAAGCAATCTGGCAATGTGTCGTTTCCACCAAAAAAGGAAAAAAGTTCTGCCCGGAGAGCAAGGGTGTTGACGAAAGAACGATTGAACGGGCTTTTGTAGAATCCTATCGCCTCTTGTGCCAGAACAACAAGGATGTTCTGGACGAGTTTATGAAACGGACGGAAGAAGCCCTTTCCGAAAGCAACGCGGGCAAGCGTCTTGCAAAAGCTGAAAAGGACATTCACGCTCTGGAAGTCAAGAAAAACAAGCTGGTTGATATGCGTCTTGAAGATACCATTGACAAGGAGACCTACGACCGAAAGTATTTAGACCTGTCCAGCCAGATTGAGCAGTTGCAGAAAGAGTGTGAAAGCCTGCAAGATGCAGCCGAAACCGAAACTACCATGCGCAAGCGTGTCGCCATGTTCCGACAGACACTTGAACAGAATGAGGTTCTGGACACCTTTGACCGACATATTTTTGAAAGTATAGTTGAAAAAGTAATCGTGGGCGGTTATGATAGTGATGGGAACAAAGACCCCTACATGATTGTCTTTGTCTACAAGACCGGGTTCAAGAACAGCGTGGACGGCAAGAATTTCAAGCCGCTTCGCAAGAATAGCAAGGAGAACCACTCCCCTGCTGTTTTGTGTTCCCATGCTTCTAACGAGGCTGAATCCATGTGTTCCGATTCTAGCGACGACACACGTGGAAGCGGTTCTTCTTTTGACCAAACTCAATGTCGAGCGGCACATCGAAGTGGACGTCAGCATGGATGAACTGGATGTGACTGCTGCGGAAAGCAAGGCGACTTACAACGAGATTCGGGATTATGTATGGGAGCATCATCAGTTGAAGGTCTCCAATCTCTATATCGCACAGGTGAAGCAGAAGTACGGCATTATTGAGCGAGAGAATTACCATAAAGCGAAAAACGAGAATGCAAAGCAGCCCCAGTGTCCGAAGGAAAAAGAGTATGCGATTGTGGAGGCATTGAAGTGTTTTAAGATGATATAAGCAGGAATCCCACGATTTACAAACACTTGACCGCTTTGCAAATCGTGGGATTTTTATTACACAAAATAATTTCGTTGAAAGCATTGACAACATACAACAAACCAAGTACTATTTAAGATAGAATTTATCGTTTGGAGGCGATATTATGGATTTTATACGCAAACAAAAAGAAGAACTTCCGGTGTTAGCCATCTGTTATGACTTTGATAAAACCTTGTCGCCCGACGATATGCAAGCTCAGGGATACATTCAGTCTGTCGGCTATGATGTCAAAACATTTTGGGACAAATCCAATAAGATGGCCCAAGATAATGACATGGATACAAATCTGGCCTATATGTATACTATGATGACAGAGGCGGAAGGGAATTTACCTTTCACAAAAAAGACTCTCGCTGCATATGGCGCAAAAGTAAAATTCTTTAACGGTGTAGAAACGTGGTTTGAACGCATCCGAGCTTATGGAAAAGTACATGGTGTCATTGTAGAGCACTATATCATTTCCTCTGGACTAAAGGAAATGATAGAAGGAACCCCCATGGCAAAAAATGGCGCATTCGAAAAAATATACGCAAGCTCGTTTTATTACAACGAACGTGGTGTTGCCAAATGGCCTGCACAAGTCATCAATTACACAAGCAAAACTCAGTTCCTGTTCCGCATTGAAAAAGGAACATTGGACATCAACGATCCAGCAGTAAATGATTATTTTCCACCAGAGCAAATGCGCGTTCCCTTCCGCAATATTGTTTATATTGGGGACAGCGATACAGACATTCCCTGCATGAAACTTGTGAATTCGTCTGGAGGACATTCTATTGGAGTTTATAATCCCTCTACGATGGACAAGCAGAAAGTCTTTAAGATGATTCAAGATAATCGCATCAAGCACTTTGCTCCGGCTGACTACTCGGAGGGTAGTGAACTTGATCAGCTGGTGAAAGCGATTATTGATAAAACTGCTACCTATGAGAAGCTAGAATCCAACTATTTTGACAATCTTGCAGAAGCCCGGGGAAAATAAGAAGTAAAAATCAAACTGTTTATAAGAACAGCCGCACAGCTACCACCTCTCACGGTCTCGCTGTGCGGCTGTTCTTGTTTCGTTTTCACCACAAATATTCTTCGTAGTTGTGTATTTCGTCCTGTTCGGCGTGGGTCAACTTCTGCTGTTCCTTGCGGTGTTCATCGGAGGGGTCGTAAGATGATTTGATAAAGATGTCCGTTTGACTTGCAGGCGGGCATTTTCTTTTGCCGGAATATGGTGTTTCCACTTTTATCGTGGTACAATAGATGTAAGAATCATTTTTCAGGAAAAGCATCCTGCCATCCGATTTATAGGACACCCATTGTTATAAAATCAGGATGTCCACCTATCACAAAAACAAGGAGCAACGTATGCCAAACGATAAGATCACCGCCGTAGGTGCCAATATTGCCGAAAAAGCCGCCATGATCTGGAACGTAGCCGATATGCTGCGGGGGCCGTTCAAGCCCCACGAGTATGGTCTGGTCATTCTGCCCATGACCGTGGTGAAGCGGTTCCACGACTGCCTGCTGCCCACCCATCAGGCGGTGCTGGACACCTACGAGAAGGTGAAAAAGCTGCAGGTCATCGACGGCTTTTTGCAGAAAGCCTCCGGCTACCAGTTCTATAACACCAGCCGCTTCACCTTCGAGACCCTGCTGGCAGACCCGGACAACATTGAGTCCAACTTCCGGGATTACCTGTCCGGCTTTTCTGCCAACGCACAGGATGTGCTGGCAAAGTTCGACTTTGACAACATCATCAAGCGGATGGTGGAGAGCAACACCCTCTACCTCGTTATCAAGGAGTTTGGCTCCGAGAAGGGCTATCTTGGCCCGGACAAGATCAGCGCCGTGGACTGCGGCTACATCTTTGAGGACCTGGTGCGGCGATTCTCCGAAAGCTTTGGCGAGGAAGCCGGAGCCCACTTCACCAGCCGGGACATCATCTATCTGATGACCGACCTGCTGCTGTCCGAAGCCGACCTCGATACCAGCAGCATGACCGTTTACGATATGGCGATGGGAACCAGCCAGATGCTCAGCTGCATGGAAGAGCGCATCCACGAGCTGAACAGCGACATTGAGGTGACCTGCTTCGGGCAGGAGTTCAATCCTTCCACCTTTGCCATCGCCAAGGCGGACATGATGATCCGGGGCGGAGACCCCAACAATATGCGGTTCGGTGATACTTTGTCGGAGGATCAGTTTCCCGGATTCACCTTCCAGTACATCATCTCCAACCCGCCCTTCGGCATTGACTGGAAGCGGGAGCAGAAGGCGGTGGAAGCCGAAGCCGCCCGGGGCGAGATGGGGCGCTTTGCCCCCGGTCTGCCCAAGATCAGCGATGGTCAGCAGCTTTTTGTGCTGAACGGCCTTGCCAAGCTGGCAAACAAGGGCAAGATGGCAATCATCCAGAACGGCTCTCCCCTGTTCAGCGGCGATGCCGGCAGCGGCCCCAGCAACATCCGGCAGTATATTCTGGAAAACGACTGGCTGGACTGCATCATCCAGCTTTCCACCGATATGTTCATGAACACCGGCATCTCCACCTACATCTGGGTGCTCAGCAAGGATAAGCCCGCCCACCGTGCGGGCAAGGTGCAGCTTATTGACGCCAGCCACTGCTTCGAGCCACGCCGCAAGAGCATCGGCACCAAGCGCAACGACATCACCGATGCCTGCCGGGAGCTGATCGTCACCGCCTACGGCGAGTTTGCCAACGGCAAGGTGTACGGCGAAAAAAACGGTATCTACTGTGAGAGCAAGGTGTTCGAGAGCGTGGAGTTCGGCTACAACAAGATCGTGGTAGAGCGCCCCCAGCGGGACGAAGCGGGCAACGTTATCCTGAAGCGCGGCAAGCCTGTGCCGGACACCAGCCTGCGGGACACCGAAAACGTGCCGCTGGTGCAGGACATTGACACCTACTTTGCCCGGGAAGTTCTGCCCTACGCCCCCGACGCATGGATCGACCACAGCAAGACCAAGGTGGGCTACGAAATCCCCATGACCCGCTATTTTTACGAGTATCAGGCACCGGAAGCCGTGGAGGATATCGTGACGCGCATCACCGCACTGGAACAAGATATCTCCGCCGGGCTGGCAGAGCTGTTCCATAAGGAGGGGTAATTTATATGTTTTTCTTGAAAAAAAACAAACATTCTGTAAAAGAAAAGCCAATACACCAAAGTATGATTAAAGTTCGTGGAGGATTCAGTGAACAAATAGGCTTTAATACTTGTACAACTCAAATTCAACTCAACGAATTTGATAGTAGAACTCGGACACTTATTGGAAATCATCTATATAATGTTCTTTGTACTGTTTTTTCTCAAGCCCGTTCCATTGGTATCCGTTGCTATCGTGATTTTTACGATGCTCCAAGTAAAGAAATGGGCAGTGATTTTTACAAAGACATTCTATCTGAAGTTATGAATGTACCGGTTCATCTTCCCTCTAACGCATATTATGAATGGGAGAAAAATTATGACACCATTGTAAAGATTATCTCTGATGCTCCTTACAATGAAGTATTAGACCTTGTCTGGTATATATGCCACTGGATATCAGACCATATAACAGCAACTGATGTAATGCACACCATCTATGAATCTTTTAATACACTATTTGAACGAGAATATGTAGGTTATCGCTTTGTAGCTGGAAAGATTGTTCCTATTACAGACGAAAATGAAGCGAAAGAAATTGAGCAAGCCTGCCATACTCCTTTTGACGGTGCCCGCACCCAACTTCAAAAGGCTCTTGGTTTTCTATCTGACAGAGAACATCCTGATTACAAAAACTGCGTAAAAGAAAGCATTAGTGCAGTAGAATCTGTTTGCAAGGTTATTTCTGGCAACGAAAAGGCTGCATTAAAAGATGCACTCAATGGTTTAATTGCCAACGGTATGAACATCCACGGCAGCTTAAAATCTGCTATTTTAGTCTTATACGGCTACGCTTCCGATGAAGGCGGCATCCGCCATGCTGAGCGTGAAACTGAAAGCACCGTTACTTTTGAAGAAGCAAAATTTATGATGGTTACTTGCAGTGCAATCGTCAACTATCTGGTTGCAGAATACGGAAAGCATGGTGCTGAAAATGCGTAAAATGAAAGACAGCGGCATTGAATGGATTGGGGAGATTCCAGAGGGGTGGGAGGTTTCCCAATTGAAATATGCAACCCGGTGGAAAAGCGAGAAGGGCTGTCCAGATGCACCCGTTTTATCTCTCTATCGTGACTTTGGTGTTGTCCCAAAAGACAGCCGTGATGATAACCACAACGTAACTTCCTTAGATACTTCTAATTATAAAGTCGTTGATATTGGAGATTTAGTTGTCAATAAAATGAAAGCATGGCAGGGTTGGACGGATGCTCGTAAGACAGTAATTCTAAAAAATTACTATTTTACGGCATCTGTCTGACAGGGTTGGAAACATCAACGAAAAGAACGATGTCGAGTCGAAAGACTTAGCATCGTTCTTTTTTATCTCAAAATCATTGAAATTACGGAGGTTTGCTATGAAGCGTCTTTTATCTTGCGAATTTAACATGGATACCGCCTGTGTGGAGCTGAAGTTCTCGGATGGCAGCATAATTGCCATTGATACCATTGCCGTTGAAAACGAGGTCGCAGACAATATGTATCAGCGTTCAGAACTGGACTATCTCATTTACAATGACCCGATTGCATACGCCGATTTGATACTCAACGGCGATCCCGTAGCCTATCTAAAGGCAGTAACAGAATACAGACCGCTTGATTGATGTTCACACGCTCCAAGGTCAACTTGGGGCGTGTTTTCAAAATGTTTACACTTTAATGCGATAAATCTTTGCGTATCATATTGAAGATATAGCAGAAATCCTGTATAATATGTGTGGACACACATATAGGGTTTTGATTTTTCTGATATGTTGAAAAGTGACAACAGATAAGCTCATTCTATCGCTAAGGAACTTGCAAGAAGAATTTCTTGGCATTTATATTAAAGTTGTGAGGAGGTATGTTCATGAAATTAGTTAGTCCCAAAACATTGCTGGCATCTCTGTTGGGATGTGCATTTGTTGTGATAAAAGTGATGCGCTTTGATGGTTTTCCAGATTTGTTTTGGATCATCTTCATTGGATATATGTCCATCAAAGGACTGGTCACAGCGTTTTCGCAGGAGGCCTATGACGAGGATGTTAAACAGGCGCAATACGGGAAAGTGTTCTACAGTGATTTGTTTGGTAGATTTGCGTATATCGCATCGGATATTCCGATCATCCTGATACTTTTAGCCGGTCTACTGGCTGCAATCTGCCCGGTTACTACGCTGCTCAGAGCCTTCCTGATTGTTCTTTTGCTGACAGCGCTGGGATATGCGGTTTGGTTTACATGGTATGTTTGCAAGCAGAAACGACTGCGCACGGAGAATGGCGCATGGGAGACGGGGACTTTGAGCGAAGTGGAAGCGGCGGCGTGGAAACGCTCTGAGCGCTGGCACGGCGTTGGCCTCGGAATTATCGTCGTACTGGCTGTTCTGTATATGATTTTTGGAGATCCCATGATTTATATGAACAACGCAAAATTAGAGGAGGCCCTGACGGGGATCACCAGTGACAATGTGACCTTGGAAGAAGTGGTGCCTTTTGAATGGACATCGGTTTATACCTTTGATCCCTATACATCCATTGACCGAATCAAAAGAGTCACAGGATCAAAAAGCCCCGCTTTGAAGGAGAGTGTCAGCGAGGGCATGACCAATATTGTGTTTACAAACAGAGGACGGACTGTGGCAAGTGTCTGTGCCTATCCTTCAAGCATCGGTTATTCCCTTTCTTTTGCCGGAGGCAAAAACACCTATTACGATTATCCGGATGGTGGCTATTCCCATATTGAATACGGCGATGAGACTGTTTTTGAGGTGACAAAAGAGAATGACCTTATTAGGCTGTATGCCTATATTGATGAATGACGATACAAATAGGTTTATATTATCTCATAGAAAGAGGATAAGAGAATATGCCAGAAAACAGAAACAGGCTTCGTCCGAAGCAGATAAAGTTCTTTGTAAACGACAAGGAATACGAATTGATAAGAAAGAAAATGGAACAGATGGGAACGGACAACATGAGTGCCTATATTCGCAAAATGGTAATTGACGGGTATGTTGTAAAATTGGAATTGCCCGAACTGCGTGAGCTGACTTCCAAGATGAAACGCATTTCCAACAGCGAGAATCAGATTGCAAAAAGGTTGAATGAAACCGACAACATCTATGAAGCCGACATTGAAGAAATCAAAAAGAACCAAGAGGAAATTTATGAAGGAATCCGAAAAATCCTTACATCGCTTTCTAAAATAAAGTGATGTTCAGCTCCGTAGGAGCGTAGCCGATTTTGAAAAAATCGTTGAAGGGTTTGGGATGTTTCCCAACAAGTTTTTGCAAAGAGCAGCACCGCTGAAATTTGCAAAAAGCACGAGTGTGTCCACACGTGCACTGCTTGCTAAGTTTGTTTTGAACTTAGCAAGCAAATCGAAGATTTTCATTTTTCGCAAAATCAGCAGCACTGTGTTTTGTGAAAAATCGCAGAGTGTACATACACCTACTGTGCTTGCTATTCTCTATTTTTCAAAATGGCAAGTGCCATTTCCTAAATGGAAATCGGCGGCAACCGCCGCCTTGTCTGCCCATAAGCAAAACGGACGAACGCTGTCAATGGCGGCGAAGCCGTTCATCTTGACCATTGACGGCGTTCGGCGGTTTTGCTATCTTGCAAAATTTGAATGAAAAGAATCGAAGCGAATGAAAGAAAAGGAGGTTCGACACAATGGATGAAAAACGTAAAGAGGAAGAAGCTCGTGAGCTTACTCCCGAAGAAATAGATGAAACGATTTTTCAAGAGCAGATTGCGAGTGGAGAGTATGACGAGGAAGTCCCCGAATACTATTTCTCCAATCCCGACCCATACGCCAAGGTCGAGCCTCGTCCCGATGATGCACCTAAACGTAATTTCTCTTTTGACGAGAACGGCAACATTATTGTAAAAAATCTTTCTGCGTTCTGGCTGCCCGATGTGAAAATCGTGGAGAACATTGGCGGCACAGAATACACAGTAACAGGCAGCTACGAGGGCACGGAAACTCTCGACAAAAAGCTCAAACGCATTATGGAGCAGAACGCTGCCGATGATGAATCTGATATCACGGAGGATGGCGAATGAACAGCGACACCTCTTTTGATATAAGTACAAATTCCAATCCTGTACAGACAGTTGCCCAACCGAAGGAGGATAACGAAATGTTAAGGGCAACCGACAAAATCACAGCGCTCTATTGCAGATTGTCCGTAGAGGACACCAAGGATGAGAAGAAAAACGGCAAAGAAGATTTGTCGAACTCCATCCAAAATCAAAAGGCTATGTTACTTCAATACGCACGAGATCACCACTTTCCCCACCCGACGTTTTTTATTGACGACGGCTACAGCGGTGTGACCTATGACCGTCCTGGGTTTCAGAAAATGCTTGATGAAATTGAAGCCGGTCATGTGGGTGCGGTCATTACAAAAGACCTGTCAAGACTTGGGCGAAACTCCGCATTGACGGGACTGTACACCAACTACACCTTTCCTCAAAATGATGTCCGCTATATCGCCATCAACGACCACTTTGACAGTATCAACCCCAACAGTACCGACAGCGATATTGCCGGTATCAAAAACTGGTTCAACGAATTTTTCGCCAAAGATACAAGCCGAAAGATTCGTGCGGTGCAAAAAGCAAAGGGTGAGCGTGGTGAAAGATTGACCGTCCATGTGCCATATGGCTACATGAAAAATCCCGAAAATCCAAAGGAATGGATTATTGACGAGGAAGCTGCAC
>OGPC01001489.1_pt1 | contig 14764 bp, 12 predicted proteins | sample 1552911 | NCBI WGS metagenome assembly OGPC01 (sample SAMEA2580248, study PRJEB22360) | human gut metagenome | biome: human gut; feature: human-associated habitat; material: faeces | place: Denmark | collected 2008/2010 | reverse complement strand
TTCTATGCTAATGTCTGACGTGAACTTAAAGTCCTACTCAGACATATCTTATCACAACGAAGAACTAAAGTCATTAACCCGTTACCGTTTTGATAAAGTAAAAGAACGTGCTAAGTTAAAGTCTTCCGTTTCAAGACTTGTCTGTATCTTATTTCCTGAATTAGAAAAGTTAGTTCCAACACTTCATATGGCATCAGTTTACGCAATGCTTTCTGAATTTCCCGGTGCTAAACAAGTAGCAGACGCTCATCTTACCAGACTTACCAATCTGCTTTCTGAATCATCAAAGGGGCGATATGGTAAAGAAACAGCTATTGCTTTTAGGAATGCTGCAAGAACCTCAATAGGTTCAAATATGCCAGCAAAATCATTAGAATTAAAGCATACCATCAAGCTGATCCGGGAACTCACATCTGATATTGATGAAATTGAACATGAAATCAAACTCATTATGGATGAAATCAATTCTCCGATTCTTAGCATCCCCGGAATCAATTACCGTATGGGAGCTATGATCATTGCCGAAATCGGCGATTTCAACCGTTTTGATTCTCCTGATAAAATCTTGGCTTATGCCGGATTATCTCCTTCTACATACCAGTCAGGACAACTTGATGGCGCATACTCCCACATGGAAAAGCGTGGTTCCAGATATCTACGATATGCCTTATACAATGCAGCCAAATATGTCTGTCACTGGGATCCAACATTCGCTGAATATCTGGCAAAGAAACGAGCCGAAGGCAAACATTACAATGTTGCCATATCTCATGCCGTCAAAAAGTTGGTTCGAGTTATTTACCATCTCGAGAAAACCAACCAGCAATACATCAAAGCTGCTTAAGTTTTTCTAATTCAATACTCCTTTTTTTGAGCACCAGCAACGATGCTCTTTTTGTCATGCAGTTTTCAAGGTTCAAAGAACTCTAACTGAGTTCAAGATATATCTAAAATACATTTCTGTACTTTATTCAAAAAAGTTCATTTTTAGACTTGACTTTTAATAGTTAGTCTTTCGTATATTGTAATTGTTTCAAAGAAAAGATACAATATTTTCATATGTGTAAAATATATTACACAATATCGACTATGTATAACAAATGCGAAATCTGGAGGTTTCTTATGAATATAAAATGTATTGCACTTGATCTTGACCGTACAACATTAAATGCAAGTGGACGGCTTTCTGACGGAAATTATAATGCTTTATGTCATGCAATTGAAAATGGTGTTCACATTGTGATCGCAAGTGGACGTTCTTTTGATACGCTGCCTAAAGATGTTCTTGCTGTGCCTGGAATTGAATATGCAATTACTTCTAATGGTGCTGCCATTTACCATATTCCTACAAGCACCTGTCTTCATGAATATAAGATGACACCTGCTTCCGTTGAATGTATAATTCAGATTGCTAAACAGCATGAGACTGCCCTTGAAGTTTTTATTGATGGCAAAGCTTATGCCCTGAAAGCTTATGTGGAAGATCCTGTTTCCTATGGTACAACTCCACAAGCAATTCCTTACATCCAATCTACAAGAATTCCTATTGATGATATTATTTCTTTTATTCGAGAACATATTGATCATATTGACAGTATGGATATTGTTGTCTCTGGCGAGCAGCAAAAGCAGCTCATTTGGAATGAACTTAAATATAATTGTGATGAGATCTATATTACTTCTTCTGTTTCGCAGCTGATCGAGATTTCTCATAAAGATGCCGGAAAACATTCCGGACTTCGTTTTATTCGGGAATATTTGAATCTAAAACCTGAAGAAACCGCTGCCTTTGGTGATGGTGATAATGACATTGATCTGTTAAAAGAAGCTGGTATCGGAATTGCCATGGAAAATGCTTCTTCAAAATGTAAGGATGCTGCGACCTTTATCACAAAACATCATGACAAGGACGGAGTTGCATATGGAATCACTGAATTTCTCAAAATATGACCAAAAAACATAAATTCATCATTTTTTAGACACAATTCTTTCACATTTACTGAGTATACTAAAACCATAGCAAGTAACAAACAAACTTACTTAGCTAAAACTTTTTTTCATACTTTTTCATAATACCGGAGACTCTCCTCGTCTCCGGTTTTCCTCATTTTATAAGCTTATATTTTTGCATAAAAAAAGAGGGAATCCCTCTTTTTTATCGATCTTCCATCTCAATATATTCTTTCTCATCTTGTACACTCTGATACGCAGGACGAATGATCTTATCCACATTTGTTAATTCTTCCAAACGATGGGCACTCCATCCAACGATTCTTGCCATCGCAAAGATCGGTGTGAACAATTCCAATGGGATATCTAACATACTATACACAAATCCACTGTAGAAATCGACATTTGCACTGACCCCTTTGTAGATTTTTCGTTCATCTGCGATTACTTTTGGTGCCAATGTTTCAATCATAGAATAGAGTTCGAAATCTTTTTCTCTTTCTTTTGCAAGGGCCAGTTTCTTTACAAAAGCTTTGAAAATCTGTGCTCTTGGATCTGAAATACTATATACTGCATGCCCCATTCCATAGATCAGTCCTTTTTGGTCAAATGCTTCTTTGTGCAGCAGTTTTCTTAAGTATTCTTCTACCTGACTTTCATCACTGATATCATCCACATTTTTTCTTAAATCCTGCATCATCTCAACAACTTTGATATTCGCTCCTCCATGTTTGGGACCTTTCAATGATGAAAGTGCAGCTGCGATCACTGAATATGTATCTGATCCTGAAGATGTCACGACATGGGTTGTAAATGTTGAGTTATTTCCTCCTCCATGTTCCATATGAAGAACGAGTGCAATATCTAACACTCTGGCTTCCAATTCTGTATAAGATTTGTCTGGACGCAGCATTCTTAAAATATTTTCTGCCATGGAACAGTTTGGATCTGGACGATGGATGTACAGGCTGTCATCATTGACGTAATGATTGTAACCATGATATCCATAAACTGCCATCATCGGCAAAACACTGATCAACATCAGACATTGTCTTAATACATTTTCCATAGAAATATCAGATGCTTTATCATCATACGATGCCAGTGTTAAAATGCTCTTTGTCAACGTGTTCATAATGTCTTTCGATGGTGCCTTTAAAATAACATCTCTTGTGAAATTCTTTGGAAGTGTCATACTCTGTGCCAAAATTTCTCTGAATTCTTTCAATTGTTTTTCATCCGGCAGTTTTCCAAATAGTAAAAGATAGGTGATTTCTTCAAATCCAAATTCGCCTCTCTTCATAAATCCATCAACTAATTCATATATATTATATCCTCTATAAAATAACTTTCCTTCACAAGGTACTTTCTCTCCATTGATCATCTCACTGGATTGAATACAGGATATATTCGTAAGACCTGCAAGAACGCCGACTCCATCGACATCTCTGAGTCCTCGTTTCACTCCCAGCTCTTTGTACAGATCTTTCTCTATCTCACAATTATCATGGCAGACTTTCGCCTGGCGTGTCAGAAAATCCTGCATCTGTGTTGTTGTTTCACTCATAGGTTACCTCCTTTGATCAAGGTCATTTTATAGTGTTTCTCCTATTTTATCTTTTTATTTGACTTTTGTCAAATATTGATTTTTGTTGATTATTGATTTTTATTCATAAAGTGGTATACTTTTAGTTAGAAAAACATCGAAAGAGAGGGATTTACATTGAATGATGTTTCTGCACTTTTTGAAATTTTTCCAATCTGTCAGAAATTTCTTTTAAACACGATCGACATACCTTCCATGGATCTTACCAAAACACAGATTCTTATCTTATTTGCACTGTCTGGAGGTCGTTCATTGAATATGTCACAGTTATCTTCTTATCTGGCATCATCTAAGGAACAGGCTACAAGAGCCGTTTCTCCACTTGTGAAGGATGAGTATGTCACACGTTTTAGAAGTGATGAAAACAGAAAAATGGTTTATGTAAAACTCACAGAGAAAGGAAACCAGCTGATCCTTCAGGAAAAAGCGCTTGTCAAAGAATACCTTTCCAAACGTTTTGAATCACTGTCAAAAGAAGATCAGGAATTATTTCATCAGTCATTATCTAATATTTTAACGATCTTAAAGAAAATGGAATAAATATTTTGGAGGTATTTTTATATGAAAGCAGACTTACATTGTCACACCGTTTTATCTGATGGTGCTATGCGTGTTGACCAGATCATGCCTTATGCGAAACGTATCGGCCTTGATTATATTGCAATCTCTGACCACGAATCAACACATTCCATTCCGGAAGCTGTAAGACTTGGGAAAGAGCTTGGTGTTCATGCAGGTTCTTTCCATGATGGGATATACTGGAACTCCGATCGGTCAATTACATAACGAATTATTCCGTGCTGGCGGCCCTCATAAATTTCCATACCGCTATATGGATGCAAAAACGGTCACGGATCTTCTTCATTCCTGCGGAGGCGTTGTCGTACTTGCACATCCTGGGCAGTATAAAGCTGACAATGTGATGGAGATGATGATCGAAGAACATATGCTTGATGGAATTGAATTAAATCATCCAAGAAATGATGAAAAAACAAGAGAGCATATTACATCTCTTTGTAAGGAACATGATCTTTTCATGACTGGTGGAACAGATTTTCATGGATTATACACCAAAACACCTTATCCTTTGGGAAGTTTCTTATGTCCTAAAGAAGGACTTTATCGATTGATCCTTGCAGGAGAGCAGGCGAACAAAGCTTTCTATGAAAAACATCCTAAATTCAAAAAATAATTTTTTTATAAGGAAGAATCATTCTTTGCAGGATTCTCAAACAGAAAAATCCCTAATGGTTTAGAAACCTGTCAGGGATTTTTGTTTTAATATTTTTATTTGATATTTTATTTATTTAAGATACTCTTCGCAACGCTTAATCCATTCGCAGATGCCTGCTGTAATCCTCTTGTTACAGAAGCTCCGTCACCGATCGCACGAAGTCCTTTGATATTTGTTTCAAAGTCTTTGTTTGTTAAGATCTTATTAGAATAGAATTTCACTTCTACACCGTAAAGAAGTGTCTCATCACTTGCCATACCTGGTGTTACTTCATCTAATGCATAGATCATCTCTTCGATGTCTTTCATGATTCGATATGGGAATACGAGTGAAAGATCTCCTGGAACAGCATCTTTTAATGTTGGTGTAATGTTATTTCTTACCAGACGTTCTTCGGTTGTTCTTCTTCCTCTCACAAAATCTCCAAATCTCTGTACTAAGATCTTGCCATCACAAAGCATATTGCTTAACTGTGCGATATGTTTTCCATATTGAATCGGCTCTTTAAATGGTTTTGTAAAGTTCTTAGATACTAATAATGCAAAGTTTGTGTTGTTTGTCTTGTATTCGTCTGCTTTGTATGCATGACCATTTACCACTGCCAGACCATTTTCATAATATTCTGTTGCTACTTCCCCCGATGGATTGCTGCAGAATACGCGGACTTTATCATCGAATGTTGGCGTGTAATAAACAAGTTTTGCTTCATAAAGACTCTTATTTAATTCTTCCATAATCTCGTCTCGAACTTCTACACGGACTCCGACATCAACGGTTCCTACCTGTGTTTCAATGTCGTATTTTCTGCAGATTCCGCTTAGCCATTCAGATCCTTCTCGTCCTACGGCTGCTACGATCTCATCTGCTGTATATGTCTCACCTTTGTCTGTGACAACACCCTTTGCAACCCCATCTTCAATGATGATATCTTTGACCATGGTATCAAAGATCATATCAACACCTTCATTTAATAAATGTTCCTGAAGTCTTGAGTAGATCTTGTACCCTTCTTCTGTTCCCAAATGTCTGATCGGACATTCGATCAGCTTCAAGTTTGCCTGAATTGCTTTCTTACGGATGCTTGCAATCTCTTCTTCTTCGTCGATTCCGTATACTTTCTCATCTGCTCCGAATTTTAAATAAATGTCATCGGATTCTTTTAATAATTCGATCGTTCTGTCATATCCTAAAATCTCTGGAAGGTTTCCTCCTACATCTGGAGATAAAGATAATTTACCGTCAGAAAATGCTCCAGCTCCGGCAAATCCTGTTGTGATAGAGCATGGTTTACATCCAACACATACCTTTGTATTTCGTTTTGGACAGGCTCTTCTTTCGATCCTTCGTCCCTTTTCGATCATAAGAACTTTCATATCTGGCTTATTTCTCTTTAATTCATAAGCACAAAATATAGCAGAAGGTCCTGCTCCGATCATAATAACATCATACTGATCACTCATAGTCATTTCTCCTTTTCCATGATGATACGTTGCATACCACCATATTTTGACATTTGTCTTGCTTCCCTGTAACCCGCTTTGACAAAGTTTGTCCGGCTGTAGATATTATCCGGATGAACGGTTCCAAGGAAGTATTCATATGGTGTATCTTCTAGCTGCTTCTCAGCTTCTTCAAAAAATCTTCTCTGAAGCCCAAGTCCTCTTGCTTTGCTTGTCACGACTGCATAATCCATATGTGCGACTTTCCGTATCTTATCGTCATCATAATCTAGATCATATCCCAGATTATGTTTTGATCTTTCTGGAAAATCGACAATAAAAAAGCCCAAGATCTCATTGCTGCTGTTTACTGCTTTCAATGTAAATCCTCGGTCGATTATGTGTTCTGATACATATTGTCTGTCATCTGGCAGAAACCAGTCGGAAACTTTCACGGTATCTACTGCTTCTTGCATCAGTTCCATGATCGCATCAACGTCACTCTGTTCTGCTCTCTTAATCGTTATATGTTTCATATACTTCCTTATCTATTATTCTCTTGGTTACATATTATTATAGCATGATTTTCACTTTTTTTGCAAAAATTATTTCAATAAGGTATACTGTTTTTATAGTTTTTAAGGACTTTTCCTTATACACATTATTTAGAAAAGGAATGTATATATGATCAATCGTTTATGTAAAAGATTAAATCAAAATATCGAAGTACGTCAGTCTTTAAGTTCCCTGCGTCAGGAGATCAAGGATTCTTCTAAAAGAGAACTTTTGTTGTCTTGGATCCATGATGGTGATCTGGACTTATCCGTATTTTTAGAAAATGAAGATGCAAAAACAAGAAAAAATGCTGCTCTTTTGATCGGTGATCTGGCACTTTCTTCTGAAAGCGATGCTGTATTTCATGCTTATCAGACAGAAGATACACGTTTTGTAAAAGAGGCTTATTTAACTGCTTTAAAATCTTTAAATGCGGTTCCTTATGTGGATGTTTTCCGAAAACGTTATGAAGAATTATCTCTTTATGAAGCTTCTAACGATGAGAAAAAGCATATAGAACATGAACTTCATGCACTTTCTGAACTGATCAATACGATCGAACCATTTAAGAAGCATAGATTTTTAGGCGGCCGCCAGACATTTCATTGTATTTTCCGCACTAACCCATTACACCCGGAAATTACTGCTGCCTTGATGGAAGAATCTTCAGCTGCTTCTTCAAAAATGGGCGTGCGTGTAAAGACAAATCATCTGAATCGTTTATTACCGATCCGCACATACAATGAATTGTTATTTCAGATTCCAGGCATGGTTTCATGTAAACCTGATGCTGATGTTGCTGCATCCGTGATCACTGGTTCGAATTTAATGGCATTATTAGAAAATACTCATGAAGGGGATTTTCCTTTTTATTTCCGAATCGGAGTGAAAAGCCGTATGGCACTTTCTGAACGTTCCAAATTTGCGAAGAAAGTTGCTTCGAAATTAGAAGAGCTGACAGCACATAAATTAAGAAATTCTACCTCTCATTATGAATTTGAGATCCGTATGATCGAAGGTAAATCTGGGGATTATTATTTATTAGTGAAATTAAATACGATCGTTGATCGTCGTTTTAGTTACCGCGAGGAGTTCATTCCAACAAGTATCAAACCAGTCAATGCTGCTTTACTTGTGGAACTTGCCAAAGATTACATGATCCCGGATGCGCAGATTCTTGATCCTTTCTGTGGGGTTGGTACGATGCTGATCGAGCGTCAGAAGGTTGTAAAAGGGAATACTTCTTATGGTATCGATCATTCTCCAGAAGCCATTAAGAAAGCGATCTATAACACAAATCTTGCAGACCAGATCGTTCATTATATCAATAAGGATTGTTTTACATTTACCCATGACTATCCTTTTGATGAAATCTTTACGGAAATGCCTTATGCGACTGGCCAGAAGACAGAAGCGGAGATTCGTGAGGTTTATGAGAAGTTCTTTCCATTCGCCAAAAGAGTTCTTGGACCTGAAGGAACGATCATTATGTATACAAGAAACCGTGAATATGTAAAACAGTTCGCTGTAAAATCCAATTTTAGAATTCTGAAAGAAATCAAGATCACACAGCGGCCGGAAAGTTATCTTATGATCTTAAAATAGGTTTTTTAGGAAATTTATAATACAAGAACCATTCTGTAACATCATTTAAACGGAATGGTTCTTCTTATTTTAGATCGTCTTATATTTATTTATGAAATTTTTGATTCTTCGTTTTCCCTCTTCCATATCTTTTGAAAATGCTAGTGCGTGTCCTGCTCCTGAAACAATATAGAGTTCTTTCTTTGCTGCACAGGCTTCATAATTTTTGATTGTCATCCACATCGGAACGTAATCGTCTGCATCTCCATGGATAAACAACACTGGAATCTTGTTTCGTTTCATGATTTCTGGGATGCTGACTTCTTTCAATCCAAATCCTGCTACTACTTCACTGATCAAATCTACCATGTACATTAATGGAAATGGTGGAAGATGAAATCTTTCTTTGGCTACGTGTTTGATGATATCCCATGGAGAAGTGAATCCGCAGTCAGCAATAATTCCTTTTACATTGTCTGGAAGGTCCAGACCTGCTGCCATTAAGGTTGTAGCACACCCCATAGAAATTCCACATAGAAAAATATCTTTGTTCTTGGCTGCCAGATTCCGATTGGTATACAAAATCCATCGTTTGAGATCATGGCGTTCTTTCACTCCATAAGTAATATAGCGTCCTTCGCTTTTTCCGTGGCTTCTCTGCCATGGAAGAAGAATGCTGTATCCAAGATTCCATAGAAATCGGACTTCCGGTACGAATTCGATATCGTTTGTTGAATGGTAACCGTGCATGCAGATAATAGTTCCTTTGGCATTTTCTCTTGGGATGTAGGCTGCCCGTAGTGTTAGTCCGTCTTTTGATCTGATTTCTTTTAATTCTTGTTCTTGGTGTTCTTTTAGCCATTCTTGTTCTTTTAAAACGTAATCAAGATATGGTTTCCATTTTTCTTTTTTACGGACATCTGGCTGTTTTTTTCTTCGACAGATCGCATAATCAAAGACAGTAAATGCAGATGCACTGACAATAGTTCCTGTGATCGCTGTTGCGGTTAATAGTTTTTGTTTGTTGTTCATATTTGGATCCTCATTTTACTGTTCACTGTTTTATTCTGTGATATCTAAGGTTGTTTCCCCTGTGATTTTGATTCCATGTTCTTTTAATAATCTAGCTGTGATTCCGTCCCCATTGATCAGCGTGCCTGTAAATGTTCCATCATAGACTTTGCCACAGCCACAAGATGGACTTTTTTCTTTTAGGATTGCTGTGTGACAGTTATATAACTTTGCAATTTTTAGTGTCTCTTCGGCACCTTTTTGGTATTGTTTTGTAACATCTTTGCCATCTTTTGCGATAACCTGAATGATCGGAATATTGAATTTGGTTGCGAACTCGAAGTCACGGTCATCATGAGCCGGTACACACATGATCGCACCTGTACCGTAGTCAGCTAATACATAATCAGACAGCCAGATCGGTACTTTTGCACCGTTGATCGGATTGATCGCATAACTTCCGGTAAATACACCTGTTTTCTCTTTATCCTGCAGACGATCTACAGAAGATTTCAGAGAAGACTGGTAAATATAATCTTCTACTGCTGCTCTTGTCTCATCGTTTGCAAGCTCTTTCGCCATTGCATGCTCCGGAGCCAGAACAAGGAAAGTAGCACCATGTAACGTATCCGGTCTTGTGGTGTATACAGTGATCTCTTTGTCTGTATCCTCAACCTTAAAGTTAACTTCTGCACCGTGGCTCTTTCCGATCCAGTCCGTCTGCATCTTTTTAACTTTCTCCGGCCAGTCAAGTTTGTCAAGATCATCTAACAGACGATCAGCGTATGCTGTGATCTTTAACATCCACTGATTCAGGTTTTTCTTGGTAACATCAGCGCCACAACGCTCACATTTACCATTTACAACTTCCTCGTTTGCAAGACCTGTCTTACAGGACGGACACCAGTTGATCGGCATCTCTTTCTGATAAGCAAGACCTGCTTTGAACATTTTTACAAAAATCCACTGCGTCCATTTATAGAAATTCGGATCCGTAGTGTTTACTTCCATATCCCAGTCATACACAGCCGCGATCTCATTGATCTGCCGTTTGATATTTTTAATATTCTCTGCCGTGGTGATGCTTGGGTGCGTACCCATTTTGATGGCATAGTTTTCTGCCGGAAGACCAAAGGCGTCCCAGCCCATTGGGTGAATCAGATAATATCCCTGCAGCATTTTATAACGACTCCAGACATCGCTGATGACGTATCCTCTCCAGTGCCCCACATGTAATCCGCTGCCAGACGGATAAGGGAACATATCCAGACAATAGTATTTCGGTTTCTTGCCATCATTTACATTTACGGGATGTTCCTCCCAGTTTTTGCGCCATTTTTGTTCAATCGCTCTATGGTTATACGGTGTTGCCATGTTTTCTTCCTCCTGTATAATCTTCTCTGTCCATTTAATAATCTGTCTGTTTTGTCACAGTATCCTGTGTATTTTTCTCCGGTTCATCCGGCTGTACTTTCTTTTTTACCTTAAAAGTCACGTTCAGGGATTTCGTCAGTAAGGTCCTTGGGTCTGTGACCGTGTAAACCACTTTATATTTCCCCGGCTGCGTTGTTTTTACTTTTCCCTTCACTGTCACATACTTTGCCAGAGTAGAAGCTGAAGTCGTCGGAGAAGACACCTTAACCAGTTTTTTCAGTTTGGCCTTTTTCAGTTTTGCTCCATACTCCACCTTCCGGGAAGACTGTTTTTTCAGACGAATCGTCGGGTAATATGGGTTGGCCGGATCCGGATCTGTCGGATCCCATCCCGTCCTTCTGGCTGTGGACACTTTCAGTTTGCTTCTGGTCGGTTTCACCATTCGTCTGGACTCTCCAATGACCACTCTGGTTCCCACATCGCAATGATCATAAATCCATTTGGCATCGACTACCGCCAGACGCACACAGCCCGCAGAGGCCTGCGATCCCAGTTTATTATATTCTCTCGTGGACATCTGATTTTTTACCGTGCGGTAATAATATACGGAATGGAACAGATAGGAACCGTGGATACGTGTGCAATACTGTCCGTACACTCCGCCATTCAGCGCATGCCATCGCATTTTGCTCACCGTATTATAGGTTCCCCCAATGGTGGAATACCCTACGCCGGTGGAACAATACATTGCTTTTACCACTTTACCCGTTCTGGAATCAACCACGTTAATAATATTTGAACTGCGGTTAACATAAATGGTATATCGGCTCGCTGCATCCACATCCAGTTTCTGTCCATATAAAAAAGCTGCCGTAAACAGCATAAGGACAGTTGTCATGATCCGTCGTCTTATTTTCATCTCATCCTCTCCCTTTCCCTGTTTTTCCGGAATAAGAAATGTTTACCTTTTCACTATCCCTGTAACACAAAATTTTGTTCTGGGTATTATTATATAATTTTTCTGGATTTTGTAAAGGAAAACTTCTGGAAAACCCCGGTAAATCCTGAAAAACACTCATTTATTGCCCTCTTTCCTGAAATGTGATATAGTAAACAAAAAAACAGCCTGAAGGAGGTATACTATGATCGAATTTAACCATTTTAATTTTAACGTTTTAGACCTGGAAAAAAGTATTGCATTTTATAAGGAAGCGCTTGGTCTTTCCATCGTTCGGGAAAAACCATCTTCCGACGGCAGTTACCAGATCGTTTATCTCGGCGACGGCCGCACCGGATTCAGCCTGGAACTGACCTGGCTGCGCGACCGCAAAGAACCATATAATCTTGGTGATGAAGAGTTCCACCTGGCTTTCAAAACGGACAAATATGATGCTTTCCATAAACGGCATGAAGAGATGGGCTGTATCTGCTATGAGAACCCTTCCATGGGCATTTATTTTATTAATGATCCGGACGGATACTGGATTGAGATCGTACCCGTCAGATAAAGCAGATCTGCTCTAAATATTTTAAGGTATTTTTATGAGTTATAATCAATCATCCATTCAAAAGAAACGGGAGCATCTCCACTCCAAAAAGAAACGGGTACGCAGTTCTCTTTCCCTTTATGCGTTCAAGGGTTTTCTTCTGCTGCTTCTGGTGATCTTCGTTGGCGGTGGAGGTCTTTTATACGGCGCCTTTCAGGGAATCCTGGAGGCAACCCCGGACGAATACAGCCTAAAGCCCAAATACTCCGCCACCATTATTTATGATGACAGCGGACAGGAAGTACAGCTTCTGAGCGACTATTCTTCCAACCGGATTATTGTTCCCTACGAAAAAATCCCTGCCAATCTGCGCAATGCTTTTATTGCTATAGAAGACGAACGCTTTTATGAACATAACGGGGTGGATCTCAAGGGAATCATCCGCGCCGGATTTACGGCGCTGACCCACGGCGGACGTACGCAGGGCGCCAGCACCATTACCCAGCAGCTGATTAAAAACAACGTCTTTGAAGTAGGCGGAGAGCATAATTTTCTCGCAAAAATCAAACGAAAGATTCAGGAACAGAGTCTGGCGATCAAAGTAGAAAAGAAAACGTCCAAAGAAGAAATCCTCACGAATTATCTGAATACGATCAATCTGGGAAAAGGAACATTGGGCGTTGAAGCCGCTGCCAATTATTATTTTGATAAATCGGCAGATCAGCTTTCTTTATCTGAATGTGCCGTGCTGGCCAGCATCACCAAAAACCCTACCCGTCTTAATCCCATCGATTATCCCGATGACAATAAGACCCGCAGGGACATTATCCTGAAGAAAATGTACGAGCAGAACTACATTTCTGATCAGGAATACGAAGCGGCCCTTTCTGATGATGTTTATTCGCGGATTTCCAAAAATCAGGCTTCGCAGAATCAACATTCCGCTTATTCTTATTTCACTGACGCACTGATTACGCAGATCGTCGAAGATTTACAGGCCAAATACGGGTACAGCCAGTCTCAGGCCTACAATATGATTTACCGGAATGGTCTTCGTATCCATTCCACCCAGTCTTCGCAGCTGCAAAAAATTGCCGATACCGTCATCAATGATAAAAAGAATTATCCGGTAGAAACCAAATATTCTCTGGAATACGATCTTCATGTAAATCATGCCGACGGCTCGTCAACGCTTTATACCGAACGTGACATCCGCAAGCATTTTCAGACAGTCAAACACAATGACGCTTACATGACTATCTATTCTACCAAAAAAGAAATGAAGCAGGCAGTCAAAACCTTTAAAAAAGCAGTGCTGGGAGACAAGGATACCATTGCTCTGGAAACAGTGCGCTATGCCTTGGAACCGCAGATTTCTTATTCTCTGATCGACCAGACCACCGGACAGGTAAAAGTACTGGTCGGGGGCAGAGGAAAAAAGAAAGATGACCTGGCTTTAAACCGGGCCACGGCATTTACCAGACAGCCTGGTTCCACCTTTAAGATTCTTGCAGCTTACGCACCGGCTATTGATTCCTGTGGCAAGTCTTTATCTACCATCGTTGTAGATGAACCTTATAAATACAAGAACGGAAAGAACGTGAAAAATGCAAGCCGGTCATATAAGGGCGCTGTTACTTACCGGACTGCAATTGCAAATTCCATCAACGTCTGCGCAGTGAAGGTCAGTGATGAGATTTCGCAGGAGCTTGGATTTGAATATTGCGAAAAATTCGGTATCAGCACTCTTGTAAAAGAGAAGAAAACAGACGCCGGGGTCTTCAGCGACATCAACCAGACACTGGCTCTCGGTGGTGTAACCGATGGTGTGTACAATTACGAATTATGTGCAGCCTACGCTACAATCGCAAATGGTGGCACTTACAATACACCAACCTTATATACAAAGATTGTTGACCATGACGGTAATGTCCTGCTTGAGAACCCGGGTGAATCCCACCAGGCAATTAAAGAGGGAACTGCTTCTCTTCTTACAAGCGCAATGGAGACAGTTGTAACAAGTGGTACCGGTCGTTCCTGCCAGCTTAATAACATGCCTGTAGCTGGAAAAACAGGTACAACAACTTCCAACAAAGACCTTTGGTTCTGCGGATATACTCCATACTATACTTGTGCAGTATGGGGTGGTTATGATGACAACAAAGAATGTAACTATGATACCAGCTTCCGTTTCCGCATATGGAAAGGTATTATGAGCCGTATCCATGACGGACTGGAATACAAAGAATTTGATACTACAAAAGGTTTAATTCAGAAGACAGTATGTACCTTAACCGGAAAGCTTGCAGTAGCCGGACAGTGTCCTTCCGCTACAGAATACTTTGCTGAGGGTACAGAGCCAACCGAAACCTGTCCGGGACACGAAGATGTTGTCAGCCCTGATGATGAAGAAGATAATGAAGACAATGCAGAAGGAACAGCACCGGAACAGCCAAATACAACACCGTCAACACCAAATACCGGAAACGGTAATAACGGTGGCGGTAATACTGGGGGCGGCAAC